>Ga0184637_10001662_pt1 | contig 14774 bp, 10 predicted proteins | sample PLM3_127_b2_FD_133143 | JGI IMG/M metagenome (GOLD analysis project Ga0184637, IMG submission 133143) | Groundwater sediment microbial communities from an aquifer in East River, Colorado, USA - PLM3_127_b2 | ecosystem: Environmental > Terrestrial > Soil > Riparian zone | place: USA: East River...
ATTCCTGGCTGATCGCCCAGCGTATGAACGATGCGCCCGATCTCACCGCGCCCGACGTCGACATCCGCCGCCACCTGAAGCAGGTCAAGCAGACGGCCGGCGATCTCCTCTACGATCAGATCAAGCACACGGTGTACGCCGTCCTCTACGGCTCGACGGCCGCGGGGCTATTCCACACGTGGCCGATGCTCTACCCGTCGATCGCGACCGCCGAGGAACTCGTGCAGTTCATGTTCCATCACCTGCCGAGCGTCCAGACCTTCCAACAGCGTGTGATGGATCAGGCGGCGACGCTCCACTACCTAGGTGGCCCCGGCGACGCCGGTCCGCCGGTCGACCACCCCTTCGGCTACAAGCACTGGTTCTGGAACGTCTACACCTACAAGCGGCTCAATCGCGCGCAGGAGCTGCGGCTGCAGGTGAAGTACAACCGCCTCGCCGGCGCCGAGCCGCCGATCCTCTATATCCAGGGCCAGCCGTTCAAGATCGCGCGGGGGACGGATGCGAATCGCGCGATCGCGTTCTTCCCGCAGTCGATCGCCGCTGGGGTGTTGGCCGAGGTCGAGCTGCGACTCTTCGATCCCGACTCCCCGAGCTACATCGGCGACGCCTACTTCGGGCGGACGCCCTTGCGCGCACCAATCCACGACTCGCTCCTGCTCGAAGTGCCCTTCCGCCAGTGGGACCGGGTGTACGAGAAGGTCTGCCTGGAGATGCAACGGCCGATCGTCGAGCAGCCGAATGATCCCGCCTGGGGCCTGGGACCGTCCCTGCAGATTGGGATCGCGGCCAAGGCGGGGGCGGACTGGCAGGATACCGAGGAGATTGAGGTGCCGGGGTTCGAGGCGATCGACGAGCTGGGCAGTCCAATGGAGCTGGATGACGAGGAGGACTGGGAGGATCTCAGCCGTGTTGTTTAAGCACTGCAAGACCTGCAAACGATTACAACCGCGGTCGGCATTCTACGTCTGTTCGTTGAACACCGGTGGCCTTCGTGGATCGTGCAAATCCTGTCACGCAACGCGTGTCAGTAAGTGGAGAGCTGCTCACCCAGACTGGGAGGCTCCATGCCTCCGTACACCTGAGTACTGGGCACGCCACGCACAGCGTCGGCGCGAGCGCGGCCGCCACACTGAAACTGTCTACTCCCGACGATGGCGAGCGAAAAATCCTGAAGCGTACAGAGCCCACCGGATTCTGAACAACGCCGTTCGCGACGGCAAAATAGTGAAGCCCAAACGCTGTGAACAGTGTGGAGCAGCGGGACGCCTAGATGGGCACCACACCGATTACAGCCAACCCCTGGAGGTCCGCTGGTTGTGTCGGCGTCACCATGCGCTTGCCGACGGGAGAGCGCGAAGCGACCTGCAGCGGGCGGTCTGATGCGCTAGGGCATCAGGGCGGCGGGGCCCCGATCACCGACGGCAGCGGCGGCGGCGCGCCACCACCGAGTGTGCGTTTCGTCGGCTCCGTCCCCGCCCGCAGCAGATCCGCGATCGCGACCGCCGGCACCGGCGACGTGAACGCGCGCACCAACTTCTGTGTGTTCGGCGGGGAGTAGGCCGCCCACTCGATCAGATCGGCGACCCTCGGCCCCTTGAGCAGCCGGCCGATCGAGTACGCGCCCCAAAATGTCGTGGGCACCATCGCAGCACGCAAGATGTCGGCCTCGACCTCGCCCGCCCTCGGCTTGCGCCCGAGCGAGGATTCGGTGAACCGAGTGATCTCCAGGCGCGCCCGCTCCAGCGCCTCTCGCCCGGTGACCTTCGCCTGCTGAAGGGCGACTGGCTCGCGCGCCAGCGCCTGACGGTAGGCGGTGCCAATCGTCTTCATGTTCGCGAGCACCTGCTGCCCAGACGCGTCGCCGTAGAAGATGTCCGCGAACTCGGGGTCGAGCTTCGCGATATTGGCGTCGAGCTTGTCGAGCCCACCGCGTAGGATCTTCTCGTGCGTCCACGAGGCGCGCACCTGATCCCACGCCGCCCGCCCCTCGGGTCCGCCGCCCCCCGCTTCCGCCTGGGTGGTGAGCAGCTCGCGCAGCATCTTCGCGGGTGTCGGCTCGCCCCCCTTGATCAGCGAGATCAGCGCCTCGGGCCGCGTCGCCGCGAGCTTCCGCAGTCTCGGCGCGATCTCCTTCGTGTAGAGCGGTGCGATCGTCGCATAGTGGGTGGTCGCGCGGTTGTACGGCGCATGCACCCCAAGCGCCTCGCGCAAGGTGCCGCGCAGGGTCTTGGTGATGTTGGTGACACGCTTTTGCACCGAGCGGTCCCACGTCGCGCCCACCGCGTCGTCTAGCTCGCGCTTGAATTGGTGCGCGGCGGCGAAGGGGACGGTGTCCTCCGCGTTCAGGATCCGATTGATCACGCCGAGTGCCGGGTGCTTCAGGATCGCCTGCTCGGCTTCGCCCTGCGCGGCATCGATCGCCTCCTGCATCGCGACGGCGCTCGGGCCACCCTTCGCGAGAATGCGTTGCGCGACCTCCGGCGAGAGCCCTGCCGCCGTCGCCGCCTCTTCGCCCGCGCCGGCAATCGGCTCGCGAGGGAACGCAGTGGCTGGCGGCTTGATCTCGGTTGAGAGGATGCGCTGCACCTCTGATTTGAGTGCGCGGATGTCGACGGCCGGCCCACCCTGCGCCGCAGTCTCGACTGCTTGCCCGGCGAGGTCACGTGCCGTCCGCGCCGGCCCCCCGATGACCTCCTGCGCCGCACGCCCGACCGCTGACGGGCTCGGTGGCGGCTGCCCCACGACCGCACCGAGGCGGGTCGACAATCCCTGCGTGGTACGTCTAGTGAGATCCTTCACGGCCGTGATGGCGGCCTGGGTCTGATCGACCACTCCCTGCTTCGCACGTCCGAGCTGCTGAGCCGCCTCGCGCCCGACACGACTGGAGATCACGCGGCGGCCGACCGCGCGGGGGAGCCACAGGAACGCCGCCCCCGCCACCTCATAGGCAGCTTGCGTCACCCCCGCCTTGGCGATCGCCCCGACGTCGGGTGGGGCGGTCCCAACCACTTGCTCGCTCGCCTCCGCAGCGGCTCCTCCGACGCCCGCGCCCGCCGCGGAGGCGAGCATGCGCGGAGCAGCCATCGCCACGCGGGCACCGAGGGTGGCGCCCGCACGGGTCCCGGCAGGCGATCGCGTGAGGAGGGCCCCCGTCAGAGCGCCAGCGCCCGCCACAAGGTTCCGCCGTCCAGCCGGCTGACGGGGGTCGAACCCTTCGGCCATCGACGCCAGCATTCCCGGCGGTTGCCCAACCTGAGCCGCCTTCACCGCTGGGTCGAAGCGACTCCCCTCAATACCTCCCGTGTAGGCGGGCGGGGGCTCGAACTGACGCGGATCCGGCGGCGGAGGGGGTTGGCCGACCGCTGGCACGCCTCTCGTGACCACCGACGAGACCGGGGCCTTCCCTACGGGGGCCGTGGCGATCGGGGCGGCAGGCGTCGCCTGGAGCCGCCCCAGGATACTCTGCACGTAGGCTGACGTTTTTGGTCCGTGTTGCGCGAGGTCGGGGCCGCCATGGTAGGAGGCGAGTGCCTTGCTGACGTCGCCCTGGTTGGCATCGAGGAGTTGACGCAGGTAGGTCACCCCGCCCCGGATGTTCTGGACCGGGTCGGCCGCGTCCACCCCCAGGCCCTTCGCCGTCGCCGGCATGAGCTGGAAGAGCCCATGGGCGCCGACCTCGGAGGTGACGTCGGGGCGGCCGCCAGACTCCTGCTGCATCACGGCGAGGGCGAGCTGATGGGGGACCTTGGCCTTGCCCGCCTCGTGGCGGACGAGGTCGTCCCAGGTCGCGGGGCGATCCGGCATCAGGGCACCGGCTGGCCGTTGAGGAGGAGCTGGCCTTGCTCGTTGACGGTGTAGCCGACCGGGCCCTGAGCACCCACGCCTTCAGAGGCCCTCGCGCCACTTGAAGGGGCCAGCGTAGGTGGCGGCGCCCCGACTACCGGCGCCCCCGGGATCGACTGCAGCACCTCGTCGAGGTACCGCAGCGTCTCGTCGATCCGCAGCCCCGCGCTCTCCTGTGTGTCCCCCTTGAGTGGATCGAGGAAGCGCCCCTCGAAGTCGACCATGGTTGACAGCGCGCGCTCGGCGTCACGCTCGGTCTCAGTGCCGACGTTCGCCTGCATGGTGCGGGTGAGCGAGGCGCGAATGTTGTTGATCGCCGAGGTCAGCTGCGCGATCTGATTGCGATACCGCGGGTCGCGCTGGCGCAGCGCCATCACCGCGCCGGGCGCGACGCCACCCAGCACATCGGTCGCCTTGGGGAGCGGGGTCAGGAGCGTCTTGATGTGCTGGAGCTGCCCCCGAATGTCGTCGGCGGTCATGCGCCGTTGCTGCTGCGCCATCGTGCCGACGCGCTGCCCTTCGACTTGCGTGGCGCGCGTGCCAACCGGGACGCCAGCAAGTTGCGAGGCCCGAATGTCGGTCGGCACGTTCATCTTGCCGGCGCCGGCGCCCTCGGTGCGTCGCCCCGCGCTCGACTCGATGTACTCCTGCTCCTCGGCCATCACATCCGTCGCTTCGGCTTGGGAGAGATCGCGGAAGTCCTTGCCATACTTGCTGCGCGCGATCGCTTCGCGTGTCACCCCGAAGCGCGCCGCGGCAGCACCTGTTGGGCGCTGGCGGAAGTTGCTGAGGGGCGTGCCGGCGACATCCTCCCAGCCCGCCGTCGCCCGATTGAAGGTCGCGTAGGTCTGCCGCACGGTGCCATCGGGATCCACCGTCTCGCCGCCGATTGCCTGGAACGGCGCCGTGCCGACGGCCGCGCGTCGGTACTTCATCGCGACGAGCTGGCGCGCCTCTGCATCTGGGATGCCGCTCGCGATGAGGCCCGCGATCTCGCCTTCGACGTCGCCTTGCGCGGCCGCCTTCTTGGTCAGGAGGGTTTGCTCTTCGGGCGTGCGAAGGAACTGGCGCGGCTTCGAGACTTTCTTCGTCCCGGTGATCGGCGCCGGCACATCGCGGGTGATGCTGGGGCCAGCCGCGTACTGGGGGGCGGCGGTCGCCGAGATGGGCGACGGGGGTGGGGCGCCGACTTCGGTCGGTGATCCTGCTGGCAGGGCGGCGGGTTGTGCCGGGGGTAGTTCGTTGAGGTAGCCGCTGGTCTGACGACTGGGCAGCCCTCGCGTCGGCTCCTCGGTCTCCACCGTCGACGAGAGCGCTTGGATCTGCGCGAGATGCGGACTCTGCTCCAGCTCACCCAGCCACCCGCGCAGGCCCCCCGCGCGCTTGCGCGGACGGGCCGACTCCAGCAGGCCGGCGATCGCGAGGCTGCGCGTCTCCGGATCAGGCGAGTTGATCAGCGTCTCGTAGATGCGCGCTTCCCGATCCTGTGCCCGTCGCGACTCTTCGAGCGTTTCCGCCTCGCGCTCGCGCTTGCGGCCGGTGAAACCAGTGAGCATGCCTTCGAGCCAAGCCATGATCAGTACCCCGACTGCGGTGCGGTGGGCAGGAAGCCCTGGAACGGGGCCGTCTGCCGTGACGCCAGTGGCTTCTTGCCACCCCCGCCCTTGCTGCCAGCGTAACTGGAAAGCATGTCGAAGACGAGCCCGCCCCAGCCCTCACCCGCCTTCTGGCCTTCCTGACGCGCGTACATGCGGTTCTGCGCGCCCTGGGGGAGGAGATTGCCATAGAGCGATCCGGCCGTCCCGCTCGCGCCGATCCCCTGACTGGTCTGTGTCTGGCCGATCTGTGTGAGCGCCGCGGCCGCTTGGGGCTGCACGCCAGTGACGAGACTGGAGATTCTGCTTGCGCGCTCGCGCCCCAACTCCGCACTCGCGACATCGCGCTGCGCGCCGCGCACGCCCGATCGTTCGAGATTGCGCTCCGCCCCTCGGTAGACATCCTGCACCGCGGCGGTCGGCGCGGCCACGGCTTGCGTCTGCTGCGCGCGGTTGCCACGCAGGAGCGTCGAGAAATAGTTGGTCGCGGGGGCCTGCGTTTCTTGCCCGCCGGTGATGAGCGCCTGCCCCGCCTGCCCGAGGGTGCCCGCCGCCTGCTGCCCTCCGGTGAGCGCGACTTGCTCTTCGGCCGATCGCTTCTGCGCCGCCTTCTGGGCACGGCGTGACGCGATCGCCCCGCCGACCATCGAGGCGCCTTGGATGACGAGCGGAATGGCAGCCGGCATAACTATCTCACCTTCAGCAGCCAGCACGTCCCTGGCAATCGGATCGCCCCGACCTTCTGGAGCATCGCTTCGATCTCCGGCGTGTCAGCGTTCGTCAAGACTTCACGCACCCCGCGCGCCTGCAGCTCCTGCACCATGCCGACCAGGAGCGCACGCCCGACGCCCGCGTGCCCGCGATGATCAGGCCGTTCCCAGATCCCTTCGACGTGCACGGTATTGACAGCCGACCAGCACCCGACCACCTCGCCCTCGGCGTTCTCGACCACGAGGACGAAGGCTTCCGCCGGATCGTAGGCGGCCTGCGCCAGACTCGTCCCCACCAGCTTCGCCGCCCACTCCTCCGGCGCCAGCACCCGAGCGGTCACGTCGCTATTCTGCGCGCAGGCATCCCTCCTGGCAATCCTCCCCTAATCCGGAATGCCGCCATCGTCCACCATCTGCGCCGGCCCGACTTCCCCCATGTGCATCTGCATCTGATTCGTGAAGCCTTCCAGGTCGATGAAGATGTCGTACGCGCGCAGGACTTCGTCGACGACGACGGTGAGCTTGTCCTTGCTGATCGCGCCCGAGGGGTTCTGCTGGCGACCCGCGCTGAAGCCCGCCTCGCGCAGATGCCAGATGCACCGCCGCAGCAGCTCCTCGGCGTTGGTGAACCGCTCCTCGACCGTCGCGGTCGGATTGCGCAGCGCGGCGAACTCGTTGCCGGTGCCGCACACGAGCTGCCCGGCGCGGATCGCGTTGAGCAGCCCCCCGGTGTCATGCCCACTCGGCAGCCCTGCGCTGCAGCCGATGTCGCCCTGGCCGCCGTCGCCGCCCCCAGGCAACTCGCCACCGCCACCGCCACCGCCGCCGCCCCCACCCTCAGCATCAGTCACGATCGGCTCCTGCGCGATCGCGAGGGCTTCGTTGGCGGCGGTCTGCGCGGTCTCGACGGCGGACTCGTTCACGTTCGAGGCCGCGACCAGCTGGGTGATCGTCGCTTGCGTGGCGGTGAGCTGCTCCTGCAACTCGAAGATGCGATCCCACAACAGCTTGATCGACTGCTGCGAGGCGAAATCTACGATCTCGCCCACGTGCGGATATTGCCGCTTGAGCGTGACGATCGCGATCGAGGTGACGGGGCTCACGGCCGATCGCCCAGACTCCCGCCCGGCGCCATCGCGGCGTATGTCGCCTGTCGCATCGGCCGCGTCGGGTCGAGGTCATCGTCGCCAAACGGTTGCACGGTCACAGGTGTCTCGGCCCCCCACGGCTGGATCAGAATCACCGTCTCCTCGCGGTACAGCCAGAAGGGCACCGTCGACGTCAGCAGGTACTTGATCAGCACGCCCTTGCCGCCCTTGTCAGTCTTGAACGACTGGAACGCGCGAATCTTCTGGCCCCCCGAGTGCGGGATCACGTACGACTCCTCGACCGTCGTCCCCCGCTGGTTGATCTGCAGCGACACGGTCAGCGTGAGGTCGGCCGTCGACTTGTGCGTGATGTGGCCGTAGGTTGGGAAGAACCACCCGGGCAAATTGTGGTTGGTCTCCTGCGTCTCCCAGCGATCGAGCTGGAAGGGCTCCTCGTCGAAGATCGGCTGTGCCGTGTACAGCCGGCCCGGGCTGTGGTCGATCGGCAGCATGCGCCAGACGCGACCCAAGCGTTGCACCGAGAGTGCGCGCTGCACCACACTCCGCCCAGTCGCGGTGATCTGCAGCGTCTCGACCGTCACCCCATCGACCTGCACCGCCACCGCCTTCGTGATCCCGAACGTGTCGCACTCGAAGATGATCGCCTTCAGATACTTGTCCGCGCGCGTGCCGTAGATCGAGAAGTTCTGATTCCAGTTGGCCTGCTCAGACGGCTCCTCCTGCAGGTGCCAGCGGTGCGAGTACAGCAGCCCCTCGAAATCATCGGTCGCGAAGAAGCGAAACACGTGTCCACGCCCCGGTGTGAAGGTCAGGTGGACGACACGCCGTCCGTTCGCGACGACCGGGAAGGTGGACAGGCCGGTGGCGGGGTTGACCAGGACCTGCTCGTCGACCGTGACGACGATATTCTTTTGTTGATTGCCCGTGTCGCAGTAGAGATCGAGCCCGGTGTAGTACTGATCCCAGCTATTCTCGAAGTGGACGTCCCACTTGCTGATCCGTGGCGGCTCCACTTGCCAGACCCAGTCGGCTCGGTAGAGCATCCAGAAGCGACACTGATCGCTCGGCCGCACGCGGACCTTGTGCGCGGGCACCGCCAGCCAGCTGAATTTGATCTTGTGGCGCCCGTCGCAGTTGACGGCGAAGGTCGCGACGGTGGACGTGACCCCCGCGTAATCACGCTCGATGATGACTTGCAGGTCGACGCCGCCCGTGTCGCAGTCGAACGTGATCCCACCCAGCCAGAACTCATCGCTCGCCCCGAGGTCGTCCCAGTTGGTCACACGGTTGGTGGTGATCTCGGGCTGCAGCGTCAGGCCGTAGCCGATCTGGTACACGATGGGGGGCGGCGCGACAGTCGCCCAGGCGATCTCGGTCGAGATCGAATGCGCCTTCTGGGGGGACTCACCGAAGCTGTCGAGGACGAAACGATTGCGCCCGGTGCCCTCGTCCATCACCTGCGTGGGGTTGGTGACCGACTCCTCATTGAGATAGTTGGTCACGCTGAGCAGCACGCCGTGGCGATCGGCATCGACGATCATATCGCCGAAGAGCTTCTCCTCGCGCTTGCCCCCGGTCCAGGCGCCCGTGCGCGCGACGACGCTGATCGCGGTGCCATTGTCGCTCGTGCCCTCGTGTGTGTAGGTCGCGCCGGCGCCGCCGAGCAGGAGGATCTCCTCCTCCTGGCCTTGGACGTTCGACGGGTCGACCCCGAAGTCATAGTGGCGCCAGAACTGATGCAGCAGCGAGTAGACCATCACCTGACGCGCGCCCCCGGTGTCGGCGTACTGGAAGTACAGCTTGTTCTCCCAGATGGTGAGGCGGATCGAGACGACGTCGTTCTTGTTGATCGGGAGGTAGCCGTGCCGGGCCTCGCCGCGGAACAAGGGATCGAGATCGCGCGAGATCCATTCCTCGGGCCCGCCGCTGCTGACAAAGATCCCGTCCTCACTGACGAAGTACACGCCCTTGGGCCCGACGGCGAAGCCCCACCGGCTCCACAGCCCACGCTTACAGAGAGTGGGCGCCGAGGTGACCGTGCCGGTGCCCGAGAGATTCGGGTAGAGCATGTAGAGGCGATCGCGCGAGAGCACAAACGCCTGGTGGCCAAGCAGCCCCCCGTTCATCAGTTGCTCGGAGGGCGGGCAGACTTCGACGTTCCCGCTTGCGGACCAGTGGTCGGGCTGATCGGGCAGGCAGAAGTAGACATGGCCGGGACGGAAGGGATCACCGCAGGCGAAGAGCATCCCCTCGACGGGGCCCCAGATCGCCGGCACCGGCTGCGCCAGCACCGTGGTGCCATTCTCGTCGACGGTGGGGACGGGCTGGAAGTGATCGATCGGCAGCGAGCCGGCCGCCGAGATCGCGTCGTCGGTGAAGTCGTCGTCGAAGGTGCCGCCATCGCTGCCGTTCGCGCCCAGAAAGAACCAGTCGTCGAACAGCTGCCCGCCACGCCGGTAGACGCGCTGGCGGACTGCGCCGTCGCCGAAGCCAGCAGGCGTGATGGTGACCCGCCGACGCAAGCTGTCGACAAAGTTCGCGGCGCTCATCTCAGGCGAGCCATTGCCCTCGGCGCCGGTGCGCGGATCGTAGTGGGTGTAGCGGTAGTCGTACTGCTGACTGCCGGGCTCGGCGGTGTCGGGGCCACGGCCGCCGGTGAGGTAGAGATCGTCCATGCCGACGATGACCACCCGATCCACCGCGTCGATCGCCGTGCGCACATAGATGATCAGCCCCGTGACCGTCGACCAATTGCGCCCGGCCGTGACGCCGATGCGCTGGAAGTCGCCCCGCCTGAGCGGCACGCCGATCGTCCCGAACTCCGTCCATTGGAAGCTGCCCGAGGCGGTCTGCAACGACCGCCGGCGCTGGGGATCGCGGGTCGCCCGTAGCTCGGCCCACGTCGCACGGGTATCGTCCACTGTGCGATCGAGGAGATCCTGATCCCGCAGCGCTCGGACGCGAGCAGTCTCGGCGGCGTCGATCTGGCTCTGCGCGCCCCGGATGAATTGCGCGAAGTCATCCTGACGGATGCTCTTCACGTAGGCGTCATCGTTCCCCGGCGCCACGCCCACCGTCCCGGGGAGGACTAAGGGGTTGAAGATCGACGAGATCACGAAGTAGAGGCGGATCTCCTGGATCAGGTGGGGTAACGACATGAGCATCCAGAAGTGGACGAAGTCGTCGTCGCTCGCCGGGATCGTGCCACCCCCACCGACCGGGGTAAGCTGCGTGAGATCGCGGGTGAGCGCCGCGCCCCACCAGCTGTCGTAGGGCGAGTCGATGTTGTCGGCGGTGGTGCGGAAGCGGACCGCGCAGCCGGGGACGGGCGCCGTCGCGCAGTCGTCGGTGGCGATCGGGATGCCGCTCGCATGCCCGTTCTGGTCGGTGCCTGGCGCGCCCGTCCAGGCGGCCGCGTTGGTGGCGTCAGGCGCATCGAAGGTCGCGACCGAGGTTTGATACTCCGTCGCGAGCGCGGCGACCGCGGCAGCGCCCGGCGCCGGCAGGCCAATCGGCGTGACGAGACCGTCAGCGCGCGCCTTGCGCATGCGCGATCGATCGCCGACAAACATCCAGGAATCCCCCGAGAGCGGTGGGCGGTGGGGGGTGAGCGCGAGCGGATCGCCCGAGTAGCCGCCGTCGATCGAGCCCAGCGCGCCACTCGCGCCGAGCAGCAGTGAGCTACCGACGCCCCACACCCGCGTCGTCGAGCCCGCCTGGGGATCGCGCAGCTTGCGGACGCTGTGGTGGGTGCCTGCGGCGGTCGCGAAGCTGGTCTGCCCCGCGCGCGCCGTGATCGCCCCGTTCGCGTCGTGCTCGACGTTGGTCATCCGCGCGAGCTGGCCCTCGTCGAGCACGTCCAGTTCGTCGTTGAGGTTCAGGCCCTTGACACCGAGGCGGATCAGCTGCGTCTCGAAGGGCGCTTCGAAGTCGGCGGGCGTGACGACGTTCGCGCGGCGGGAGGCTTGCTCAGGCATCAGCTCCACCCTCCCAGGATGATCTCCGCGACCGTGCGCGTGAGATCGTAGCGATCCTCACAGTACTTCGCGCGCTCGGGATCGTGCAGCCGCCCCACCTTGCGCAGCAGCCAGCCGAGCGACCCGTACTTGATGCCCGACAGGAACTCGTCGGGCACCGCGACTGGCGTGCCGTTGCCGTCGATCGGCGTCGGACGCGCGACGTACAGGATCTCCAGGATGCCGTCCGCATCAGGACGGGGCACCAGGCGCAGGGTCAGCGTATCCCCATCGAGATCGGCGTAGGCGAGGGGGGTGGCGGGCGTATCCTCCCAAGTCGGCAGCGCCAGATCGGCCTCGAAGGTATCCGTCGGCCCGAGCGGCGTGCGCACGCCCCCAGCCGTCCGCCACACCAGCGTCGCCGTCGCCATCCAATCGGTCGGCAGCGCGACGAGGCCCAGCCCCGCCGCCAGCACCGCGAGCTCGGTACGCGTCACCACGAGGTGCGTCTCGCGCAGCAGCGTCTGCACGTTGCCATTGACCGCGTCGAGCACCTCGGCGCGCGTCCAGGCTTCGCTGGGCCACGTCTGCCCCCCATCCGGCGATTCCAGCAGCGCGTACTGCAGCTCGGTCAAGAGCGTCTGATCGACGTAGTTGGCCGCGGCGGCATCGAAGGTGATCGGATCGAACGCGCCGGGATCGAAGGCGCCGGTGGCATGGTCGCAGCTCACGGGACGCCTGCCTGCGCTAGCGCCGCGCGGAGTGTGAGGTTCTCGTCGCGGAGCCGGTCGTTCTCCGTCGCGAGCGCGGCGATCTGGATGACAAGGTCGCCGATCATCACCTTGACCTTGATCGTCGGATCAGCGGGAGGCGCCTCCGCTGGGCGGATCGATTGTGTGGGCAGGGGAGTCCTCCTAGACATCGGTCACGATCGTCTTCACCACCCCATCGCCGAAGACCACCTTCAGATCGCCGTCCGCCACATCGACGTAGATTTTCGCCTGCCCCACCGTCGCGCCCGGAGCGGCGACTCCATCCGTGAGGTGAAAGACGGGCGCGAACACCGAGGTCCCGAAGAACCCGGATCGCGGCCGATTCGCCGCCACGGTCGCACCGATATCGTAGGTATTGTCGAGGAAGGTCACGAAGTGACCCGCAGGCTGGACCGCCCAGCGATCCGTGACGCCCGTGCCGAGACGCACCTGTGCCGCGTAGAAAGCGAACTCGCGCTGCACGCCAGTCCCCGAGGCTTGCACGTTGAGCTGCCCGAGGTTGCCCGAGAATCCCAGCAGCAGCCGCTCCGTATCTGTGCCACCGCCGGCATAGCTGTTATAGAGCTGAAAAATTTGTGCGTTGAGGCCGTTCCGCAGCGCCAGCGTGTTCGCCGCCTGCGACAACAGGAAGGTGTCGACCACGAGGTTGGAGGCGAGTCCGAGGACCCCCGGCGCGCCCGCGAGATTGATCGAGTCCACCGTCGGCGTCGCCGTCCACGCCGGCAGCGCGCCCACCCCCGCCGACGCGAGGACTTGCCCCGCCGCGACGGACGGCACCCAGTTCGATCCGTAGATCGCGTCATCGGTGTCGCGCACCGCGATCGATCCCTTGTTGCCGCCGCTGAACACCTCGCCGTCGTTCCAGTTAGAGGCGCGCACGCGCGTGGCGTCGGCCCCCTCGGGGGCGGCACTGACGAAGCGATGCCTGAGAATGATCATGGGCCTTGGCCTTCCCCTCCGAGCGCCAACAGGGTGGACTGGATCTGGTTGGGCGCGCCCTTGGTCTTCTGCAGATCCCGCCGGCGGTCGAGTCCGGCGAAGCGGCGGAACGCCTGATTCGCCTTCAGCAGGCCATTCTCCTCCGCCGCCGCCTGCAGGAACGCGGTGAAGTACACCTGGGTCGACCGCCAGCGGGGGCCGCCCTCTTTGAAGGTCGCGACGTGCAGCGCCATGTCGAGCACGTAGTCGAGAATCTCCTCGCCGAGATCCACCGTGTCGCCGTCCTCGCAGAGCTGTGGGGTGCTGGCGACGCCGTCGACCAGGAGGTCATTCACCCCCGTGGTCGCGGTGGCCGGCCAGATGGCGATCTGCTGCAGCGACACCGGCGCCCAGATCGTCGGCACGGCGGGGACGTCGCCCCCACTCGTCGTGCGCTCGCTGCGCCAGGTCGGGCGCGCGAGATCCAACTCCAGGATCGAGCTGGGCACGAGCGGGGTGGTCCCAATCCGCACGCGCATGCCGTAGATCAGCGACGCGCCGAGGCCGTACTCCACGCTCTCGGCGGCGGTCGAGAAGGTCAGACGGCGCCGCCAGCGCCCGGTGAGCAGGTTCCAGTCGCGCAGGACTTCGTTGATCGCGAGGCGCGCTTCCTCGTCGGACCAGAACACCACCCCGTCCCAGCGCGCCTTGAGCGCCACCTTGAGATCCGCGAGCGTGACAGATTGGTACGCCATCGACCTTCGCTACGGTAACACAGGGCTCGCACACCCGGGGGCGGTGCCCGCGACGCCGGGTGGGAAGACGATGGGGCAGGGGACCGGGAGGGCGGGATCCTCTCCAGCGCCGAAGAGCAGGACATGGAAATCGACGCCCGTCACATTCAGGGTCGCGCCCACCGTGAACGATCCATCGACATCGAAGGCGGTGATCGCGGTCGCGTTGGTCGCGCCGTCCGCCCACTGACGACTCGTCGCCCCCAAGCCATCGCCGAAGAAGCGGTAGAAGCGGCCTGCCGTATTCGCGGGGATGATGATCAGGAACACGGCGCTGTCGAGACAGCTGTAGGGGATCACGCGCGCGCCGCTGCCGTCCCCGACGTACTTGAAGAAGCAGAGGAGGCGGCGCTGTGTCACCGGCGTCGTGCGCATCGCCGCGTACGGGAAGCGACTGTTGACGTTGCTGGTGAGCAGGGTGCCAACCTGGAAGGTGCCGACGCCGTGGGACTGGATGCCATCAGGCGCCGCCGCCGCGACCACATCGATCGGCGACGAGCTGTCGGGGCCGTAGTCGTTCGATCGGTAGCGCATGTGCCCGACGCCCGAGGAGCCGAAGCGCTGCCCGAAGACGAACAGCGCCTCGATGCCGAAGGCGAGATCGTCGAGCGCGACGTCGAAGTTATCGACCCCGTTCGCCCCAGGGTCCGCGAGGTAGTTGCCGGTGTTGATCAGGCGCTTGGCATTATCACGGAAGGCGAACACCCGATAGGTCACGCCGCTGGTGTTGATCGATCCGGCCGCGCCCTTCACACTGAAGCCACCCGGGAAGACGCGGCAGATCCCACTGGCGCTGTTGTCGTGGGTCCCAGCGCGCGTCGCGTAGTTGCCGGCCTCGTCCATGCCCCGGTGCCAGATCGCGCGTGCGCCCGCCCCCGTGGCGTCGCCCTGGACGATCAGGAGCGTCGGCAGGTAGGTCGGATCGACGAAGCTGACGTCACGCGCGTCATCGTCGCCGACGTAGGTGATCGGCGCCATGCCCACGATCGTGGCGGGCTCGGGAAGGACGACGTCCGGGCCCTCCCACTCGATCAGGAGATAGGCGCCGCTGAGCGTGGCGGTCCCTGCGCCGG
>Ga0184637_10001663_pt1 | contig 14770 bp, 16 predicted proteins | sample PLM3_127_b2_FD_133143 | JGI IMG/M metagenome (GOLD analysis project Ga0184637, IMG submission 133143) | Groundwater sediment microbial communities from an aquifer in East River, Colorado, USA - PLM3_127_b2 | ecosystem: Environmental > Terrestrial > Soil > Riparian zone | place: USA: East River...
CCAATAAGACTTTCTCCTCCCAAGCGCATGCTACCTTTTCACAATGGAAACATAATTGGAGTTGGTGAATCGATAGGCTGTGTTTTTCCCATGCTAGGCGAAGGGATCATTCCTTCTCTAATATGCTGCAATATTTTCTTGGAAGTCTTAAATAAAAATTCAAAATTTGATTCAGAACTTTACGAGAAAAGAATTCTCAAGCAATTCGGATATTATGACGATGTTTACAGGATAGTCAGGTTGAAAATGGACGGTAAGCTCAATTCTATAAAGCATTTGAAATTGCTTTTAAGCATGTATAGAAATATGAAAAGAGAAGAAATGAGATTTGGGTTTGGTATTGATTTTGAACAAATGAATAGATTATTGAAAGCACTCTAATATTGTGGTACTCTAATAGTAGGTCTATTCAGACCCATCCTACATCTTGATTCGACTTTATTTGGTTGACTTGGCTGAAAATATTTGGTGTCAACTTAGCGATTTTCTAATAGGTTGCAAAGTGGATTGGACAAAATACAAAAATCTATTTTCTATCATTTCTATCACAAGTTTACCATGCTATTGACTAGGTAGAATTTGAACGGAATGTATTTGTAAAAGAGAAGCACTAAGTTCAACTATGCCTTATTCAATTAGTTCAGACTGGTTCAGGAGGCGCTGGCTTGACTTTCGGAATGGACATAGTATATACCTAGTTTTTGCAATGACTTTTGCTAATTTCATAACAATTCAGTATCAACTGTTAATAGACAGGCTCCCTTATTTGGCCGGGATTTTTGATAGTATTTTGACTTTTGCGATTTTGTTTGTTTTGGCGTACGTTCCGTTGAGTATAGTATTAGGATATTGGCACAGGAAAAGTCAATGGAAGGTCGAACAAGATGCCTTGTTTAGGGAAAATAAAGTTGGAGCTATAATGTGGATGTATGTGATTGATCTTATCGAAGGTAATGTAAGTGAAGACGACAAGAAATTGATGAGAGAATCTCTGCTTAAAATCACGAGAGGCGAAACACGATTATATAGTATCAAGAAATCATCTGACCGAAAGGGAACGGACAAGAAAGCAAAGTAAATTGTAGTGTCTTGATATGTTGAAACTACTACCATGATCCCATCTTTCCAACTCCTGATTGAAATTATCTCACTGGATTGTAATTAACAAAAGATGTTTATGGTCCGTTATTTCCAATATACCCGTGGGCAGTTATTACGCAATCGTCACCTGCAGGAATTCTGAAAATGAAATTGAAAATGCTATAATTTCGTTATTAAAACAGACTACAAAGCCAAAATATGTTATAGTTGTCGACGATGGCTCAACAGACGGTACGGCCAATATCTTGGAAGAATTAAAGTCAAAGAACGATGGACTCTATGTCATAACAAATCCCGATTTGGGGTATGATATTGGAAGGGTAGTTAAAAATTGGAATAGTGCAATTAATCTTGCAAGGAAACTAAATCTGGAAAAAACAGATTATCATATGATAAGTGCCGATGACACCAATTATGAGGGACCTTACGCAGAAAAAATAATGAACAAGATGGACGCTGATAACAACATAGCAATATCTTCAGGCAACTACGACAGCAATAGTTATGCTACTCCGCACGGAGCAGGTAGATTCGTCAGGAATTCATTCTTCGAAGAATTTCTCGGTCTCTATCCTGAAAAAATGGGATACGAGTCTGTCATCCTACAAATGTCCTTGTATCATGGGTTCAAAAATCTAGTCAACAACGATGCACGCTTTTCACACACCAGACAATTAGGCGCTAATCACCATTTTTACGAATTTGGTGCCAGTATGCGGACACTAGGATATCATCCCCTCTTTGTTTTAGGTAGGTTCGCACAATGCTTTCTAACAGGACAACCAATAGGTAGAAAGGGCGCAGTCCATATGTTGTATTATTATTTGTCCTATAAACCAAAACAAGATGGCTATGATAGCATGTATGGTCCAGAAATCAGGAAAGCAATAAGAATGAGGCAGAAGACGCTAATTACGCAGATATTCAGATTGAGGAATACTGATACTTAGGAACTATATGGTAGAATTAAATTCCAGTCTTTATTGTTGATTCGAGACGGACTAGAGTCAAGATTAAAGATCTAAGAGATGGATCGAAAAACAAGTGGATATTTATATTTTAAATGCTATTTCTTGAATAAATGAAAATAGCATCCATAGTAGGCGCTCGACCCAATTTTGTTAAATTAGCACCTGTTCATAAATCACTGGAGAGTTCAGGAATCGAGCATCTGATAGTTCACACAGGTCAACACTATGATTATGAAATGTCTGATATTTTCTTTTCCGATTTTGAACTTCCCAAACCAGATATTCACCTGGGAGTAGGATCCGGAAGTTCTTGCTTCCAGCTAGGAGAAATAATTAAACGCTTGGAGAATAAATTAATAGATAAACAAATTGATCTTGTTCTTGTTTATGGTGACACTAATTCGACCTTGGCTGGAGCCATAGGTGCAAATAAGTGTAATATTAAATTAGGACATATTGAAGCCGGATTGCGTAGTTACGATCCCTCAATGCCAGAAGAATACAACAGAATCTTAACGGATAATCTGAGCGATTATTTATTCACGCCAACTAGGAACGCTGTAAAAAATCTCAAAAATGAAAAAATAAGAGGAAAAGTATACTATACTGGAGATTTATCAGTCGAAATTATAGACAAGACTAGATCAATCTCTAAAAACTCAGAAATACTTGACGTATTGAATCTGAAATCAAAATCTTATTTACTCCTTACAATGCACAGAGCCGAAAATACAAGTTCAAGGGATTTCTTTATTCAGCTCTTAGAGACATTCGAAGTACTCAAGGACAATATCATAGTATTTCCTATACATCCCAGAACGAAAAAAATGTTTGAAACATTTGGGCTTTTAGATAGACTTTTGAATTGTTCCAATGTTAAAACGTTGCTGCCGATAGGATATATAGATTTTATAGCGCTGTTACAAAACTCCTCAAAAGTCGTTACTGATTCAGGGGGAATACAAAAAGAAGCGTACTTACTAAGGGTGCCTTGTATCACCATGAGAAAGAACACCGAGTGGGTTGAAACCATTAAAGGACACTGGAATGTCCTTACGGGAGTTGATAGCAAGAAAATAGTTAAAGCCGTCAGAAGGCCATCGCCGATTTCTAAATACTCAAAATCGGTATTCGGTAGTGGTAGGACATCACAAGTTATTAGTGACCTAATTTCTAGTATCATTTCGCATTGAAACTTTTTTGTTCGACTATAAAGTTGGATATGACTATATATTCACATGTCACAGGTAGAAATGTATGCATTATTCTGCTTCTTGCGGTACACAGTGTGCAAACTAACGGCAGAACTTTCGTTTTTAGAGTTCATTATCCATTAAATCTCCTATAAAAATGTTTTAATAAAATTAGAATGCCATAATTGATTGTTCAACGTGCACCCACGTTTTTTTACTGATAACCCCACCAGTTTTAAATTTTAGTAGTCCCTCCCTTGTCGGTGATTTAGATATTAAATTGAATAAATCGTGATGATAAATTATGGGCCGAACAATTCCATCGTATAGACTTGCATCAGAAAGAGAAAGAAGAAAGTGGAAAATATTTAGAGAAGAATTGGATAAAAGCGAAAGAAAGACGTTTGATGAAATGATGTCTTATTCCCGCTTGTATAACACTGCTGGAGTAATGGCTTGCAAGCCTGTTTTAATGCATCCGATTCTTATGTCTATAATTTTTGAACATTATAAGCAATTGAAAAAAATAGAAAGCGAGAATGTTAATTGCTAGCATCATACAAAATATTTACTATGTCTCCGTTAATAGTAAAATTGATTGGTGCGTATCCGGTGAGAAAGCACCAACTAATTGACTATCCTGAAAATGAATTCAAGATAGACTGTATCATTAAACGCCAAAATTTTATTTAAAATTTTCTAATACAAGTATCTAAATCGGAAGAAATTGATCCAATCATTAAAAAAATCCCAATTTATAGCAACATTTCTACTGTTGTACCATATCATATATTTAAGAGGAGTGTGAATATAGACTCGGTTGCGATGAAAAATAGCATCCTGTTAATAATGCTTGGAACTTTAGTATTTCTGTTAGGATCTTTGTCGGTTTATTCTGGCTATATCTTTGCTCAGGTTCAAAGTTCCATAGATAAGTTACATGAGTACTCTTTTGTTACTGAATGGGGTTCTAAGGGTACGGATAATGGTCAATTTCTGCGTCCACATGATTTAGAAATTGATAACAACAATAAGTTGCTGTACGCCGTTGACAGGGATGGAAATCGTATACAGGTATTTGATAAGAATGGTACCTTTCAGTTTACGTTTGGACAAAAAGGAAATGCTGATGGACAGTTTTTAGTCCCATATGGATTAGATGTTGATCATGCCGGGAATGTTTGGGTTGCTGACCGAGGCAATCAAAGGGTTCAGAAATTTGATAGCCAAGGAAACTTCATTTTAAAATTTGGTAACAACGATGGCCATCCTAGCAGAGAATCTGGAAAATTTGATAATCCAAGGCATGTAGAAGTGGATAAACAACTGAAATATGTATACGTTGCAGACTCTAAAAATAACCGTATTCAACAATTTGACATAAATGGAAATTTTGTCAAAGTTATAGGTGGATTTGGAAAAAAGAGTGGACAATTCGATCTTCCTACCACTATTGAGCAAGATTCGAAAGGTAATTTTTTTGTGAATGAACGGGGTAATGAACGAGTTCAGAAATTTGACAGTAATTGGAATCCTGTTCTTATGTGGGGATCTAAAGGAACTAAGAACAACCAGTTCTGTCATATGGAACACATAGCACTTGATAAACACGACAACGTATATGTTACTGATCCACAATCAGATCCTGGATGCAGTAATCAACCTCGTGTTCTCAAATTTGATAGTATGGGTGATTTTATCACCGAATTTGGATCCCTTGGTAAAGGCGAGGGACAATTCAGAGATCCAGAACATTTAGCCGTAGATCAGGACGGAAATGTCTATGTGTCTGATAGAAAAAATAATGACATACAAAAATTTGCTCCAGTAAGATCACAATAAATTAGAAGTTGGGATTCCTTATCAACTCCGTCAGTCCCGCCGGTTTAACTTTTTTATAATTTATACTCTTGATTTCTCTCTTCCATCTTTGTGTTTATAGTATTCAAGTGCTCTCTGTCTGTGCATTACGCCAATTGTCTGTGTAATTGGTTCTTTGGTAATATCGACCTTGGCAAAGAATATTTCAGCCCTGACATTTCTCCATATGCTCATACTGCCAGGACTCGGCCCTAAACTATCATTATATTCTGCAACATTAAACCCATTATCTTTAAACGCTTTTTTTTGTTTGTACCTTACTGGTCCATATTTTTGTATCATCAACTATTGCTTTTTCTTCATAATCAAATCCAGAAGGATTTATTGAACTTACTATTTCTGACATTACCTGTTTTCCTCCTTTACATTTTCTAATAATCTACTAACAACTTTGTTGAAACTTTCACCGGTGTATCCTAACCTTTTTAATTTTTCATAGTTTTCCTTTGATAAGGAAATTGTAGTTCTATGCAGTTCACACAACTTATTCATTGTTTAAAATGTATAATTCTTGATTATATGAGAACTACCTCATTCTTCTAACGGATGAGTTACACCCAAGTAGAAACCATCAACCGAATCTATTTTACCGATCCAATATATCGTACCCACACCCGGAAAAACTTGCCCTCCATTGTAAATTTTTGCATTACTTAAATATATGGAGTTAAATTCAGATTCCCCCCTTCTAATTTTTCTTGGCTTGGTGACTCCTTTAAAAAATCAAACATTCTTTTCATTTCCTTTTTAGCAATCGCGGCACTTTCCGGACTTGGACCCTTAATTACATCTTCTAGGACCTTTGACATTCTTTCATAATAACGCTTCATACCGATCATCATTCCAGAGACAACTGTGCCCTTTACGTTTAGCGTTATTCCTATTTCATTTATATCGCTGGGATTTATAATGCTCGCGAATATTTTTAATAAACCGATTCGGTGGTCATATATGACTTCATCCTTATCCTCACTAGACATTATGTAATCTTTATTAACGCCACTTTGTGAAGATTCTTTTATTTTATATTGTAACCCTTCAATGATAACCTTAATCCATCAAGTAAATCATCATAAGATGTCTGCTATTTATCAAGTGAATATTCTTTTGCTTGAGCCGTTCGCAATGATACAATAAGTTTATCATATTTTTCTGGTATGGCCAAGTATTCTTTGTTTATCATTAAGTAAAGATGGGATAACATTTGCTCTAGTTTCGGCTGCTTTAGTGACGGGACTTATCATGCTATTGATAAAGTGATTGATTGAAGGAAAATGAATCGTATTAATGATCCATTACGATCCGCAGAATCAAGAAGGCAAGCGTTACTATACTGAGAACCAGAATCAGATCCAGGACCTTTTTCCAGTTTAAGGGAAGAATATGAAACATAGATAGAAATTATGCGATGGAATGATACTTAAGTTTGGCTTTTTTAATTAAATTTTATTTTATATTATAACGTTTAAAACAAAAGCCATCTGATATAGGATTATAGTCAAGTATGATTTATTTAATTGAACATCCAAAAAAATAAGATTTACTTACAAAAATAATAGAAAACAAAATATCTCTTGCTCAGTAGGCTTGTAGTAACATGACGCTAATCCTATCTTGTGGCCTAATAGCATCTCTCTAATCTCAGGATTTAACTTTGAATTTACAAGTTGAGTCGTAAAGAACTTGCGGAATCCATGTAATATGGGTACCTCTTTTCTCTTGAATGGGTTAACGTGATCAACCTCTCTGATCCCACTATTTTTAATATGATATTCCAATATCGTTTGTAAAGATCGGCTGTTAAATGGCTTGGCTCGGTAACTAATTTGAACACTGAATTTTTTTACAATGAGATATGAATGACCGGTTATTGTTTCACCGCGTCTATTTCTGAAATCTAGATAATTGTCGATTTCTGTGGCGCACTCAGGTGTACAAAAAGTAAAATATTGTTCTTTATCACCCGAATAAACTCTTATTTTATAAATGTCTTCTATCTTTTCTAAATCCTCGACTTTAAGAGTGTGCATCGCACCAATTCTCATGCCGGTAGAGGCTAAAAGTAAGAACGCTGTTCTACTTCTTTGGTCGCAAAATCCTAATATTTTCTGTATTTCTTGATGAGTGTATGCTCTATCCTTGCCGCTTATTTCATTATCTGTTTTTTCTGATTTTATAAATTTCTTTAATTTTTTCCAGTTTAGAACAACATCATTCATTTCACAAGCGTGTTTTAGCGCAGAAAATATTTGCATCTTGTATGATTTTGATATCTTTTTCTCGACTAGATATCTAATTAATAAATTTGAAATATCCTGTTGGGGTAACTTCAACAAAGATTCTAAATCTATGTTATACTGGCTCAAGAATTTTCGTAGGCAGAATTCATAAGATTGTCTTGTGGATTGAGAATTTAATGAGTTTATGAAATTAAAGTATGCTTTGCTTTGTTCGTCTAATACTTGCATACTCTTTGCGCTTTGGACTACATTATTAGAACTAATTTTATTTATTGAATCAATTCTACGCATGATACATTATCCATTAAATCAAATATCCCCTTCCACACAACCAATATGATGGGGTCACGCTACGCTCCTCGCTTTGGAGTATCACTTGGGTTGGGTATATTACGTGAATCATGGAAGGCACTAATTCAAAGTAATATGGAATTTCCGGAAGTCTTTGAAGATTACGAAAAATATCACTCCGCTGTTAACACGGGTAATTTATCAAGGGCTAGGCTAGTGGAAGACTGGATTGAACCCGGGGCAACAGTACTGGACGTTGGAGTAGGAGACGGAACAGTTTCGGAATATTTGATAAAGAATAAAGATGTTAAAGTGACTGGACTGGATATTTCAGCAACAGCATGTGAAAAAGCAGGGCAGCTTGGAATAGCAACAGAGATACGAGATATTACAAATGGTCTGGGCTTTTCTGATGATACCTTTTATGATTACATACTGTTGTTGGAGGTAATTGAACATACGGCGTATCCGCAAAGGATTTTGAATGACGCAATCAATCATGCAACAAAAGGAGTAATTGTAACTATCCCTAATAGTGCGTATATTAAATGGCGCATTCAGATGTTAAGAGGGTATGTTCCACGGCAATCTTTTACACATTTACACTTCTGGTCTGTAAAGGATTTTGAGATATTTTGTAAAGAAGCGAATTTTAAAATATTAGAATTTAGGACTTTTCTACCCAACCATCTTATGAAATTCAAAAACCTTTTGGCATGGCAACAATGCTGGTTGTTATCTCCGAAGAGGAACAATAATCAGCAATGACAGTGCAATTACTCTAAAGTACAAGACTAGCAAGTTAAATGGGAATTATTTTCTATATAGAATTGAAGTGCGCATTGGTTCATCAAATTTAGAGCTTCAGGATGCCCAAATCACTGTAAATTTTGGATAGTTGAGAAGCTACGTTTACTGCATCATGTTCGCTGGGCAGACCGCGACGAAATTGTAATTTATAATCCAATACACTTAGCCCGCAAGCTAGGGATTGCAGTGCTGTGCTACTTAAATTCTCTAAAATAATATCGTTGACATATCTGATATCAACGTATGTCCTATATCCTCTTATAAAATCAGGAATGCCAGCATACATTATTGGATTCTTGGTCCTGTCAATTACCTCTATATTGAGATTAATCTGGTTCTTCTTACAACGGTCCAGGGCCCGTTGTATGTTTGTTACCTCGGAATTTATAGTAAATGCATCTTTCAATTCTCTCTTTGAATCATTATTTGGACTAAAATGTTCTATGTCTATAGGAATTGGAATATGGATGCCATCGCTTCTAACCAATGGTAACAAATCAGGTGTAGAGACACATACTGCATCAGCTAATTTCTGAGCTTTTGTATGTCCAATCTTTTTCCTATAAAACATCTTGAGTTTAATCATTGTATCTGATAGCAGTGATCGGTGAGGAAGCTCTTGTTTTTTTAATCCGCGAATGTCGGTTCCATGATAATGCAAAATTATCTTCTTTTGTCTGTGGAATTTCTTTCGCAGCTCAAACAGTATATCTATGTAGCCATGCACGTGAATTACATCAGCAGTTTCCGCTTCTTGGAGACATGTTTCAGTAAATTTCTCATATGTTACATTAATTAAATAATCTCTATAGAAATCATAAATTCCATACTTGTCTAAAACATCCCTGTTCCAGATAACCTTGGCATCATGTCCCTGCTTTCGTTGATATTTTGAGTAAATGCACGCGACACCAGCTGCATCAAGTATGTGCAATATGCGCATGTTTATTGAAGTAAACTATCGTCTAATAATCTATTACTTGGCACTTGAGGTAACAAATATTCTCATGATTAATTCTTGATAATTTTACAAAACTCAATTACATGAATCTTCAACAATTAACCGTAATCCTTTTCTGATGTCAATAGTGGGCCTCCAATTAAATGCCTTTGAAACCTTTGTGATATCGGCCCTCATATCTGAAATATCAGGAATGGTCGATTTGGGAAATTGAATTTTTATTTTCTTGCCAAGTAATCTTGCAAGACTGTCTGCAACTTGGTTCAGACTATAGCTCCTTCCATAACCTACATTATAAAAATTATATCCCTTTGGGAAGTCTTGTAAAATTTTCTCTATTAGATCCTCAAAATCAGTAATAAAAAGAAAGTCCCTTTTAATTTCTTTTCCAGATAATTTAACTTTACCATCTCTTTTGATTTGACTGATGATAGAAGGAATTAGGGAACGATCTCTAGAATCAGGACCATATACATAGAATGGACGTAAAGTAACAATATTAATATTAAAGTGTTGCGAATAATTTTGGCAGATTTTTTCTGCAATTAATTTACTGGTATTGTAGGGAGAATGGGGATTTACAACATGCTTTTCATCAATCGGAAGATATTGAGGTTCACCGTATACATAGGTACTAACATAAATAAATTTTTTGATATTCCTAATTCTTGCAAATTCAAGCACGTTGAGGGTTCCAATAACATTAGTAAAGTAAGCTTCATGCGGTTCTCTAAACGAATCTGAAACAGAGGTCTTTGCAGCAAGGTGAACTATTGCATTCACATTTTCAATTGTTGGGATCTGATCGACATTGGTTACATCGATAAGTTTTCGATTTTTGGTAGTAGTAACAACTTGGAATCCAACTTCCTTTAGACGCTTGGATAAATGTCTTCCAACAAATCCTTTACTTCCAGTGACAAGTACTTTTTTAATTGTCATTTGGAAAATTTGCTAATACAGCCATAATTCTGACTTGTAGTTTCTATACCAATCGATCAGTAAAGCAAGACCTTTTTTAAATTGTATCTTTGGTTTGAATTTTAATAGTTTCTTTGCTTTTGAAATGTCTGCAATTAGCCTTTGCACTTCAACCGGTCTGGGTTCGACATGAATTGGTCGCAATTTATCATCTTTTGCACCATGTTTGATTACCATGTCTGCTATTTCTTTTATGGATATTTCTTTACCGCTACCAAAGTTTATACCATTTTTACCTGGATTACCTTTGGACCTAAGTACCGTATCATAAGCATCGACGGCATCCTTCACAAACATATAGTCCCTCGACTGTTTCCCGTCACCGTAAATAATAGGGGGCTTGTTTTGCAATACCCTATTTATGAAAATTGCAATCACACCTCCATAGCCTGTATCTTTTTGCCTTGGTCCAAAAAAATTGAAACATCGAATAATGTCTACACCTAGATCATAAGTTTCATTATAAGTGTAACATAATCTGTCGGCAGCAATTTTACTTACTCCATAAGGGTGCTTTGCAGACAACGGGTGTGACTCGTCCATTGGAGCATATTGTGCAGATCCATATACTTCGCTTGTTGACGAAAATAATATCTTGTCAATGTCATTCATTCTGGCAAATTCCAGAATTTTCAGGGTTCCGCCGAGATTAATTTTAAAAGTCTCTTCGGGATTGACAATTGACCTATCAACATGTATCTGGGCTGCTAAATGAAAAATGGCATCAAAATCGTTTGGCAGTTTGGAATATACTTCGTTTAGGGTGATGTCTCCACGAATAAATTTAAAATTCTTTTTGTGCAAAAAAGTTCGGACATTGTTGAGGTTTCCATTCATCAAATTATCCACTCCGTATACCAGATGCTTATCGAGAACATACTTTTCAGACAGGTGACTGCCCAGGAAACCTGCGGCACCTGTTATGAGAATTTTCATAACTTTTTTGTCTCCTTAACATCAAAGATGAATCTTTCCATTTAATCGCAGTAATACTTGTCTCTTTTAAAAATGTAATATTCTTAAAAATGCCACAATTTGTAAAATTTTTTATGTTGAGAATCAGTTATCTATATTTCAGTAAATTCTAATAATTGGAATGATAAATCAGAATGTGTATCAAGACTTTGCTTGTGACTTTGTGCTACAATAACGACAGGATGATAGAATGAGAATACTTCACCTATCAGATGACGGACTCCCTGATTGGAGGGTCGAAAAATCTGCGCTAACTGCAAGAAAGAACGGCCACGAAGTATTTTTTGGAGGACGCTTGAGCCACAAAACTCATGCTAATGTATTTTCAGAAGCATTTCCAATTAAGTGGAGTGCGGCCGCCATGATAGGCATTCCGTACTATTATCATCGCGTTAAGAAGCAAGTAGAGAGATTGGTAAAACTAGTTAGACCTGATGTTATTCATTCGCACAATATTGGATCCGCAAAGGTATCACATGAACTAGGTCTGCCTGTCGTATTTGATGATCATGAATATTTCGGAATGCTTTCTTTAGTTAATGCTGAAAATATGAAATTTCACAATAGCACTCAATCCGGCTCAGGACTTGGCAGAACCATTCATGGTATCAAATTATCATTTATTTCTCGACAGAGTATTTCTAACTGGACGAAATGGGAGAGAGAATTAGTTTCTTCGGTGCCCACAATAACTGTTTCAGAAGAGATTGCAAATGATTTAAAGAAAGTGAGAGACGGAATGACAAAGGACATATTCGTAGTACCTAACTTTCCCCTGGAGGCAGAAACAACCGAGTTTATGGATCCTCAATACCATCAGAATTTGTCATGTGTTTATGCGGGAGGCGATAGTAAACATAAACAGGTTACTAATAGAGATATCTCTGGTCTTACCAAACATTTTATGAGCCACGACATCGGGAATTTGACAATAATAGGTTGGGAAGCGGAGTCGTCAGAAAAATTCAAGGCAACGGGATTTCTTCCAAGAAAAAAGATGTTCTTTGAAATGATCCAAAATTCAATTGGACTGATTCCTTGGAAGAAACACTGGTCCCATCCCTTTTTAAACCCAAACAAGGCGTACGAGTATGCACACGCAGGCTTATTTGTCATGTTAACATCAGATTTAACTTCCGTGATTCACACTTTGGGAGATAACTGCTTGACCTTTGAGAACTATGATGATATGGCTTTAAAATTACAGTATTTTAAGACAAACATGGATGAATTATACAAGAAAAGACTCCAAGTATTCAATTACGCTAGACAGAATTTAGTCTGGGAAAAATATGAAAAAAACATTCTTAGCGCATATAATTCCGTTTAAATGAGGTATATACCTACTTTAATAACAACTATTAATCACAACGAGTAATGCAGAGCCTCGACGAAAATAGTCAAGTTTATTTTAATTTCATAAATTCGCTCGATATCCTCAACACAAAATGAGGATTTTGAGAATTAGGTTTAAATATTTCAACCTAAAAATCGACTCACATGATGAGATTTTTATCATTATTTTTTATGATATTACTTATTTCGTTATTCTCCATGACAACTCCATTTGTTTTTACTGATTCTTCTAGACCGATTTTAATTAAAGTGTACGGCGGTGATGATGGTGGTGGTGATGATGATGGTGGTGATGATGATGGTGGTGGAGATGATGGCGGTGATGATGGCGGTGATGATGACCGTAACTCAAGAAGATCTTTCAATTTTGAGAATGATGATCGTAACTTGAAAAGATTATTGGATTTATTACAAGATCGTGCTAATGCTGACAACTTAGGACCAGACGCTGAGCAAAAGACATACAAGGGTTATGGCCTTGAAGATGCTGAAGATAAGAGTAGCAGAGATTTTAATATTGCAACAGTAGGCGATTTTGGATGTTCGACAAATGCAAAAAAAACCGTCAATAATATGGAAGATAAAAAACCTGAACTTGTGTTACCTTTAGGGGACCTTTCATATCAAACTACTGCAAATTGTTGGTTTGATATGATGACCCCACTTAAAGGTAAAATCATGATCACTTTCGGATATCATGATGTAGAAGATGGAGCATCAAAAATGGACCAGTATATCAATGGTTTTGAAATTGACAAACATTACTATTCTTATGATTACAGGAAAGTACATTTTCTTGTGATGGCTTCAGAATCTAAATTTGAAAATGGTTCTGACCAATACAATTTTGTAAAACAAGATTTGGAAAAAGCCTCTAAGGATAAGAATATTGATTGGATAATAGTAACTATCTATAGACCACTTTATTCATCACCATCAAAGCATATAGGTGAAGAATCAATAAGAGATCTATATCATCCACTATTCGATAAAAATGGTGTTGATTTGGTATTACAAGCGCATAACCACAATTATCAACGAACGTATCCATTAACATTTAATCCTGACAAGGCTTCAAACCCGATTATAACAAATGGATTTACTACAGGATACAATAGTCACACAGATGGCGTCATCTTTGCAACAGTGGGAACAGGAGGGGAAAGTTTCTATAGTCTAGATGGACGAGCTCCTTTCATGGCTACGCAACTTGATAGATTTGGATTTCTAAACTTAGAAATTAAGAATGGTAATCCCCATACAACCTTGACTGGAACTTTTTTCGATAATAAAGGTGATGAGATAAAAGATTATTTTACCATTAAAAAGGAAATAAAATAACAACTGAATTATGTATGCAGGTAATACTTGCTCTAGATTCATCTACTAATAATTGACATTCTGAGAATATAATAGACCAAGTTCCTTTAACAGAGGGGACTTACTTTTTTATTTTATTTAAAAATCTGAACTCAACTTGATTTAACTATGTTTACATCCTTTCTCTATATAATTCAAAAAGTACGACTCAGCATTTTTGTAAAGCTCAAAAAATAAAAATCTTGATGTAACCGAGTTCACAACAAATATTTTGAACTCACTTCAAATGTGATGAACATTTTATACCAGATTTCAAGACTTAGCAATTGCAACATTTTGCTTATGTATCTAACATCGTACGTTTCTTCAATTTTCTTGATTGAGCTTTCGTAGAAATCGTGGCTTATAATTTTGTCGCGAAAAATACTAGCGTTGGACAAAGTTGATATTACAATTTCTTTTGCGTTAGTTGTCCAAAGTTTTTTCAAGTCCATACCAAAACCTATTTTTGTATCTGATATATTTTTACTATCAAGTTGGGATAAGATCTCTCTTAACGGAATTTTTCCCATACCAGTTTCCATATTAAATTTGACAGAAGGAGGAATCTTAAAGGACATATCAATAATTTTATTATCTAAGATAGGAGACAGGCCAGTTACCCCAAAATGATTAAAAAACTTATCATTC
>Ga0184637_10001664_pt1 | contig 14761 bp, 9 predicted proteins | sample PLM3_127_b2_FD_133143 | JGI IMG/M metagenome (GOLD analysis project Ga0184637, IMG submission 133143) | Groundwater sediment microbial communities from an aquifer in East River, Colorado, USA - PLM3_127_b2 | ecosystem: Environmental > Terrestrial > Soil > Riparian zone | place: USA: East River...
CAATGACCGGACGTGGTTGGACTCTGCCGGGTATCCCCACACGGAAGCGCTGCGCATGACCGAACGCTACCGCCGCCGGAACGTCGGTCGCATGGACATTGAAGTCACGTTCAACGACCCCGCAGTGTACGCCCGGCCATGGACGGTCGCACTCACCGCGGAGTTGGTCCCGGATACGGAATTGCTCGAATCCGTGTGCAACGAGGGCGCGCACAAGAGCCTCGAGAACTGGATCGGGAAGGCCTCCGACGAGAAGACGAACGAGGCCAACATCGCTCCCGGGATCCTGGCGAAGTATGCCGGCACGTACGTGGAGCAGGACCTCTGGGGGGCCGGACCGCACCCCAGAATCATTCAGGTCACCGTCTCGGACGGCCGGCTGTTTGCCGAGTTGAGCAACAGAGGCAAGGTCCAGCTGACGGCGCAGTCGGATACCACCTTCGCCGGCCTTTTCGGATGGGGCGTCCGGTTCGTCGCCGACAGCAGCGGCGCCACGACGCATCTGCTGGAGATGCACATATCAGGCAACTACAGGTTCGCACGCAAGCAGTAGACACAACAACGCCTTGTCACCGGGATGATCGCGGTCCTTGCCCGGCCGGGATGCCGGGACGCGGGATTTGCGCACAGCTCTCGGCCGGCCCGCTGACTGCTCACCCACCAGATCGCTCGGAACCATGTGGTCAGCGGCGTGCGCGTGTCCTGGAGAAATGGTCCCGGCGGTCACCGAGGTTTGCCGCCCGCACGCCGCACAAAACAGCCACGACACTCCGACCGAACGTCCGATGCTCTGTGACAACTGAATTGACGGCCGGGCGGGCTTGGGCATATGGTCCGCTCGTCTATCCCGGCCGGGCACGGTCGTCGCAGAGGGAGGAAAATCCGATCCCATGCTAAGGACTCGTCCCGGACGAATCCTAAGCGCCATGAAGAGTTCTCGTGTCGGCGTCTCCCGGGCGACTGTTCGAGTCGCGCTCATCGCAGCGCTGGCGGCTTCGAGCTGTAGTGGTGGGTCTTCTCAAGCGCCCACCGCGCCAACGCCGACGCCTCCTCCAACGGCGGCGCCCCCTCCACCAGCAACCACCGTAAGCCTCGCCGGTCGCGTTCTTTCCACCAGCGGCGGTGGGTTTCCGGTTCGCGCAGCCACCGTCACGGCCATCGACGGAGTCAACAGCGGCCGCTCGGTCACCACGGATAGCGCCGGCGCGTATCGCTTCGAAAGCCTTCAGCGAACGAACACGAACTTCTCGGCCAGCGCGCCCGGCTGCCGCGAAGACCGCCGGGGCATCTTTGTGGATGGGGCAAGCTCGCTGGATTTCACGCTGCAGTGCGACACGGTCCCGGTGCTGCTCTCACCTGCCAACGGCGAGATCATGGATAACGGTTGCATAACAGCGTTCCCAGATAATGATCTCGAACGCCAGATCTGGAACTTCGATTGGTCCGATGTGCCCGGTGCCACGGTCTACCACTTGTACGTCAAGAATCCCAGGGCAACCTTTCCCGTGATCGACAATCCAAACATCACGGCCTCCGAGTTCGAGAGGAGAAGTACCGGCTACGTGATAGAGGCAAATGCACGGGGGTGGGAGTGGAGAGTTCGTGCGCGGATTGGTGACACGTTCGGCGACTGGAGCGCCACGCGAACTTTCGACGTTGAACCTGCGGTAACGGACTGTCCGCCGACAATCACTTCCGTCTCTCCGTCGGATTTGACGACGGGCAGGCACACGATCACGTTGAACGGGCGATACCTCATCCCCGGCACTCTTGCCGTGACCTCTCCGAACGGTCGCACCTCGACGTACAGCGCCCCCCAGGTGTTCATTAGCGGTCGATATGTCATTCAATCGGACGTCACGTTTGGAGACCCCGGAACCTGGACACTGCGTCTCACCACGGTGCGCGGTGACCAATCCAATGCATTCACCGTCACGGTGCGTTGAGCGTTTCCTCGGCTTAAAGCCCTGATCGCGTGCCCTTGCCGACACCAGCCGGCTCGCGACGGTGAGACTCACGCGTTCGAGCAGGCTCCAGGCGCCGGTCATCGATCTGCTGTGTGCGCGTCAGGAATCGAGCCGGAGGTCGTGGCCGAAGCCGAGCCCATCGAGCTGGTGCCGAACCTGACGATCGGCGTCGCCCCGACGGAACACCTGATTGCGCTCAAGGTCCTTTCTCGGATGACGTCACGCGTCCGCAGGATCTGGTAGACCTTCGAGCGCTGCTGGGCGTCGCGGCATCCGCCGAGCTGGCGCGGGCACGGGCGTCGCTCGCGCTGATTGCGGCTCGCGGATATCACATGAGCCGCAGCGCGAGCATCTCGTCACGGTGTTCGCGCTGTCGGCTCACCCGTAATGGGAGGAGAATCGGAAGTCCTCGTCGCAGGAACTGTAGCGCCTGTACAATCGCGTCTATGGTCCGAGGATTGGTCGTGCGGATTGGAGCGGCGGAGCCGCGGTACTACGCCCTCAAGGAGGACCAGGTCACCATTGGGCGTTCCACGTCGAGCACCCTATCCTTTCCTGAATCGCACCTCATCTCGCGCCAGCATGCCGCGATCCAGAAGCGCGGGAATGCCTGGGTCGTGGTCGACCTGGGCAGCCGTAACGGCACATTGCTCAACGGCGTCCATGTGGAAGGGGAGATGACCATTTCCCCCGGCGACATCATCGAAATCGGCGATCTCGCTATTGAGTGCACTGGCGAGGATTTTGAGCCTCTTCGGCCGATGTTGCCTCCGGCAATCGCGCCCGGCCCTTCGCTGCACCAGCCCGACACGCAGGCCATGGAGTTTCCGGGGAGCCGGGGAGTTCGACTTGTTGCGGACCCCACGCCGTTTGCCTACGGGCGCTCGAGCGTCCTGCTCCGTGCCACCGGAGATGGCGGAGCGCAGCTTTGCATCAAGCTGTTTTCCCACGTGCAGGGAGATACATGGGACAACGTCGCAGCTTTCGAGCGCGAGGTGACAGCGCAGAGTCAGCTTTCTCACCCCCATATCCTGCCGGTCCTAGACTATGGACTGCGGTCGAGGCCCCACGGAAGTCCGTTCGTGGTCTTCCCCTACTGCGCAGGCGGCAACCTGCGTGGCCTATTGCGTGAACGCCGCTACCATCCACTGGGAGCGGTTCTGCCACTGCTCGAGCAACTGGCCTCTGCACTCGATTTCGCTCACGGTTCCGGCTACGTTCACGGCGACGTCAAACCAGAGAATATGCTCTTTTCTGCCGACCGCAGGCATGCCTTCTTGAGCGACTTCGGCATGTCAAACGTGTTTGCGGCCCAAGAACGCTTCTCGACTGTGGTGCCAGGCCCGCAGGGTGGAACGACCGCGTACTTCAGCCCTGAGCAGATTTCGGAGAACCAGCAAACACCACTCTCCGACATTTACGCATTCGCGCTGACGGCCTACGAGTTGCTCACTGGACGGCTGCCGTTCGACCCCAATCTGCCCACGTTCAAGCAGATGATCGCCAAGGTGAAGGGAGAGGTCACCGACCCCCGACGCTTCAATCCGCAGATCGGAGATCACGCACGAGCGGCGCTATTAGCTGGGCTGCACGTCGACCCGCTCCAGCGCCCGCGGTCAGCGACGCAGTTCTGCCATCTTCTCGCACGCGCCGATGGCCCAGCAGTCGTGGGAACTGGCGCCGCCGCCGGCCGCGGCCCGAGTGTATTTCTAAGCTACAGCCACAAGGACGTGCACTGGCTGGAACGAATTCGTGTCCACCTGCGCCCACTGGAGCGTATGGGATTGATTGGCTTATGGGACGACAAGAGCATCAAGCCTGGGGATCTTTGGCGCGAAGAAATCGAGGATGCGCTCGAGCGCGCGAAGTGCGCGGTCTTACTGATCAGCGCCGACTTCCTGGCGTCAGACTTCTGCACGGAGATGGAACTCCCAATGCTGCTGCAGCGAGCCAAGAATCGCGGCGTGCGCATTCTGCCCGTACTGCTCAGTCCCTGCCAGCCCGATGCCGTTCCCGGACTGTCCGCACTGCAGGCCGTCAACGACGCGGCTCGAACGCTCGTGGAAGTGGAGCGCGGAGAACAGGAGCGCGTGCTGGTGGCGCTAGCGAAGGCGGTGCAGGAAGCCGCGTCTGCCTAGCGCGGTTCTGCGCGTGCGATCCGGTCCGCGGTGGCTGTCATTGCACGTCCGCGCTCCGCGACGTCGAGCGGATTCATAAGGCTTCGAGCAGCATGCTTGGGCTGCAGGCTCTTTCAGAATGCGCCCATTCTACGCCGCTGGAGTCGACGCGAAGCCCGGCGCGTGGCCCCTCAGCGCGGTCGGCCGGGAAGACCGTAATCTTCCACGACTTTCGCGATCGCCTCGGACATCATGCGCGCGAGATCCTCGCGCCACGCGTCCGCCTTCTGCCCGTACAGAATCACGCGCCGCGTCGCCAGGTCGATCGGAATGTCGACCGCGTCCCTGGACAGGATGAGCACCGGCTTTGCCAGCGTGTGCGCGATCCCCAATTCATAGAGCACGTTCGGGTTGCGCCCGGTGATATCGGCAATGACGAAGTCGGCGGCATTGATGCTTTGCCAGATGTCCTCGAGGATATCCGTGGGAGTGAACAGGTCATCCCCTCGCACCGGGCGCACGCCGGCGGCCTCGCACGCTCTCGCCAATATTCGATGCACGTCGGCCGACCACTCCTGGCTGAAGGGCATGACGATGAAGCAGGAGGCCTTGCGCGGACCGATGTGTTCCTTCGGGGGAGCGTAGAGGCGTTCCGGTCCCAGGAAGAGCACGTCCTGCCGCAGCCGGGCGGCCGAGCGACGGAACTCGTCCAGAAAGAGGTCGAGGCCCGTCGAGCGCAACGCCGTCCCGATTTCGGGTCGGGCACTTCGCCAATCCTCGGACACCAGGCGCGACTGGTGGACGCGCCGCACATAGCCCCGCAGGAACGCGACGGTGTCGTCGAAGCGATCGGTGAGCCACACGAGGATGGTGACGAGTGCGAGGATGAAGAGCACGGAGAAGAAGGACTTCCACACCGTCTCGACGGGAAGGAACCAGACCAGGGGGGCCAGCAGGACCGCCCCGAGGGACAGGAGAATCAGGATTCCGGAGAGCCCGGAGCGCGCGGCCTTCTCGGCTGCCTCACCCGCCGACGCAGTGAGAGCGCTTGGATCGAGATCGTGCGCATCCGGCATTCGAACCACGGCTGTCAGCAGCAGGAACTGCCCGAGCATCCAGACGGCCTCGATTGTTCGTGGCACGGTCTCGACGCTGTACGCCATGTCGCCCGCCATCAGGACGGCTGTTCCGACGAGCATCCAAACCACAACTGGCGGTTCCCTGAGCAGCATGCAGAGCAGCCCCATCGCGAGAACCGCGAACTCGAAGGCGGCCGTGACGGCGTCGAACCTCGCGAGCACGGTGTCGAGGAGATGGCCGTACTGCTGGACGTAGAAGCTCGCGAAGATCGCCCCCAGGCCAGCCATCGACGCCGCAAACACGATGGCGGTCAGGCGCGACAGGGGCTGGCTGTGCCACCGCTCGAGGGCGAGATAGCCCCACGCGCACATCAGGGCGAAGACGCAGGCGGCGTAGAACGCATCGGAGGTCAGATCGGACAGCTCGACGCTCGCCCCTTGCGCCGAGATCGCCACAGCGGCTGAAGACCCGCTCGAGATCTGGTAGGTCACCCACGAACCTGCCAGCAGCAGGAACGCCAGGCCCTGCATCACGAGAAAGCCGGGATACGGCCGGGGCCTGCGTCTGGAGACGTGGAACGCGAGACAGCCGGTAACGGCCGCCGCGGCGGCTTGGTCCCAGTGATACCCACTGGGGCCGTACGGCTCATCGCCGATGACCAGCCATGCGGCGAGCCACAGCAGGTAGAGGGCAGCGAGCGCGCCCACCTCGAGGTGACCGGATCGGGTCATCGAGAACAATCGCGTCGTTCCCTGGATCGCCGGTGCATGGGCCTTTCCTCCGAGGGGAGCTATATCGCCGAGGCTAACGCGACATCAGTTCGCAGTCCCGCACGCATTCGATTCTGGTGTCGCCGCCAGGTGCATTCACCATCAGCTCGAAGTCAGGCTGACGGGATTGCGCCTTGCCGATCGTCCAGCCCAACGCGATCAATCCGACAGCCGCGGCCGCTCGTAAGCCCGTGCGTTCCATGGAAACCTCCGCAACGTTGTCGCGTTACGGCTCCACATTCGCGGCACCGAACGATGAGCCAGGTGGCGGCGGGCGTGAAGTCACGATTATCAAGTAAGTCGACAGCCACGCCGCGATGGTGAGGGCAACGATCATCGCATTGCGCAACTGTCGGTTAGGATCGGCGAAGCCCGCAGCGCCTGCACCGATCCAGAACGCGATGCCCACCGCGATGAGCAGACCGCCGCCCGACGCAAACAGCGCGAACTCGATGCCGAGGATCAGGAGCGCGCCCACCGCGACAACCGGCCCCACCAGCCACGCAGGCGGACCCATAGGTGCGACGGTGCCATTCTTTCGCGTTTGCATCGACCTCTGAAGGGACACACTGGGCGGCGACGGCGCGCCGCGCCGTGCTAGACGCCGGACGCGAGCTTTAGATCAAGATCGACCGACTCGCCTTCCTTGATTGAGAATCGCCGCCCAGCGTCGCGGAGCCGCGGCCGATAGTCCGGATCCCATTCGCGCCCTTGTTCGAGCACTTCGACCGCAGTGGCGATGTACTCGCCTGGCGGTAGCGCGCGTGCTCCAAAGCGGCCGTCCTGATCCGGGCGCGCCGTCTGCAGGAATCGCTGGAGGATCGCCGGTTCCATCTCGCGCGCCGGTTGAATCACCACCACAAACTCTTTTACCGTCTGACCGCGCGCGTCTGTCACCGCGCCGGAGACGTCGGCGACTCGATCAGTGAGCAGCACGCGAAGACTCTGGACGTTCTCAGACGTTCGTAGCGGATACGGCGTGTCTGTAATGTCCTCTCCGTCCAGTGTCACCCGCTTGAGCGTCCATGGCCCAAGGTTAATCGCGCGGAAGAATACGTTTCCAATCCCTCGCAGTTGAAAACGGCGGTCCTCATCGACGCGACCCTCATCGCCAAACGTCAGCAACATCGGTCCTGGATTCTGCACATCCGCGGACCGAGTAACCACGCTCAAGCCGCTCAAGACCCCCCTCCGGGGTGAATCCCCCTCAAACACCACGACGCCTGATACCGTTGCGGCCGGACCTGTAACGACTCGTAAATTCGTGATGTCCTGATTGACCACAGTTAGGGGTACCGAGGCGGCTTCGGGCGGTGCATCTCTATTACGCTCGCCCGCGACGTCCAGATAATACTCACCGGGTGGGACGTTGTTGAGTGAAAAACTGCCGTCCGCACCTGTTGTGCTGATATTCGATGTCATCATCGATCCCGCGCCGGGTGCGGTGCGGACCATCAATCGCACGCCGGCCAGTGGCTTTCCGACAGAATCGATCACCACGCCGGACACGCGCGCCATGCGACCCGCCAGCAGCGTGAGGTGAATGGACGTCTCTTGCGCTGACTCGACCCTCACAAGTTCGGCTTCGGCGGCATTCGCGGTGCCTGGGTAAAACGTCGGGGCGAACCCCTCGTTTGCGTCGTTCGGGTTCCCGCCCTGCGGGGACATCGGCTGACGCAGCATGCCGCTCACAACGTATTCGCCAGGCATCAGCCCGTACGCGCGAAACTCTCCGAGATCATTGGTAACGACCAACCCGCTGCCCCCTCCGAACGTCAACTGGCGCTGCCCGCTCGGCCCATACTGATAGCGCTGCACCTGCACGAAGGCGCCCGCAAGCGGCTCGCCGAACTCGTCGGTGATGCGACCCGTAATCACGCTGCCCCGTGGAAGCGCGAAGTCCACCTGCGACAGATCCTGGCCCTCCGCAAGTGCCACAGGGCGGCCGGGCTCAAACGCTCGCCGCTGGCCGTATTGCAGCGCGACGTAGCTGCCTTTGCTGGCGGTAATCGTGTAGCGCCCCTCGGCAACCTCCACGAATTCATACCGTCCGTCCGCATCGGTCGTGGCAAAACGGCGGACGCCGAGCTGCCCCGCAGCCAGCAGCACCTGGGCGCGCCGCAACGGGGCGTTCGTGTCCGCCGCGAACACCCTGCCGCGGATCGTGCCGGAAGCAGGTTTAGTGTCTGATGTGTCACGCGGCGGGAGGCCGGGCCGCGGCGCCCCAGCCGGAGATGCGCCCTGGGTTCGCGGCGTCGGGGCGGGAGCGGTGGCCGTCTGCATCGACGGCTTTCCGGGCATCACAGCGGCAAGAATGAGTGCGACGGCGCAGGAGATCCGCAACATTCGCAACCTCCGTTGGCGAATAGGCAAGGAGGAGATGGACCCATCATCCACTGAACGGCTCAACCTGCGCCGCAGCCGCCGCCCCGGATGAGCGCGGCGTGCCGACCTGGGCCCAGGGCAGTCGCGTAACGTTGAGCCGTGCGATGGCGCGGTGCGCTAGATCGCGTCCACGCCGGCGCGCGCGCAGAAATATTCCCACGCGCGATCGAGGGCCAGCGGCGAGAACTGCGTCGCCCGCGAACGTTCGACCTCGCCATCCGACAGACCGCGTGGCGTCCCGATCGTCATCGCCTGCAACTGTACTTCCGCGTTGATCTTCAGATAGATGGCCGCGATCACGGCCTGCTTGAGCGTCTCGGCCGCGACCGCTGCGCCGTGTCCGCGCATGAGCACACAGGTGTTGCGGCCCAGCGCGGCGACGAGATCGCGTCCCTGCTCCATCGTGCGCACCAGCATGTCCGTCTCATTGAACCGGGTGGCGATATCCCAGATCGGCACTTCGGCTCCGATGACCGAAGCCACATGCACCACGGGCTCGAGCGTGCGACCCGTGATTCCAAAGGGGAGCAGCGAATACGCATGATTGTGGACGACCGCATTGACGTCGCTGCGCGCTTCGTAAATCGCACCATGAATCATGCGTTCGCCATAGGGCGTGCGATTGTCAGGATCGAGCGAGCGGCCATCCTGCTCGAATCGGATCAGGTCGGCGTACTCGACGAGCTCAGGGCTGCGTGACCGGGCCATGACGTACCGTTTCGTGTTCTCGGGATCTCGGACGCTGACATGCCCGAACGCATCGACGACCTCCTCGCGCGCAAGGATCCGGTTTGCCGCGACGAGGCGTCTGAATTCGATTCGATCCGTGAGCCGAACGGCATCCTGTGCGAACGCACGCGCAGCGAAAGGCCCGACCGCAAACATGCCGAGTGCTGTGCGAACGAACTCACGACGCGCCACGCGTACGTTAGACGACATGCGCCCTCCAGCCAGCTCACTCCCGCGTCCACGCCGCGCTATTACTGTGCTGCTGCGCCGCGGCCGCCCAATGAGCCGACCATCACAACCAAAAATCGATTTGGCATTTGGGGAACTCCCTCAGAACATCTAGTTGTAGCAGCTCTCGATTCTATCTCCACTCGCACCGCTGTCTCCGGAATGATCTGTAAGTCGAAAGAGCCTGCCGCCTCGCTTGAAGCGCCACCGGGACACCCAGCCTCGGCTGCCGCATTCTACGCCCGGCGAGGGTGGCCCGGGCAAGAGCTGCCGCGCCGATTCGACGCGCTGTAGTAATCTCGGGTACGAAGGAGGAAACGCAAATGGTCGAAAGACTCGTTTCAGCAAGGATTCGCTGGAGTGCCGTGGCGTCGATTCTCCTCATGGCGACTTTGTGGATCCCGTTGCGCCATTGGCTTGGTCCGGCGGCCGCACAAGAACGCGGCGGGACCTCCGAGAGGCGTCCTTTGGTTCTCGATCGGGCGCCGGTCCGCAGCCTCGAGGATCCCAACCCCGTCTTTCGCGCGGTGGCGATTGACACAGAGCGCGGGGAAGTGTTCTTCGCTAACGACAAGGAATCTGCCGGCACCAGCGTTCTTGTCTATCCCACGCAGTTCGGCCCCACGGATCGCATCCTGGAACCTCGTCGACGAATTGCCGGCCCGCGCACCGACCTGGGCATGGTGTGTGGCGTCGCCGTCTCTCCTCCGCACGGTGAGCTGTATACGGTGAGTGGGGAAACCGGGGCCTTGAATGTGTTCCCGTTGGAGGCGACTGGCAATGTGGGGCCCGCAAGACGTTTACAGGGAGTGATGCCCCGCGCGAGCGCCGGCGTCTTTCTGGATGCCATGCACGACGAATTGTTCATCACCACGGAGCATGTCAACCGGATCAGCGTCTATCCGAGAACCTTCCGCGACGATGAAGAGCCCCGGCGTTACATCCAGGGTCCGAGGACGGCGCTCGCCGACCCTCATGGCATCTATGTGGACGGTGCAACCAATGAGATCTTCGTGACCAATCATGGCCATTGGCGCGAGACGCAGCCCGGGGAAGGTGAAGTTCGGGGTCCGGACAGTCTCACCCGAACGTCTCTGGGGTACAGCGTGCCGGGTCGCGCGGTCGCGCTCGGTCCTTCGACAGGCAAATTCCTGCCTTCGTCCGTTGTGGTCTTTTCCCGGACGGCGCATGGGGACGTCGCGCCCCTGCGCACCATCCAGGGTCCCCGCACGCGCCTGAATCTCCCGGATGGGATGCACCGGGATCCGGTCAGCGGCGAGCTCCTGGTCGCCAACACCGGCGATGATTCTGTGCTGTTCTTTCACAAAGATGCCTCCGGCGACGTGGCCCCGGTCAGAGTGCTCAAAGGACCGGCGACGAAGTTGAAAGGTCCGGCAGGCCTCTCCATAGATGTCCGCCACAACGAACTGTGGGTGGCCAATTGGGACAATCACATTGCGGCCGTGTTTCCCCGGACGGCGCAGGGCAACGCCGCGCCGCTCCGCGTCATCCGCACCGCCCCCGAGAGCGCTCCGCTGGCCAGCATGGGAAGGGTCGGCGCGGTTGCGTACGATCCGAAGCGGAAGGAGATTCTGGCTCCCAATTGAGTGAGCCAACCGAGAATCTCGGTCTTCGCCAGTTTGGCGAATGGAAATGCCGTTCCCACCCGCGTTATTCAGGGCGCCAACACGCTCCAGGCGCGCACGAGCCATTACATCGCCGTCGATACCGTGCGGGATGAGCTCGTCGTTCCGAATCCCTTCGCGCAGGCGATCCTGTTTTTCCGCGCCGGCGCCAGCGGCGATGAAGCACCCATTCGAATCATTCAGGGGCCAAAGACGCTGTTGAATGCGCCAGATAACGTGGCGGTCGACGCGGCGCGCCGTGAAATCTTCGTCGCTCAATTCCCGACCGATTCGATCCTGGTCTTTCGCAGCGACGTTGGGGGAGATGTGGCGCCGATCCGCATCCTCCGCGGGCCGCAGACGAAGCTGGACCGCCCGATCCGGGTGGATGTGGATCCGTTGAATGAGGTGATGGCCGTGACTACCGCCTCGGCCATCTTGATTTTTCACCGCACCGACCAGGGAGATGTCGCGCCGCGGTGGGTCCTGTCGGGTCCGGAGGTTGGACTCGGCGCTCGATATGGCACGCGCGACGTGAGACTGTTCCCCCAGGGGAAGAAAATCATCGCCACCGCAAGCAGAGGTGGCCAGCCACGCCGGGGAGAATCAGGCGGGGAGGAGATCGGCGCGCAACGCTTCGTTGGGGTGTGGAATTATGGCGACACGGGAAACGTGGCGCCCTGGGCCGTCCTCAACACAACGCCAACCACGAAGCTGGCGGGTAACCACCTGGGCCTGAATCCAGAGGCAGCGGAGTTGCTGGTGGGAGGCAATGGAGTCATTCGCGTGTACCGCCTGCCGGAGGTATTTTCGACGAGCCGGTTGACTGAGGCCGGGATCGAACGCCGCTAGCCGCGCGCGCCAGGGACCGGGATCGGGAACCACTTCTCACATGACGCAAACCCTCGCGAACGGCTATTTCTCCGCACATGACGCGCCGACCGCGCCACCTCCGTTGAAAGCGGCAGCCGTCTTCACGCCCGAGAGCGCTTGACACGAATCGCTCCCCTGGGATAACACCCGTCCACACGCCTCGCCGCCACGTGTCGTAAAGCAGGAGGAGTGATGCAACGAGCCGCTTTCGCAGGCCGCATGCTGTTGGTACTGGTGTGTGCGCTGCTCGTCTCGCGCAGTGCCTCGGCGCAGTTGTCTCCCGCCGCCATAGCAGGCGCCGTGCGGGACACGTCGGGCGCCGTGTTGCCGGGCGTCACAGTGGAGGCGGCCAGTCCCGCCCTCATCGAAAAGGTCCGGACAGTCGTCACCGACGAGCAGGGACGGTTCAACATCGTCGATCTGCGACCGGGCACCTACACGGTGACCTTCACGCTGCCCGGGTTCAATATCTTCCGGCGTGACGGCATCGAGCTGTCGTCGGGCTTTACCGCGACGATCAACGCCGAGATGCCTGTCGGCTCCTTGGAGGAGACGATCACCGTGACGGCCGGGGCCCCGCTGGTCGACACGGCGAACGTGCGGCAACAGACGGTGATGACCGCCGAGGCCCTGAAGATCCTGCCGATGGGTCAGGCCAGCGTGGTTGGACTCGCGGCTCTGACACCCGGCCTGGTCGCACCGCCCGACGTGGGCGGAACGCAGGGTACGTTCTACGGCCAGTCCGGAAACAGCATCGGGTTCCACGGCAAGGTCGGGAACGCGCGCGTGCAGTATGACGGCATGCGGATCCAGAACATGTCGAGCGGCGGGTCGCCTGGGTACGCCTTCAACTCCGAGACGGTTGAGGAGATGTCGGTGGAGACCGGCGGCATGTCGGCGGAGAGCTCCTCCACCGGCGTGTCGATGAATCTGATTCCGAAGGAGGGCAGCAACGCGTTCAAGTTCGGGGGCCTCGTCCGTTACACGAACAGTCACTTCCAGAGCGGCAACCTGACCGATGACCTCCGCGCGCGTGGTGTGACGTCCGGGCAGCAGGTGAACTTCTTATATGACTACGGTCTCTCCGTTGGGGGGCCGATCAGGAAGGACAAGCTCTGGTTCTTCGCCTCGGTCCGCCGGTGGGGCTCGGAAAACCAGGTGCCTGGCGTCTTCTACAACAAGACGCAGGGCACGATGTTCTACACGCCCGACCCGGAGCGGCCGTCCGCGCAGTCGGAGTGGAACCAGTCGAATGCGGTACGCCTGACCTGGCAGCTCACGCCGAAGAACAAGCTGAACATCTTCACAGACATCACGCACAACTGCGTGTGCATCCGGCTGTCCGGCAGCGCCCCCGAATCGGTCGCGCTCTGGCACAACTTCCCCGAGGGGATCGTCCAGGTCTCGTGGAGCTCGCCGCGCACGAACAGGCTCCTGCTCGAGGCGGGCGCTGCCGCGGTCATTCACAGCTGGCCCAACTACCTGCAGCCCGAGGTGAGCCCCGACGACATCGCCATCAACGATACGGGGCTCGGGTTCAGCTATAACGCGCCGACGACGTACGGCGGCCACCGCTGGGGCAACCGGTTCCCGGTTCGCGCGTCGCTCTCCTACGTCACGGGATCGCACGCGTTCAAATTCGGCACGAGCAACGAGTCGGCTATCAAGGACGAGGGGAGCACAAGCTCCGGAAACCAGTTCATCTCGTACACGTTCAACGACGGGGTGCCCACGCGGATCACCCAGTATGCCTACCCGTACCCGGACAGCGAACCCGAGCGCGTCAAGCTCGGGACGCGCATTGACGCGCCGTTCCGGACGGTCGTCCACGCGATGTGGGACCTCGGGGCGTACGCCCAGGATCAATGGACCATCAAGCGCCTGACCCTGAACTACGGCGTCCGGTACGACTACTACGATGTGAACATCCCGGCCATCAGCCTCGGTCCCGGGCGGTTCGTCGGACCGCAGGAGCTGCCCGCTGTCGAGCACGCGCCCAGGTGGCGGGATTGGAGTCCCAGGCTCGGTGCTTCGTATGACCTGTTCGGCACAGGCCGGACGGCGCTCAAAATGTCGATGGGACGCTACCTGGAGCTGACCTCCGGGACCTTCAGCTCCAACATTGCGCCCGTCACGACATCGGTGACCTCCGCGAACCGCTCGTGGACCGACGCGAATCGCAACTACATTCCAGACTGCGATCTGACGAACTTCGCCGCCAATGGGGAGTGCCAGGCCATCGACAACCAGAACTTCGGCAAGAGCAACCCGCTCGCCACGCGATATGCGGACGACGTGGTGCTGGAGGGGCGCGCGTATACCTGGGACCTCAACACGGAGCTGCAGCATCAGCTCGGCCCGGGGCTGTCGGTGACCGCCGGGTACTATCACAACTGGGACGGCAACTACCGCGTCACGGACAACGCGGCGGTGGCCGACTCTGACTACAGTCCGTACTGCATCACGGCGCCGACAGATCCGCGGCTGCCGGGCGGCGGCGGATACGAGGTCTGCGGCTTGTACGACATCAATCCCGACAAGTTCGGACAAATCTCGAACGTGGTGACGCAAGCGTTCAACTTCGGAAAGTACACCCGCACCGCCGACTTCCTCAGCGCGGCCATGAGCACGCGATTCGGCCCGGGCATCCGGCTGGCCGGCGGCGTGGACTCGGGACGCACGGTCAGCGACGTCTGCTTCAACGTCGACAGTCCGGGCGCAACCGCTGCCAATCTGCCCGGCGCGTCGGCGTCGCCCGTGCCACACACCGGGACCACCATTAATGGGCGGCCCACCTGCCGCGCTGTCACGCCGTTCGGCGCGAACACTCAGGTCAAACTGAATGGAAGCTATCCCTTGCCGATGGACTTCTCTGTGAGCGCCACGCTTCAGAACCTTCCCGGAACGGCGTATCTGGCGACCTACGCCGTGCCGACCGCGCAGGTCCTGCGCTCACTCGGACGGAACCTGTCGGGCGGAACGCGCAC
>Ga0184637_10001665_pt1 | contig 14759 bp, 13 predicted proteins | sample PLM3_127_b2_FD_133143 | JGI IMG/M metagenome (GOLD analysis project Ga0184637, IMG submission 133143) | Groundwater sediment microbial communities from an aquifer in East River, Colorado, USA - PLM3_127_b2 | ecosystem: Environmental > Terrestrial > Soil > Riparian zone | place: USA: East River...
CGCACGACGGGGCCGCCCCGCCCGCCGCGCAGGCCCGTGAGCCGTGACAAGCGCTTTTCGGGCCGAGGACGGGTGGGGCTGTCGGGCGACAGGACCCGCGTAGAGGTTATGAAACCGCTTCTACTGACAACTGAAAACTGTGCTAATGAATGGCGATCGGCGCAACCGTAGAACCGGTCCCACCCTGGATCTTCAGTGGCTCAACGATCAACGCAGATTCATACACCTGTCTGTCCGCAAGTGCATCCAGCTTGAGGTTCTCCAGCAAGTGGATGCCGTTGATGACGAGCATGATCTGGTGCACGGGCCCAGCCAACTGGGGATTGGGGTTGGGAGAGATTTCCACGGCCGAGTTATCCGACCCGACAAGCATGGGGTCCTGCCGCGCCAACCATTCTGCAGCCGCAACACCGATGCCCGGACTGCTCGCCCGGTAGCGTCCATTCTCCTTACCCCAAAGCTTGCCCCAGCCCGTGTGTATGAGCACGGCATCTCCAGGCTGAAGTGTCAACTTTTGCCGCGCCAACGCCTGTTGTAAGTCCTGCGCCGTAATCTCGAACGTGTTGGGCAGCATATCTACGCCCTTCAAGGCCGCGACGTCGATCATCACAGCTCGCGTGACGAGAGCCCCGACGTTCTCAACGCCCAACTTCGTAAAGCCTGTCCGACTCGCAATCTCGTCGAGCTTGAAACAATTGTACATACTGGTGCCGACCATCTGATGGCTGAAGGTGTCGAACTGCGTGCCAACCTGACCAATCTCGGCAACGACGAGCTCTTCGTTCGAGCCTCTGTGGTTCGATCCCGGATCCATCCTGCTGCGCTTGGTAATGACTTCAAAGCGGCGTCCGGCGCTAAGCGGGATCGAGTCGGATAGGACGCGACCGAGCTCGAACACTTCGCCGGTGCGTATGAGGCGCGTCGCCCGGAGCACCGTCTCTGGTTTCATGTGGTTGCCTGAGCCGCGCTGGTCGCCGCTTCCCCACTTCGAGGGGCAACGCTGGCTGTCGGCAGGTGGCTGCCAGGACTGGGCATACGCGGTGCTGCTCCCGAAGCTCAGCAGGGTCCCCAGGATCACGATAGTCTTGCCACGCATACGTGTTCTCCTTCCATAACGCGAAACAGCCGACCCCGGGAATCCGGGATCGGCTGCTGGTCGTGCGGCGCGCGTACGGTGAGGTCAGGCTCGGCTCTTACTCCGTTTTGGCAACGAACTTCAAGAAATCGCCCCACGGCACCACCCGTCCGTGAAGGGGTGCAATCGTGGAGACGTCCAGCTTGTACGCTTTCACGTTATTGTACAAATTCAGGCTGGCGGGAGTGGGAGTCGCTGGCGGCGCCGCGCCCTGCGCAGGCGGAGTGAACACGTCCGCTTCGATCAGGATCCGCTCCCTCGGCAGATACGCCATCAACATCCCCTCGGCGTGAGGGCTGCCCTGGACATAGTAGAGGTCCAGGTTGCGCGTCCCGTCGCTCAACGTGTGCTTGATGTCTACGGTTTCAAATTGGTACCCTTCCGCGAACTCCGTCGGAGGATGCTTCGACAGCAGATCCGGTTCCAACGTCCTCGGCGCATAGGTCAGAACCTCCTGCTTGTAGAAGTCGCGATTGCTCGCGTGTGTGACGATGGTGGCGCCCTCATGGAACGCGGTGCGGAGTCCGCCCAAGTGGTCGAAGTGGTGATGCGAACTCACCACGTACCGAATCGGCTTGTTGGGAAAGAGCTTATGTACTTCCGCGATGACCGCCAGGGCCCGCTGCTCGTTCTGGGGCGACTCGACGAGCGTCACGAAATCGCGGAACTCGATGGCAACGCTATGATGGGAACCGCCGGCAATGTAGAAGATCCCCTCGGCCAGCTTCTGCGACTCCGCGCGAACCGGCGGAATCGCTGCCTTCTGCACCGCCTCGGGGACGGTCAGAGCGGCGCCGCACGCATTCACCTCAACCTTGTCAAAGGTGCCGCCAAACCCATTGTGGCCGCCATTGTAGTTCGGTGGCTGGGTCTCATCATCCCAATCATCGTGATGATGCCAGCCGACAGGAAACTTCACGCCGCCCGGGAAATCCTTCCAGTTGCTGTATTCCGTTTCGTAATTCATGTCCCCACGGACGGGGTTGGGAACCAGGGTCTGTACCCTCTCGAGCAGATTCTGATCGTTGATCGTGCCGTTCAGTCTGTACTTTCCGAGCGCGACAAACGAGATAATGTTGACTTTCCGCTGTGCCGTTGAGCTGAGTCCTCCGAGGGCGCCACTCTCATACCGCGTGATCAGCACCGGGTTGGCGCCTGATGCCATCGCCCCTTTGAAGAAGCCGTGCGGGGTCATCAAAATCTCAATGTGCCGTACTTCTGCAGCGGCCGGCGCCGGATTCGTATTAGTCCCCGCGATGTTCCAGGCAAACTTGCCGCTGACCATGAATACCTGCTTCTGCTCCCCCTGGATCGGCATGCCTCCACCGCCTTGGGCTGGGTACTTCCCCTGCCGAATGACGCGTTCCTCCTGGTAGGACATCGCGTCATAGTTGACACTTCGGGTGTAACTGGCCATCTCGATGCGGGGCCAATCGTCCCTGATGTCCCGATTCTGGCCCACCAGACCGACATAGCCGGTCCCACCATACGTGACACACTTCAGGGTGTCGGCCCCGATGTTCTTGGCGGCCGCCTGCAACACCGCCCGCGCATCCTGGGCTGCCGCCGTCCCGCCGGTCAGCGCCAGCGCGACGAAGAAACCCCACAGTCTGATTGCCATAGTCCCTCCTCGTCCTAAACTCGAATTCATCCTCATAAGCCCCCTTTGGCCGAGAGCACTCGCGGAGCTGCGTCGGCCGATTTATGTTAGCGCACCTGCGAGTCAGAGTCGCCCGCTGCGGTTCGGGAGAGGCGCAGATACTACCACGAAACTCCTCCGAGCCCCTCCCTCATCGGGGAAAAGGCGCGAGCGCCGGAGCCGCGCCCGGCGGAAGCGGCGTCCGCGCGGTATTCAGCACCATGGCAATGAGCGTGTAGTAGCCGTTGAGGCCAATCATGTCGATGATGCCCTGCTCGCCGAACTTGGAAAGGGCCCGGGCATACGTGGCGTCGCTCACACTGTGATTACGGTGCAGCTCCATGCAAAAGTCGTAAGCGACTTCCTCATCTTCCGCCATGTGCTCGGGGCGTCGGCCCTCCGCCACTGCCTTGGCGATTGCTGGACTGAGTCCACCTTTTAACGCGAGTGCCTGGTGAGCGTTCCATTCGTACTGCTGCGTCCACTGACGCGCCGTGATGAGAATGACCAACTCGGAAAGCCGAGGCGGCAAGACGCTCTTGAACCGCAGGTAATCGCTCAACCCCCTCGCTCGGTTCACGACCTCCGGGCTCCGAAGAAGGGCCACCCACGGACCGGAGAGCGTTCCACGCGCCGCGGTGAATTCCGCGACAGCTTGCTTTTGCGCTTCGGTCATCTTGTCGGCCGGGATCGGCGGCATGCGATCCTGAGCGTCGGCACTGATGCAAAATGACATCGACAGAACGAAGGCCAGGACGCCAGGGCCAAAACTTGTTCGTCGGTCTTGATGCTTAGTCACGTATTCCTCCCATCAGAGTGGAGGTCCTCCCGGCCGCCCACTGGCCGACCAGACCTCCGTTGCGCTCACCGTTGAACCCAGATAAGGATTAGCGTGCTGGCGCCGCCACCACTACCGCTTCAACGAGTACATGCCGCTAGTTTGTCTTACCAGCGCTGCCTATGAGTTTCACGAACTCGTCGTGTGTCCCCACCCGGCCGTGGATGGGCACATGCTGGCCGACGTCCAACTTCAGCCGCTGGATGTTCTGATAGAGACTTACCATCGCGGCGCTGGGTTGGGCCGGAGGCTGCGCGCCCTGAGCGGGCGGTGAGTACAGGTCAGCGTTTATCAAGATTCGTTCCCTCGGGAGATGCACCATCACCATGCCCGCGGCGTGCGGATTGCCCTGCACGAGGTGCAGGTCCACGATTCGCGTCCCGTCGGTTATCGTGTACTTGTCGGCCGGCATCGCCTCCAAAAAGTAGGTTTCCTGGAACTCATCCGGCGGATACAAGGATAACCTGTCAGGCTCCAGCGTCCGCGGCGCCAGGTTCATGACCTCGGTGTAATAGTAGTCCCGAAGTTCGTGGTGCATGACGAGGCTCGCGCCTTCGTGCACGTAGGTACGGAGTCCGCCCGAGTGATCGAAGTGGTGGTGTGTATTGATGAGGTACCTAATCCGCTTGCTGGGAAAGAGTCTCTTCACTTCGGCGATGACCGCCAGGGACCGTTGCTCGGTTTGCGGCGCCTCGACAACTGCCACGAAATCGCTGAACTCGACGGCCACGCTGTGGTGGGAACCGCCGGTCAGGTGAAATACTCCATCGGCCAGCTTCTGGGATTCCACGCGGACCGGTGGGATCGTGGCCTTCTGCACTGCCTCGGGAACAGTCGCAGGAGCCTCGCCGCACACGTTCGGCTGAACGTTGCTTATGGTGATCCCAAACGAATTGTGGCCCCCAGAGGGGGTGCCGAAGAACCCTTGCGGCCTTGCTTCATTATCCCAGGCCGTGTGGTTATGAAAATTGGTGGGAAACTTCACGCCACCGAAATCCTTGTAGCCACCATAGGTCTTTTCCTCCACCGTGTCTCCCAGAAAGGGGGTGGGAAAAAGCGTCTGGATCCGTACGACCTCATTCTGCCCATTGATCGAGCCCTGTATCCGGAACTTTCCAACCGTATAAGCGAGGATATACCTCTGCTCTCTGGCTTCATAGCGTGGAAACCCCACCAGGTCCTTCGCTGCCATAGCCCCTCGAAGGAAACCGTGAGGAGTGAGCCAAATCTCGAGCTGCCGCACCTCCGCAACGGCGGGCTGCGGATTCACGTTGGTTCCCTGCATGTTCCAGGCGTAGTTGCCGCTGACGAAGTTGATCTGCCGCTGTTCCCCCTGGATCGGGATTCCACCGCCGCCACGGGCCGGGTTATTTCCCTGTCGCCGAACCTGCTCTTCTCTCATGCTTCGGGCGTCGAAGTTAATGCTCCGGGAGAAGCTAGCCAACTCAACCCTTGCCCAGTCGTTCGCCGGGTGGTAATTCTGGCCAAAGATACCCACGTAGCCGCCAGTGCCCGAGAAGGTGATGCATTTCAGCGTGTCGGCGCCCATAGCCTTGGAGGCGGCCTGGAGAACAGTCTTCGCATCCTGGGCTGCCGCTGTCCCGGCCATCAGCGCCAGAAGAACAAAGAGAACACACAGTTGTCGTGTCATACTCCCTCCTGATTCCCTAAATGCCCTAAAAGGCTGAGTGGTTGGATGATCGGGTAATTATACCCGGCCCCGAGCCCTCCTAGCTCCTCTTCGCTCCTCCTATAATGTGGCGCAATGACGGTGCGTCTTGGATCGGAGCTCGCGCCGGCACAGCTCACCGGCCTGCGCATCGGCCTCGTCTGCAATCCGGCCTCCATTGATTCACAGTTCGAACACGTCATCGATCGTTTCCGCCGTGAAGAAGGGGTGACGATCGCGGCAGTCTTCGGCCCCCAGCACGGCGTCCGAGCCGACGTCCAGGACAACATGATCGAGACGGCCCACGCGCGCGATCGGCGCCGGCGGGTGCCAGTGTACTCGCTGTACAGCGAAACCCGCGAGCCTACCGCGGAGATGCTGCGAGGCATTGATACCCTGGTGATCGATCTCCAGGACATCGGCGCACGCATCTACACCTTTGTCTACACGATGGCCAACTGCCTGCGCGCCGGGCGCAAGCACGGTGTTCCGATCGTCGTGTGCGATCGGCCGAACCCGATTAGCGGTCTACAGATCGAAGGTCCTGTCCTGGACCGAGGGTTCGAATCGTTTGTCGGGCAATTTCCCATTCCGATGCGCCACGGGATGACCATCGCGGAGTTGGCTCGATTGTTCAACGAACACGAGCACATCGGCGCCGAGCTGAGGGTCGTGCCGATGGAGGGTTGGACGCGCGACATGTACTTCGACGACACCTCGTTGCCGTGGGTAATGCCCTCGCCGAACATGCCCACGCTCGACACGGCGGTTGTCTATCCAGGCACCGTCCTCTTCGAGGGAACGAATGCCTCGGAAGGCCGCGGCACCACGAGACCCTTCGAGATCATCGGCGCGCCGTGGGTCGATCCGGACGCCTTCACCGATCGGCTGAATGCCCATGGATTGCCGGGAGTGCACTTCAGGCCTGTCGTGTTCGAGCCCACATTTCAGAAACATGCTCGCGACACTTGCGGTGGGTGCCAGATTCACCTGCTCGATCGGACAACATTCCGACCCGTTGAAACTGGCGTTGCCCTGCTGGCTGAGTGCCGCGATGCCGATCCGAGCCGGTTCGCGTGGCGCCAGCCGCCGTACGAGTACGAGCAGGATCGTGTGCCGATTGATATCCTCGCCGGCTCGCAGCGCCTGCGACAACAGATCGATCGGGGAACGTCTGCGACTGAGATCGCTCAATCATGGGCTCCCGACGTCGCGGAATTCGACAAGATTCGAAAGGGGTTTCTTCTTTACTGAGGCCCTCACCACAGCGCAGACGCGTTGCCGTCAAGAGTAGCGCCACTGAAGCTACGATATCATGTTCAAATGGTGCGTTTGCCTGATGCTCGGCGCGGTAACCTGCTCGCGAGCAAGTCGAAGCGTCAATACCCGAGCTTCCACCATTCGCTGGTGATCGCGGCGTCCCCGGCGCGGGTTCAGGGCGCATTCTTCGATCCGGTCGCGCTCGCCGTCTGGTGGCAGGCCGTACGATCGGTTACCACACCCCGGTTGTTTGGCGCATTTGCGGTCGAATGGGAGACGACAGATTACCGGGACGAGATTCTCGGCGCGCTGGGCGGCACATTCCACGGTACAGTAGTTGAATACAAGCCGGGACACGAATTTTTCGTCGCCGACGCGTTTTGGGTCCCGCCTGAAGGCGACCCGATCGGCCCCATGGCGCTCGAGGTCGTCTGCGAGCCACATCTTTCCAAGCATCCGCCGGCTGTGGCCACGCTGCTGCGTGTCGCGCAGCGCGGTTACGAGGAGAGCGAGCGTTGGAGCCGTTATTACGACGTCATCAACACCGGGTGGGTGCACGCCCTCGAAACGCTGAAAGCACACCTCGAACAGGACGCGTGGCGAGGATAAAAAGCCATCAGCCATCAGCCATCAGCTACGCGGAGCAGAGCTGAAGGCTGAAGGCTGACGGCTGAAGATTATGGGCCTCATCGTTCCAGATCTCGTCGAAGCATACCTGGCGAGCTTGAACACGCTGAGCGATGACGTTCTTGACGCAATCGCCGCTGAAGGAAGGGACCTGCCGCTGGTCGATCCGGAAGTTGGGGCGCTCCTGCACGTGCTGACGCTGGCCTTCGGCGCGCGCCGCGTGCTCGAGATCGGAACCGCCATTGGCTACTCGGGCAGTTGGATTGCCCGAGCGCTCCCGCGGGACGGCATGTTGATCACGTTGGAAATCGACGCGCCGCGCGCCGCTCGAGCGAAGGCCAACTTTGCTCGTGCCGGCGTCGCCGAGCGAACGAGCGTCATGATCGGCGATGCGTCGGTGCTGCTCGCAAAGGTGCGGGGGCCATTCGACCTGATTTTCCAGGATGGCGAGAAGCGTCAATATGGGCCGATGCTCGATCGCTTGGCGGCGCTCCTCCGGCCGGGCGGCCTGCTTATAACAGACAACGTGCTCTGGGATGGCGAGGTGGTGCCCGGCTATATCGATCCACCGGTGAGAAATCCCGAGCAGACCGCCGCCGTTGCCGCGTACAATGCGCGCCTTTCGGCCGCCGCGAACTTCAAGACTTCATGGTTGCCGCTGCGCGACGGCATCGCCGTATCGGTAAAATTGTGACCGCCCCTCGAAACGAACCGGCAATATTGGACAACGCGCGTGTTCTCGAGTGGCTGAATTCCGCGGAAGCAGACGCCGATCGCCGCGGACTTCCTGAATTGAAGCCGATTCTGCGCCTGATCGCGCGATCCACCGCTGCGCTTCGAGCCGCTGACTGGAACACTCGTGAATAGCTTTGCGGCGCTGTCAATCACGGCCCTCGGCAAACGGATCCGCGAAAACGAGACGACGTCAGAGGCGATCACGGCAGATTGCCTGGAACGCATCGCAGAGGGCAATGCCCAGCTCAACGCCTTCATCACCGTTCTTGGCGATCAGGCTCTGGCCGACGCGCGAGATGCCGATCGCGAAATTCGTGGCGGCCGTGACCGCGGCCCGCTGCATGGCATTCCTATATCGCTGAAGGACCTGATCGATCTGGCCGGCACACCGACGACCGCCGCGTCGCGGGTTCGACAAGGTTCGATCGCCCGCCATGACGCGCTCGTGGTCACCCATCTGAAATCCGCCGGCGCTGTTCTCATTGGCAAGTGCAATCTGCATGAGTTCGCGTATGGCACGACGAGCGATGACTCTGCATTTGGGCCGGTCCGCCATCCGCTCGACCCGACGCGCGTGGCCGGGGGCTCGAGCGGAGGATCGGCTGTCGCGGTCGCCACAGGAATGAGTGTGGCGTCTGTCGGCACCGATACCGGTGGATCGATTCGAATTCCTTCAGCGCTTTGCGGGGTGGTCGGCCTCAAGCCGTCTCACCATGAGGTCTCCTGCGCTGGCGTTGTTCCGCTGAGTTGGTCGCTCGATCAGGTTGGGCCGATCACGCGGTGCGTTGACGATGCCCGGCTGCTGTTCGAGGTGATGCGAGGCAAGAGCGCACCGCTACTCCACGATGGCCCTGCGAGGCTTCGTGGCCGGCTGGGAGTGCCGCGATCGTATTTTCTCGATGTGCTTGACAATGACGTGCGAACGCAATTCGAAGACGCGATCAGGCGGTTGCAGACAGCGGGCGCGACGATCGACGATGTGTGGATTCCGCACGCCGCCGACACGCCGGCGGTGTACCTGCACATCCAGGCGCCAGAGGCCGCCGCGTACCACGCGCCTGCCATTGAACGACATCCCGAGGCCTATTCGCCGGCCGTACGGCTTCGGCTCGAGGCGGGCCGATACCTGCTGGCCGAAGACTATGTTCGAGCGCAACGGGGACGCGACGTGTTGCGGCGGGAGGTCGATGCCGCGTTAGAAGGGCACGCCGCGCTGGTGCTGCCGACAGTGGCAATCCCGCCGCCTCCCATAGGCGCAGCAGAGGTGGAGGTCAGCGGATCCAAAGAAGCGGTTCGCGGGTTGATGCTGCGGCTGACGCAGCTGTTCAACCTCACCGGCCATCCTGTGATTTCGATTCCTTCGGGCGCACACGCGCAAGGATTTCCGAGCGGAGTTCAGTTGATCGGTCCCGCCGGTGGCACCGAGCGGCTCCTCGAGCTCGCCCGCGCGTGCGAGCAGCAGCTGCGATAGCTTAAAGCGCCCTAGCCCGCCGTAAGCACCGTCGGTGCGCCGACGCCGATCGATGCCAGTGAACTCTCCAGCGCACCGCGATCGCCGACGACCAACGTGAGCATGCGGTCGGGCTGAAGATGGGTCGACGCCGCTCTCGCCACCGCCGCCAGGTCGATCAGCCGTACTTGCTCCGGAAAGCCATCGTAATACCCGTCGGGCAGCTCGTGAACGATGAGCTGCGTCAGGGCGCGGGCAAGCTGCTCCGTGGTTTCAAAATTTCGAGCGTACCCCAGCGTGAGCGCCGATGTGGCAAGGTCGAGCTCGGCGCGTGTCACCGGCCGATCTCCGCGAATGTCGTTCAGCTCCGTGAAGGCATCCTGAATGGCATCGGCAGTGACGTCCGTCTGAACGCTCGTTTGCAGCAAGAACGGCCCGCGGCCGCGGCGAAAATCGAACGACGTCCGCGCGCCGTATGTGTATCCCTTCTCTTCGCGCAGCTTCATGTTGATCCGGCTGACGAACTGTCCGCCCAGCACCATGTTCAGCACCAGGAGCGGCACGTAGTCAGGCGTGCTCCGCGCCACGCCAATGTGCCCGACCCGCAGCTCTGACTGCGCGGCCTGCGGCCTGTGGACGATGGCCAGACGAGGCTCGGAGACGGTTGACGGTTCCGACAGCGCCGCATCGAACTCGACCGTCGGTCCTGCGCCCTCCTCACGCGTCCATCCGCTGAAGGCGTCGTGCCCCACCTGCAGCAGCTCTTTGGGGTCGATATCGCCAACGGCCACCAGCGTCGCGCGCTCCGCAAGGTAAGTGGCCGTATGAAAGGAGATCACATCACCCTGAGTGATTTTCTGCAGCGCCGACTCGGTGCCGATCGCCAAATGACCGTATGGATGACGACCGTACAAAGTCTGCATGAACGCCCGGTCGGCCACCGCAGGCGCCAGGTCACGAAGCTGAGCCAAGCGATTGAGCCGCAGTTGGCGAATTCGCTCGACGTCGGCCTCACGGAGGCTGGGCCGGACACTGCAATCGGCCAGCAACGACAGGGCGCGACCGACGAACCTGGAGAGCACCGTCAAGCCGATTGTCGTGGTATCCGCGGCCACCTCGATCTCCAGGTACGTGCCCAGGCGCGCAAACGCGTCGTGCACGTCAATGGCCGACCGAGGGCCGCTGCCTTCGTCGAGCATGTCGCCGGTCAGAGAGGCCAGACCGGGCAGCGCCTCCGGATCGGAGGCAGATCCCGCCGGCAGGACGAGCAGCACGCTGACGAGCGGAAGCGCGTGCTGTTCGACGCACCACACGCTCAGCCCGTTGGCCAGCCGTTGCTTGATGATCGGCGGAAACTTGAATGGAGGGCTCGCTCCCACGGCCGGAAGGCGGGAGCGATCGGCGCGGGTCACGAAACCTCGACAGGCGCCGAACCGGCGAGTGCGAGCTCCACGCGGCCAGACGGGACGCTGCTCAACACGACGCACCCGCCGTTCCCGAATACCTGTCGGGCGGCGGCATGGAGCGAGGCAGCCGTCGCGCGGCGGTAGCGGTCCAGATCACGAGAAAGATAACCAGGGTCGTTCAAGAACACCGCATACGCGTTGAGCTGATCGGATTTGCCGCCAAACCCACCCAATGTCTGCAGCCGGCCCATGAAATGCGCTTCAGCCTGCGCCAGGCCGCGTTCGATCTCATCGTCGGTGGCGCCGTCGCGCAGGAAACCCTCGATCGCCGCCTCGATCCCTTCGTACAGTTCGGTCAGCGTGTGGCCCGGTGCGGCGGTCGCCGTGATCTGGCAGACGCCTGAGATCTCGCGCGAATTCTGGGTCGCACTGACATCGGTCGCGATCCGTCGCTCGTACACGAGCACTTTGTACAATCGCGACGACTTCCCATTGGCGAGCAGGTCCGCCACGAGATCCATTTCTGCGTCGCCCGGCGCGAACATGGCTGGCGAGTGCCAGGCAAGATACAAACGCGGCAACTCCACCCGGTCCTCGAGCCGCAATCTGACGTCGCCGCCCAGATGAGCCTCCGCATTGACCGGCTGCGGGGCTGGGGCTGGCGGGATTTCGTCGAAGTACCTCTGGGCCTGGTCGATCGCTCCCGCGGCGGTGACATCGCCGGCAATGACCAGCGAGGCGTTGCGTGGATGGTAGTAGCGGCGAAAGAACGCGTGCACATCGTCCAACGTCGCCGCGCGCAGGTCGTCGGAATCGCCAATGGTCATCCAGTGGTACGGATGGTCGGGCGGATACAACGCCTCCATCAGTGCTATGCCTGCCAGGCCGTAGGGCCGATTCTCGTAGTTTTGCCGGCGCTCGTTGAGCACCACGTCCCGCTGGTTTTCGAATTTTTCTTTAGTCAGCGCAGGTAAGAGATAGCCCATCCGATCCGATTCCATCCACAACGCCAGTTCCAGCGCGCTGGTGGGCACGATTTCCCAGTAGTTCGTGCGATCCGCATTGGTCGACGCGTTGAGTGCGGCGCCTGCCTGCTGGAGCGGATGAAAGTAGCCACGGTCGTAGTGCGCCGAGCCTTCGAACATCAGGTGCTCGAACAAGTGCGCAAAGCCGGTCCGTCCGAGCTGCTCGTTCTTCGAGCCGACGTGATACCAGAGATTGACCGCGACGATCGGCAGCGATCGGCTTTCGTGGACGATGACCCGCAGACCGTTGTCCAGAAAATGCTGGGCGTAGGGAATGTCCACGTCGCCACCGGAACCGCGGTTATCCCTTCTGGATCTCGCCGCAGGTCAGCATTGATTTTCCGAAGTACGGATTGGTGACCTTCGTCCCTTTCTGGAGCCACGGCTTCTGCACCATCGGACAGACGGCCACATTGATGTCCGGCCCGAACGTCGCGCCGGTCGCTTTGGCGTACGCCACCATGGCATCGCTCAGCTCGCCGAATGACGTTCGTGCAGCCTTGAGATCTTTGGCGACGGCAAGCTTCGCTGCGCCTTTCGCAACCGCCTCCGCCTTCGCACCAAGCTTGACCGCCTGGTCGCCGATCGCCTTGGCGCTCGCGGTCACCCCATCCATCTTGTCATCGGCGAGCGACACGTGCACGCGCAGGTACGGATCCGTGAGAGTTGTCGGCAGGTCCGCGGCCGACACGGGCATGCTGCCCGCCACACCCAACAACGCCGAGAGGAGAATGAGGTGGTTCATGCGAAGCATTGTTCGTCTCCTTGTGCGCATCACCGCACCGGGATGAGTGGAATGGTTGCCTTACGGGCAAAGCTGGCGATTGAGATCTGTGCCGCCGCGCGCTCAGCCGCCGCCATGAAGGCCTTGGCGGCCGTTGAGTCGGGCTCGCTCACGACGAGGGGCACGCCGTTGTCGCCGCCTTCTCGTATCGGTTGATAAATGGGAATCCGTCCGAGGAACGGCATCTCGAGCTGCTCGGCCAGGCGCTCGCCGCCCCCATGCCCGAAGATGTCGGCTTCATGGCCGCACTGCGGGCATGCGTAGTAGCTCATGTTTTCGATAATCCCCAGCGTCGGGATGTTGAGCTTCTGATACATCCGCACGGCCCGCCGGCTGTCGGCGAGCGAGACTTGCTGAGGCGTTGTGACCACAATGGCGCCGGCGACCGGTACTGTCTGGCTCAGGGTCAATGCAACATCGCCGGTGCCCGGCGGCATGTCGACGATCAGGTAGTCGAGGTTGTCCCAGCGCACATCGCGGAAGAACTGCTGAATTGCGCCGTGCAGCATCGGTCCGCGCCAGATGACGGGGGCGTCGTCTCCGGTCAAGAACCCCATCGAAACAATCTGAATACCGTACTTCCCCGCCGGCACGATCTTCTTTCCATCCGTGATGAGCTGCGTCTGCAGACCGAGCATGATCGGCACGTTCGGTCCGTAGATGTCTCCATCAATCATGCCTACGCGTCCACCGCATTTCGCCAGCGCCAGCGCAAGGTTCACCGCCACGGTTGTCTTGCCGACACCGCCTTTCCCGGCGCCGACGGCAATGACATTTTTCACGCCCTCGACCGGCGCCCGGCCGCTTTCGGGCATCGCCACCGACCGAACGCTCGCCGTCATCGTCACCTCGACACCGGTCACGCCAGCAAGGGGCGCGACGGCCGCCCGAGCCTGGTCGCGCATCTGGTCCTTCACGGGACACGCCGGCGTGGTGAGCTCGATGGTGAACGACACGGCGCCGTGGTCGATCTTCAGGCTCTTGATGAAGCCCAGCGACACGATGTCGCGATGAAGATCAGGGTCCTTGACGGCGCGCAGCGCCTCGAGCACTACCGCTTCACTGGGTCCGGAGTTCGCCATGCGTCCTAGCTTAACGGCTTTGCCCCGCGTGTGACAAACACAGACTCGACCGTGGACACCAGAGTTGTACTCCCTCTCCCCCGAAAGCTTGCTTTAACTCATAAGATGTCACGCTTAGAAGGTGTTCAGGATGCTTGGAACTGCGCGCGCGCTTCGTCGTTCAGCAGCACCCACAATGCATAGATGCCCAGCGCGGTGCCGAATGGTAGGAGCGCCAAATCCAGGACGGCGAACATGAGCGCGACCGTGCGGCTCCATGACTCGTGACGCCTGAGCGCCAAGCCGGCCGATGCGTGAATGCCGCCCCACGCAACCGCAATGACGGCAAGCGTTCCGAACATCGCGGCCGTCAGCCCCGCAGCCAGACCGCTCACTTCACCAGCAGCAGCGTACTGGAGCAGAGCAACCGCCCCAAGCATCAACGCCAGCACGATGGCTCCCGCCAGTAGAAACAGGCTGCCCCAGACGACGTATAACAAGCCGAGAATGTCCACGTGTTTGTCCATACTTACGGCGCCTCGCGGCGCAGCACGCTCAACGCCGGGTGTCCCCGCGGGGGTCCACCCTCACTCACCGCTGCTCCTCGGCTCGCAAACTCGCTCGTTGCCCTTCGACGAAGCCAGGCCGAAGCTGAGCTGTCGAAGCTTCGCAGTAGCCGCAGGCGGCATGCCAGCTACCTGCTGCCGGCTGCCTACTGGTTGATTGTGACGCGGACGTTCACGCGTGTGGGCAGGGCATGGGGTGTTGACACCTGCAGCCGAATGCACGCGCCATCCACGATGCGCGGCGGAACAGAGATCTGAAGGGTCCGAGTAAACAGCGCTTCGCCAGATCCACCGCACGGCATGCACGGCTCCGTCCAAGTCTCGCCGCGACCGCCGCAGGCCTCACACAAACAGCGCACAGGCACAGCCAGCGGCACGACTCTCCCGGTCAATGCGTCCAGCGGCGAGAGCGAGATCTCCCTCGTCAACGCCCGCGGCTGGTCCTCTGGAGCGAGAAACGCATCGCGCATCCGATCCACCACGGCACCAACGGACGGGAAATCGATGGCGATCTCGTCGGCGAACCAGTCGAGCCGGGGCGGCTGCCAACGTGCCACACTCGCA
>Ga0184637_10001666_pt1 | contig 14750 bp, 9 predicted proteins | sample PLM3_127_b2_FD_133143 | JGI IMG/M metagenome (GOLD analysis project Ga0184637, IMG submission 133143) | Groundwater sediment microbial communities from an aquifer in East River, Colorado, USA - PLM3_127_b2 | ecosystem: Environmental > Terrestrial > Soil > Riparian zone | place: USA: East River...
GAAGGTGTCGTTTCCCACCAGGAGTGAAACGACTGGGTCCACAACAGTTGTGATTGTGTTCTGCGTGATCATGTCGATCTATCTCTCATTCGTGGATTCGTTCCTGGTCTGGTTGGTCAGCAAAGTGATATGAGCATCGCGGGCGAGCCAGGAGGTTTGTCACGGATGGAGCCGGGCAAACATTGGTATGTGATCCACACCTACGCTGGGTTTGAGGGTCGGGTCAGGACCAGTATTTTGGAACGAGCGAATCAGATGGGGCTGAACGAAAAGCTGGGGCAGGTGCTTGTCCCGACGGAAGAGGTCATCGAGATCAAGGACGGAAAGCGCCGGACGTCTAAGCGCAAGTTCTTCCCGGGCTACGTCTTGCTGGAGCTGGACACCCCGCTGACCGATGAGACGCTCCTGATGATTAAGGACACGCCCAAAGTGACTGGTTTCGTGGGCGGCGGCGCGCAACCGATCCCGCTGACTCTTGACGAGGTGGAATCCCTGCTCAAGCAGGTGGATTCCGGAACGGCCGGGCCTCGGGAACAGGTCCGGTTCATCAAAGGCGACAACGTCCGCATCATCGACGGTCCGTTTCTTGGATTCAATGGTCTGGTGGACGAGGTGGATGCCGATCACAACCGGGTCAAAGTGTTGGTGAGCATTTTTGGTCGATCAACGCCGGTGGAGTTGGGTTTTCTGCAAGTCGAGCGCATTTGAGAACTGTTCGAGGTTGAATTTCGGATGATGAATTGAGGAGGCAAGCGAGTCAAAATTGAATGTTCAAAATTCAGAATTCGGAACGGAGTGACGGATGGCAAAGGAAGTCACAGGGCAGATCAAATTGCAGATTCCGGCGGGGAAAGCCAATCCCGCTCCGCCTGTCGGCCCCTCTCTCGGGCAGCATGGCGTGAACATCATGGAATTCTGCAAACAATTCAATGCCAGGACCCAGAAAGACGAAGGCAGCATTATCCCGGTCGTGATCACGGTGTATAAGGACCGCACGTTCACGTTCGTGACACGCACGCCGCCGGCGTCCGATCTTCTGAAGAAGGCCTCCGGAATCATCAAGGGGTCGGGAGTCCCCAACAAGGATAAGGTCGGGAAGATTTCCAAAGCTCAATTGCGAGACATCGCGAAGCTGAAAATGGCCGACCTGAACGCGGCGGATCTGGCGGGCGCCATCAACATTATCGAGGGAACCGCCCGGAGTATGGGGATTGTGATCCAGGGTTAGCTGGCCGCCTTGCATGCCGAGGCGAGGGAGGTCCACATGGGCAAGAAGATGAAGGCGGCTGAGAGCAACGTTGAGCCTCGACTCTATGGACTGAAGGAGGCCGTCGATCTTGTGAAACGGACCGCCTACGCGAAATTCGATGAGTCCGTGGATTTGGCTATCCGACTGGGAGTGGATCCCAAGCGGTCGGATCAAATGGTGCGAGGCACAACGGTGCTTCCTCATGGGACCGGGAAGAAACTCCGCGTGCTCGTGTTCGCGAAAGGGGAGAAAGAGCAGGAGGCCAGACAGGCCGGGGCGGATTACGTGGGTGCCGAGGACCTCATGGAGAAGATCAAGGGCGGGTGGATGGAGTTCGATCAAGCGATCGCGACCCCCGACCTGATGGGCGCAGTCGGCAAACTTGGCAAGGTGCTCGGGCCCCGCGGGCTGATGCCAAACCCGAAAGCGGGCACCGTGACGTTCGAAGTGGCGAAGGCCATTGCGGAGATCAGGAAGGGGCGGGTTGAATACAAAGTCGAGAAGGCTGGCATCGTGCAGGTGCCGATCGGCAGGGTGTCGTTCGATTCGGAACGGTTGTACGAAAATGCCCATGCGATCTTCGAATCGGTGGTCAAGGCCAGGCCGGCTTCCTGTAAAGGGCGGTATCTCAAGAGCGCGACGCTCTCCAGCACGATAGGTCCCGGGATTAAGCTGGATACGGTGGCCATCACGAAGCTGTGGAGCTGAGGGCGGGCAAGGGGAACAGCATGAAGAAGGACGAGAAGGCCGCGGTGGTGGCCGAATTGAATGAGAAATTCTCAAGGGCACGGATCGCGGTGTTAACCGAGTGCACCGGCCTGCCGGTCAATCAGGTCACCGAGCTGCGCAAGCAACTGCGGGGAGCCAAGGCGGAATACAGGGTCCTCAAGAATAGGATCGCCGCGCGCGCCATCGAGGGGACCACACTGGTTGGCGTAAAAGCGCATCTTCAGGGTCCCATGGCTCTGATGATCGGGTATGACGATCCCGTGCTCCCGACGAAGATTCTTCGTGATTTCATCCAGGCCGAAAAGCGAGGCGAAAAAATAAAAATTCGACTCGGGGTGTTGGAGGGGAAGCTACTCCAGCCCCCACAACTGAGCGCTGTAGCCAGTCTCCCCGCTCGGGGCGTGTTGCTCGCCATGCTCCTGTCGGGGCTGCAGGGACCGATTCGCGGCCTGGTCTTTACGCTGAGCGGACTGTTGAGAGGGCTGGTGGGCGTAATCAGTGCCATTCAGGAGAAAAAGAAAGGAGAAGGAGAGATGCCAACGACTGAGGGAAAGCTGTCGCAGGAAGAATTCGTGAGAGCGATCGAGAGCATGAGCGTGCTCGAGCTGTCGGAGTTGGTCAAGGGGCTGGAAGCCCGGTTTGGCGTGACGGCGGCTTCACCGGTGGCGGTCGCGGCTGCTCCGGCCGGGGGTGGGCCGGTGGCTGCCGCGGAGGAGAAAACGGCCTTTGACGTGATCCTGGTCAGTGCGGCGGCGGACAAAAAGATCCAGGTGATCAAAGTCGTCCGGGAGCTCACGAGTCTCGGTCTCAAGGAGGCCAAGGATCTCGTGGAGGGCGTGCCCAAGCCGGTAAAGACGGGGGTGACGAAGGAAGAAGCGGAGACCATGAAGAAGAAGCTGGAGGAGAACGGCGCCAAGGTCGAAGTGAAGTAGATGCTATTGGCGAACAGCGAATAGCAAACAGCTTTTTGCTGCGAGCTATTTGCTTGTCACCAGGAGGAGCGTGGACATGATGGAACCGCCTGTGAACGGGTTAATTGAGCGGAAAGATTTCTCGCGAATCTTTGCCAGCATCGACATCCCTGACCTGATTGAAATCCAGAAGCGGTCGTACGAACAGTTTCTGCAAATGGAGGGAAATCCAGACCGGCGGGAGGACAAGGGGCTCCAGGCGGCGCTGACAGGCGTTTTTCCGATCGCCGACTACAATAACACGGCAGTGCTGGAGTTCTCCACTTATTCATTGGGGACCCCGAAATATGAGGTGCGTGAGTGCCTCGAGCAGGGGATGACCTATGCTGTTCCGCTCAAAGTCAGGGTTCGGCTGGTGGTCTTTGACAAAGAAGACAAAGGACCGAAGAAGAAAGTGCTCGACGTGCGTGAGCAGGAGGTCTACGTAGGTGAACTTCCGCTCATGACCGAGCGAGGCACGTTTATCGTGAATGGGACGGAACGGGTGGTGGTGAGCCAGCTCCACCGCTCGCCCGGCGCCTCTTTCACCCATGACAAGGGACGGACGCACGCGAGCGGGAAAGTCCTCTATTCCGCCCGCATCATTCCCTACCGGGGGTCATGGCTGGATTTCGAGTTTGATGCGCGGGACATTTTGTACGTCCGGATCGATCGACGCCGGAAGATGCCGGCTACGATTCTGCTGAAAGCCTTCGGCTATTCCAGCGATGATCTGCTCAAGATGTATTACCCGGTCGAGGAGATCAGAGTGGTCAAGGGCAAGCTCCTTCGCAAACTGGATCTGGAGGTACATCATGGCCTCAAATGTTCCAGTGAGGTCACGGAGAAGGGGAACAAGGAGCCGCTGGTCCGGGAAGGAGCCAAGCTAACCAAAGTCCTGATCGCTCGACTTCGCGCGGCGGGGGTCAAGGAGATTCCTGTCACCGCCGCCGAGTTGGTCGGGCGGGCTGTCCTGACGGAGTTGGTGGATCCGGTCACCAAGGAAAAGATTCTCGACAAGAACCAACGGCTGGTGCCGGGGGTGGTCGAGAAGATTCTCGCCAGCCACGTCGAAAGTTTCAAGGTCATCTATTTGGACACCGCCACAGCGACGCCGGTGATTCTGGATACTTTAGAGGTGGAGCGGACCGGTTCAAAGGAAGAGGCGATGGTGGAGATCTACAAGCGCCTGAGGCCGGGAGAGACGCCGTCCGTCGAAACCGCCAAAGTGCTCTTCGACAACCTGTTCAACAATCCCAAACGGTATGATCTGTCGCCGGTCGGCCGGCTCAAGCTGAATAAAAAACTTGGACTGGATCTTCCGCTCGAACAGCGGACGCTGACGGCTCAGGATATCGTCGAGGTCATTCGATATCTGGTGAACCTCAAGATGGGCAAGGGCGAGATTGACGACATTGATCATCTGGGAAATCGCCGAGTCCGATCGGTCGGCGAGTTGCTTGAGAACCAGTTCAGGCTGGGCCTGGTGCGGATGGAGCGAAGCATCAAGGAGCGGATGAATCTCCTGGATATGGAAACAGTGTTGCCGCACGATCTCATCAATGCGAAGCCGGTTGTGGCGGCGATCAAGGAATTCTTCAGCAGCAGCCAGCTCTCCCAGTTCATGGACCAGACGAATCCGCTGGCGGAAATCACCCACAAGCGCCGGCTGTCTGCGTTGGGGCCTGGGGGGTTGACCCGCGAGCGCGCGGGATTCGAGGTGCGCGATGTGCATCCGTCGCATTACAGCCGCATCTGCCCGATCGAGACCCCCGAAGGGCCGAACATCGGACTCATCACCTCGCTGGCCACCTATGCGCGCATCAACGACTTCGGGTTCATTGAGGCCCCGTACCGGAAGGTTCGGAAAGGCCGGGTGACGGACGAAATCGAGTTTCTGTCCGCCATTGAAGGCGAGCGGTACGTCATTGCGCAAGCTAACTCGAAGCTGGATGGGGCGGGCCGGCTCGTCTCGGAAACCGTGTCGGCCCGGTTCGCGGGTGATTTTATCACGGCGACGCCGGACAAGGTTGAGTACCTGGACGTCTCGCCCAAACAGGTCGTCAGCGTCGCCACGGCCCTCGTGCCGTTCCTCGAGCACGACGATGCCAATCGGGCCCTCATGGGTTCGAACATGCAGCGGCAGGCAGTGCCCTTGATTAAGACGGAGGCTCCCCTGGTCGGGACGGGGATGGAGGCTGTCGTCGCGCGGGACTCCGGCTATGTGGTGCAGGCGAAACGGGCCGGTGTAGTGGAGAGCGTGGACGCCAGGCGGATCGTCGTCCGCGCGGAGTCTGGGAAGAAGGAGGAGGGGAGACGACGGAGCGACATCAACTTGGACGTGTATGACCTGATCAAGTTCCAGCGTTCCAACCAGAATACCTGCATCACGCAGACGCCCGTCGTCCGCCTGGGGCAACCGGTGAGAAAAGGTCAGGTGCTGGCGGATGGCCCGGCCATTGATCGTGGCGAACTGGCGCTCGGGAAGAATGTGCTGGTGGCTTTCATGCCTTGGGGCGGGTTTAATTTCGAGGACGCGATTCTGTTGAGCGAGAAGCTCGTGCGGGAGGATGCCTTCACCTCGATCCACGTCGAAGAGTTCGAGGTGGAAGCGCGCGACACCAAGCTGGGGAAGGAAGACATCACGCGCGATATTCCAAACGTCGGAGAAGAGGCGCTCAGGAACTTGGACGAGAGCGGCATCATTCGCATCGGGGCCGAGGTCAAGCCGGGAGATATTCTGGTCGGCAAGGTGACGCCCAAAGGCGAAACGCAACTGACGCCGGAGGAGAAGTTGCTCCGAGCGATCTTTGGAGAAAAGGCGGGCGATGTTAAGGACACGTCGCTGCAGGTGCCCCCGGGGGTGGAGGGCATTATCGTCGATGTCAAAATCTTTTCGCGCAAAGGGATGGACAAAGACGAGCGGTCCAAGAGCATTGAGAGCGAGGATGTGCTCAAGCTGCAGCGGGACCATCAGGATGAGCGGCGGATCCTCGATGAGGACAAGCACAAGAAGATTCGTAAACTTCTGCTGGGGAAAGTCGTGGGGCGGGATCTGATGGATCCCGAAAGCGGCGACGTAATTCTGAAAAAGAAGGGCAAGCTGACTGCCGAGATCCTGAAGAAGCTCTCTGACGAGAACGTCCGACACATCATTCTGAGCGATCCTGACGAGCAGAAGCAGCTCGAGGAGATGGAGCGGCGCGCCAAGGAGCAGGGCGAGGATCTCCAGACGTTGTATGACGAGAAAGTCGGGAGGCTGAAGCGCGGTGATGAACTTCCGCCCGGCGTGATTAAGCTGGTCAAGGTCTATATCGCGATGAAGCGGAAGGTGTCCGTCGGGGATAAGATGGCCGGTCGGCACGGGAATAAAGGAGTGGTGTCCAGGATTCTCCCCGAGGAGGACATGCCGTACCTGCCGGACGGCACCCCGGTCCAAATCGTCCTGAATCCGCTGGGAGTCCCGTCGCGCATGAACGTGGGGCAGATCCTCGAGACCCATCTAGGGTGGGCTGCGAAAGCTCTTGGCCTGCACGTCTCCAGTCCGGTGTTTGACGGGGCGTCTGAGAAAGAGATCAAGGAGCTGTTGAAGAAAGGCAAGCTGCCGTCCAGCGGGCAAAGCGCCTTGTACGATGGACGGACCGGCGAGCCATTCGGGAGCCCCGTCACGGTGGGGCACATGTACATGATGAAACTGCACCACCTCGTGGATGACAAAATCCACGCACGGTCGATCGGGCCCTACTCGCTTGTGACGCAGCAGCCGCTGGGCGGCAAGGCCCAATTCGGCGGGCAACGACTGGGGGAGATGGAGGTGTGGGCGCTGCAGGCCTACGGAGCCGCCTCCACGCTCCAGGAGTTTCTAACCGTGAAATCGGATGACGTACCGGGCCGTTCACGCATGTATGAGGCCATCGTGAAGGGCGAGCCATTTTTGGAGCCGGGTCTGCCGGAATCCTTCAATGTGCTGGTGAAGGAACTGCAAAGCCTCGGTCTGGATGTCGAGCTAATGAAAGCAAAAGACTGATCGGATGATAATGAGGCTGCTCAAAAAGGCGTCCAGCAAGGCCGCAAGGAGTGAGGACCCCGAGGCGTATGCGGGTACCCGTTGCTCGTCGGGTGCAACGGGTCGCCCACGTTGAGGGGTTCGACGGGCACCCATTGCCTCGCCTCGTGCAATGGGTGATGAGAACGCCGCTGGGGGACTTTTTCAGCAGCCGAAAGGGAGGGACCAACCTTGGAAGGCATTTACACCCTGTTTGAGAAGCCGCGCGACTCCGTGTCGTTTGATGCCATGCGCATTCGGGTTGCCTCGCCGGAGAAGATCCGGTCGTGGTCCTACGGCGAAGTGAAAAAGCCGGAGACGATCAACTACCGGTCCTTTAAGCCTGAACGTGATGGGCTGTTCTGTGCCAAGATCTTCGGACCCATTAAGGACTGGGAATGCAACTGCGGGAAATACAAGCGGATGAAGCACCGCGGCATTGTCTGCGATAAGTGCGGTGTCGAAGTCATCCAGTCCAAGGTGCGCCGAGAACGGATGGGGCATATCGAATTGGCGGCGCCAGTGGCGCACATCTGGTTCCTGAAGGGAGTCCCCAGCCGGATCGGCACGCTGTTGGATATGAGCCTGAAGCACTTGGAGAAAATCCTGTACTTTGAAGCCTATGTGGTGGTTGATCCGGGTGAGACGGACTTAAACGAGAAACAGCTCCTGACGGAGGAAGACCTCCGCAAACGTCAGAATCAGCATGGTTCTGGAGCATTCAAGGCCGGCATTGGCGCCGAGGCGATCCGGGACTTGCTCAAGAAGATCGACATCAGCGCCCTGTGGGACGAGCTGCAGGCCAAGGCCAAAGTCTCCACGTCGGTCGCGCTCAAAAAGAAATACGCAAAGCGGTTGAAGGTCATTGAAGCCTTCCGCAAGTCGGGCAACAAGCCCGAATGGATGATCATGGATGTCATCCCGGTTCTTCCCCCCGAGTTGCGCCCCCTCGTGCCGCTCGACGGAGGACGGTTCGCCACGTCGGATCTGAACGATCTCTACCGGCGTGTCATCAATCGGAACAATCGCTTGAAGCGCCTGATTGAGCTCAAAGCGCCGGGCGTCATTATCCGGAACGAGATGCGCATGCTCCAAGAGGCGGTTGATGCGCTCTTCGACAATGGCCGGAGAGGTCGAGCCATTCGTGGACCCAACAAACGTCCCTTGAAGTCGCTGAGCGACATGTTGAAGGGGAAGCAAGGTCGCTTCCGCCAGAACTTGCTGGGGAAGCGCGTCGATTACTCAGGGCGTTCGGTGATCGTGGTGGGCCCGGAACTTCGTCTCCACCAGTGCGGTCTGCCCAAAAAGATGGCGCTGGAGCTCTTCAAGCCCTTCATCTTTCATAAGCTGGAGGAGCGCGGAGCGGCCACGACCATCAAGAGCGCCAAACGGCTGGTCGAGAAGGAGCGTCCGGAAGTCTGGGACGTCCTGGACGAGGTGATCCGTGAACATCCGGTCCTCTTGAACCGTGCGCCGACGCTGCACCGGCTCGGTATTCAAGCCTTTGATCCGGTGCTGGTCGAGGGCAAGGCGATCCGTCTGCACCCGCTCGTCTGTGCCGCGTTCAACGCCGACTTCGACGGCGATCAGATGGCGGTCCACGTGCCGCTCTCGGTCGAAGCCCAGATCGAGTGCAGGGTGCTGCTGATGTCCATCAACAACATTCTGTCCCCTGCGAACGGAAAACCGATCGCCGTTCCGTCACAAGACATGGTGCTGGGCTGCTATTGGCTCACCAAGGAGCGAGCCGGCGCCAAAGGCGAAGGGAGCGTGTTTGCCTCGCCCGAGGAGGTCCGGATCGCGTACGACGCGCAGGCGGTCGAGGAGCACGCGAAGATCAAGGTACGGATCGACGGGGCGTTGGTGGAAACGACCGCCGGGAGGGTCCTGCTGCGGGAAATCCTGCCGCCCTCGATGCCGTTTGCGTACGCCAATCAGGTGATGACCAAGAAGGAGATGACGAAGTTGATTGACGTGGTCTATCGGCAAGCAGGGCATCGAGAAACGGTCGTGTTTCTGGACAAGATCAAGGACATCGGGTTCTACTATGCCACGAAGGCAGGAGTGTCGATTTGCATCGACAACATGCACATTCCGACAAAGAAGGAGGAATTGATCACCAAGGCGCAGCGGGAGGTCAACGAGATCGAGAAGCAGTACGCCGAAGGACTCATCACCAACGGCGAGCGGTACAACAAGGTCATCGATATCTGGGCGCATGTGACCGAACAGATCGCCAACGAGATGATGAAGGAGCTCGGGACTGGCGGCGACCCGCGGGCCCAGGGGATCTTCAACCCTATTTTCATGATGGCGGACTCAGGCGCCCGCGGGAGTTCGCAACAGATCAGGCAGTTGGGCGGTATGCGGGGCTTGATGGCCAAACCGTCCGGCGAGATCATCGAGACCCCCATCACGGCCAATTTCCGTGAAGGCTTAACGGTGCTCCAGTACTTCATCTCGACCCACGGAGCCAGAAAAGGGTTGGCCGACACCGCGTTGAAGACGGCCAATTCCGGATATCTGACGCGACGGCTCGTGGATGTCGCGCAGGATGTCATCGTCAGCGGGTTGGATTGCGGGACGACCGATGGGATTGTTGTGGTAGCGTTGGTCGAGGGGGGCGAGGTGATTCAGCCGATCGAGGAGCGTATCCTGGGGCGGCTCGCCGCCGAGGATATCCGGGATCCCTTGACCGGGGAGATTATCGTCAAGGTTGACGAGGAGATCGACGAGGAGCGGGCGAAGAGCGTGGTGGAAGCCGGGGTGGATCGGGTGAAGATCCGGTCCGTCTTGACCTGCCAATCCAGACGGGGAGTCTGCGCCAAATGTTACGGACGTGATCTGTCACGGGGCCGACTCGTTGAGAAGGGGGAGCCGGTCGGCGTGATCGCGGCCCAATCGATTGGAGAGCCCGGAACCCAGTTGACCATGCGGACCTTCCACATCGGCGGAACGGCGAGCAAGGTGGTCGAGCAAACGGTGCTCGAGGCGAAGCACGCCGGCGTCCTCCGGTTCATGAACTTCGACGCCAAGAAAAACGTTGATGTCCCCAACAGCGGGATCGCGGTCAGGAATAAAGCAGGCGAATGGGTGGTGATGAACCGCAATGCCAAGATCGCCATTTATGATGAGACAGGCCGCGAGCGTGAGAAGTATCCGGTCATGTACGGAGCGAAGATCAAGATCAAAGATGGGGATCGTGCCGAGATCGGTCAGAAGCTGGTGGAATGGGACCCCTATTCGCTCCTGATCCTGACTGATGCGGGCGGGAGAGTGGCCTATGGCGACATCCTCGAAGGCGTGACCATGAAGGAGGAGTTTGATGAAGTCACCGGCCTTTCACGGAAGGTCGTCATCGAGCAGACGGGCGCCACGCTTCGGCCACGTGTCTCGATCAAGGACGAAGGCGGCAAGACCGCCAAGCCGTCGAGCGCCACGACGACGGCGCGGTACCTGCTGCCGGTGGGCGCGCATATTCTCGTGGAGAAGGGCGCATCGGTACACCCGGGTGACGTGTTGGCCAAGATTCCTCGCGAGACCACGAAGACCAAAGACATTACGGGCGGATTGCCCCGCGTTGCCGAGCTGTTTGAAGCCAGAAAACCCAAAGAGCAAGCGGTGATCAGTGAAATCGACGGCGAGGTCTCGTACGGTGGGTTCGTGAAGGGCATGCGGAAAGTACTGGTGGACAACAAGGTAGGCGACGTGAAGGAGTATTTCATTCCCAAGGGCAAGCACGTGAATGTCCACGAGGGTGATTGGGTCCGCGCGGGCGAACCCTTGATGGACGGGTCGGCTAATCCGCACGATATCCTGGACGTGCTGGGACCCAAGGAACTGCAGAAGTATTTGGTCGATGAAGTGCAGGACGTCTATCGGCTCCAAGGGGTGTCGATCAACGACAAGCATATCGAGATCATCGTTCGGCAGATGCTTCGGAAGGTACGCATCGAGGATCCGGGGGACACCCAGTTTCTCCCGGGCAGTCAAGTGAGTAAGTTCGTGTTCGAGGACGAGAACGAGCGGGTACTGGCCGACGGAGGCCGGCCTGCGCTGGGGAAACCGGTTCTCCTCGGCATCACCAAGGCGGCGCTCACGACCGACAGTTTTGTGTCAGCGGCCTCGTTCCAAGAGACGACTCGTGTGCTGACCGAAGCGGCCATTAACGGCCGCGAGGATCCACTGCTGGGTCTGAAGGTGAACGTGATCGTGGGGCGACTGATCCCTGCTGGCACCGGGTTTGGGGAGTATCGAGACACATTTGTGATCAGCCCCAAGCAAGAAGCCGCTCCTCCTGTGCTGGTGAACGAGCCTGTAGGGATCGGACAGGAGGGAGACTCTAAGGCAGGAGTGAGTGGGTGAGGTGCTTCGGGCATGCGGCAGCAGCGGAACTGCTTGACAGCATTGGAGCGCTTCACTATAATCCGTCGGCTTTGGCCTGGCGAGACCGGCAAGCCGTGCGAAGTTGAGTCGAAGAGGGAGAGATGCCAACCATTAATCAGTTGGTGCGGTATGGCAGGACGCTGGCGAAGGGCAAAACGAAAAGCCCCGCCCTGAAACGCTGTCCGCAAAAGCGAGGAGTCTGCCTCAGGGTCTATACGTCGACTCCGAAGAAGCCAAACTCAGCGCTCCGCAAAGTGGCGCGTGTGCGCTTGACCAACGGCCTCGAAGTCACCACGTATATTCCGGGAGTGGGGCACAACTTGCAGGAGCACTCCATCGTGCTGGTCCGTGGCGGTCGTGTCAAAGACTTACCCGGGGTCCGCTACCATATTATTAGAGGCACCCTGGATGCGGTAGGTGTCGCGGACCGCAAGCAGGGGCGATCGAAATACGGAGCCAAGCGACCCAAGTAAGAATTGACGGTTGGCTCATTGACCCCATGAGCCAATGAATTAAAGGAAGAATAAAGACGATGCCACGAAGTCGTTTGTTTGGGCAGCGAGAGGCCTTGCCTGATCCTCGCCACCGCGACAAGTTGGTCGGCAAGTTCATCAGTATCCTGATGTCATGCGGCAAGAAGAGCAATGCGGAGCGGGTGTGCTACGGAGCCTTTGACCTCATCCAGGAAAAGACCGGCAATGATCCCATCAAGATTTTCCGGTCCGCCATCGACAACGTGAAACCGGTGGTGGAAGTCAAATCGCGTCGTGTGGGTGGGGCTTCGTACCAGGTGCCTGTTGAGATTCGGCCGAGTCGTCGGTTGTCGCTGGCCTTGCGCTGGATCTCGGAGTACGCGAGAGCGAGGGGTGGAAAGAGTATGCCGGAGAAGCTGGCCGGCGAACTGCTCGACGCGGCGAACAATACTGGGGCCTCGGTGAAGAAACGGGAGGATATGCATCGGATGGCCGAGGCGAACAAGGCCTTCGCCCATTATCGCTGGTAAATCGGATTCTCGTGCTGCAGAGTGGGCCGCGCTGCGAGTCGCAGGCAGTTGCCCTGGATCGCAGCTTTGTGTGGTGGGCCGACGCTGCGGCACTTGTGTTTTCGGAGGACGACTTGGCGAGGCAGGCTTCCCTGGATCGGACGCGGAATATCGGCATCATGGCGCACATTGATGCGGGGAAGACCACGACCACGGAACGGATTCTGTTCTATACCGGCGTGTCCCATCGCATGGGCGAGGTACATGACGGAGCCGCGACGATGGACTGGATGGAACAAGAGCGCGAGCGCGGCATCACGATCACGGCTGCCGCGACGACCTGTTTCTGGCAGGATCACCGGATTAATATCATTGATACGCCGGGCCATGTCGATTTTACGATCGAAGTGGAGCGCTCGCTGCGGGTTCTGGACGGAGCGGTGGCGGTGTTCGATTCCGTCCAAGGCGTGGAGCCTCAATCGGAAACGGTCTGGCGTCAGGCAGACAAATACCGGGTGCCTCGGATCGCGTTCATGAACAAGATGGACCGGATCGGCGCTGATTTTTACGGCAGCGTGCAGTCTCTGGTGGATCGCTTGGGGGCCAACCCCGTTCCGATCCAACTGCCGATCGGCCGTGAAGCTGAGTTCCGAGGATCGGTGGATTTGGTGACGATGAAGGCTTACCTGTATGACGACGAATCCTTGGGTGCGAAGTACAGGATCGAAGAGATGCCCGCTGAGCTGACAGACCTCGCGAAGGAATATCGGGAAAAGATGCTGGAATCTGTGGCCGAGCATGATGAGCAAGTGCTTGAACGGTACTTGAACGGCCACTCGCTGACTCCGGAGGAGATCAGGCGAGCCATCAGAGCCGGAACGATCTCCATGAAGGTGACGCCGGTCGTCTGCGGGTCCGCGTTCAAGAACAAGGGCGTGCAGCAGATCCTTGATGCGGTAGTGGACTATCTGCCCTCACCTCTGGATATTCCGCCTGTGGTAGGGGTTGAGCCCTCGAGCGGCAAGGAAGTCAAGCGACAGGCCAACGACGACGAGCCTTTCGCGGCGCTGGCCTTCAAGATCATGACCGATCCGTTTGCCGGTCAATTGACCTATTTTCGTGTCTATTCAGGTACTCTCAAAACCGGCGTTCCCGTCTATAACATCACGAAGGGCACCAAGGAGCGGATCGGCCGGCTGTTGAAAATGCACGCCAACAAGCGCGAAGACATCGACGCGGTCTATGCCGGCGACATTGCGGCTGCCGTGGGCCTGAAAGGAGCGACCACAGGCGACACGTTGTGTGATCCCAAGCATCCGGTCCTCCTCGAAGTCATGAAATTTCCCGAGCCGGTCATCGCCATGGCCATCGAGCCGAAGACGAAGCAGGATCAGGAAAAGCTTGGCTTCTCTCTCCAAAAGCTGGCCCAGGAGGACCCGTCCTTTCGGGTGCGCACCGACGAAGAAACCGGCCAGACGATCATCTCGGGCATGGGCGAATTGCATCTTGAGATCATCGTGGACCGGCTGCTTCGGGAGTTCAAGGTCGAGGCCAATGTCGGCAAGCCGGAGGTGGCGTTCAGGGAGACGATTCGGAGGTCGGCTGAAGCAGAGGCGAAGTACATCAAACAGACAGGCGGGCGTGGGCAGTATGGTCATGTCGTGCTCACGGTTGCGCCCAGTGAGCGGGGAGCTGGGTTTGAGTTTGTGAATGAGATCGTGGGCGGCGCGATTCCCAGGGAGTACATTCCGGCCGTTGAGAAGGGGATCAAGGAGCGGTTGGAAACGGGCGTCCTGGCAGGGTACCCCGTGCGCGACGTTCGCGTCACGCTGACGGATGGGTCCTACCATGAAGTCGATTCAAACGAGATGGCGTTCAAGATTGCTGGCTCGATGGCCTTTCAGGATGGGTGTAGGAAGGCCGATCCTGTTCTGCTCGAGCCGATTATGAAGGTCGAGGTCTTGGTCCCGCAGGAATATATGGGGGATGTCATTGGCAACCTCAACGGGCGGCGCGGCAAGATTCAAGGCATCAAGGTCAGGGCTGGTTCCCAGGCGGTCGATGCGGCGGTTCCCTTGAGCGAAATGTTTGGCTATGCGACGGACCTGCGCTCTCGTACGCAAGGTCGCGCCACGTACAGCATGGAGTTTGATCGATACGAACCGATCCCCAAGCAGATTGCCGAGGGGATCATCGCCAAGAACCGAGGGGAATGATGGGGATGGGCGCGATTGCCCCCGTGCTCCCGGAGCGCGCTTGCTCAGAAGGTGCCGGGGTACCCGTTGCTCTTTCGGCTGCGACGGGTCGATGACGGCCGCAGTGGGGCAATCCCGCCCATCCCCTAGTGAGGGGACGCTAGCTAAAGGAGGAAGGTATGGCGAAGGCGAAATTTGAGCGGCGCAAGCCTCA
>Ga0184637_10001667_pt1 | contig 14749 bp, 15 predicted proteins | sample PLM3_127_b2_FD_133143 | JGI IMG/M metagenome (GOLD analysis project Ga0184637, IMG submission 133143) | Groundwater sediment microbial communities from an aquifer in East River, Colorado, USA - PLM3_127_b2 | ecosystem: Environmental > Terrestrial > Soil > Riparian zone | place: USA: East River...
GGGGCGGCCGATCGGACGGACGGCGCGGGAAACGGGATCGGCGACATTGGAGCCGGCGCGGTCGCTGGCGGCGTTTCAGCGGTCAGCGGTCGGCCGCGCTCCAGCGCACCGATGCGCGCCTCGAGCCGCGCGAACGCTGCCTCGAGCGCGGCCGCGCGCCGGGCCGCGGCTCGCCACACTCCAAAGACCGCGCCGATCGCGGCGCCGGACAGGGCTGCCCACGCACTCTGCCCGAATACCGCTCCGACGAACAGGCCGAGCAGCCCCCAGCGCAGGCCTGCGTTGCGGTCCGGGTCCGCCGGGCGCCGGCCTGCTTCGGGCGCGGGAATCGCTGCTTCGCTGCTCATGTCCGATCCTCCTGGGCGGGGGCACACCGCACCGCCACGTAGGACTTCGTCCAGCCGAGGAAGCGCTCACGCTGGATCTCGCAGTCGGGGAAGAGAGCGGCGAACTCGCGGTAGGTCAAAAGCCGGATCTCGTCGACGATCTGCTTCGCGCGCTGCGGATCGGGGCGCGCGAGCCAGCCCCACACCGTGAAGTTGCGCACCAGCCGCCGCTGCCAGCCGCGCGGCAGGTAGTGGAAGAACGGCGTCAGCAGGTGGGGCTCGAAGAAGAACCCGCGCGCGGGCGTCTGCACCCACAGGCCGCGCGCGACGCGCCGCAGCTGCGCGGCGAGCGCCGCCTGTGCGTCGTGCGCGCCGACGTGTTCGATCACCGAGTTGCAGTATGCGATGTCGAACGAGGCATCCAGGTGGGGCAGCCGCGTCCCCGAGGCAGTCACCTGCGTGAAGCGCCCGGGCGCGGCGTCGCCCGGCGCGGGCGCGAGATTGAGCAGCGTCACGCGCGGCCGCGACTCGACCAGCTCCCATGGGAAGCGCGTGCCGCCGACGTCGAGGATCCGCGTCTTGGGGGTCGGACGGAACACGCGCTCGAAGCGCCGCATGCGGCGTCGGCGAAAGCCCGTGCCGAGCGCGCGATAGACGCGGTGGATGTCCATCGGCGGCGCAAGCGTAGCGTCGCCGCGACGGCCGGCCCGCAAGCCGACCGGAGGTCGGCGCGCAGCGAGGCAAGGCCGAGCGAAGTCAAACAGGCGAGGCCCCGGCGCGCGCCGGAGCGCGCGCCGGGGCGGTGGGCGGCGGAGAGGGAGAGCTCGATGGACCGCCGCCGCGTGGGATCAGGAGCGCCTGCGGCCCTGCCAGGCGAGGCCGACCAGACCGGCCGCAACCAATGTGCTGCCGGACGGCTCGGGGACGCTTGCAAACGCCGCGCTGCCCGGCGTCGGGGAACCGACCGCAAAGTCGCTCGCGTTGTCGCCGGTGTCGACATCGGCGAACACGCGGGCGAGCGACGATCCGGCGGCCGCGTCCGGCGCCGGATTGCCCTCGCCAGCGAAGAACTCGCCGGGCGCGAAGATCCCGTAGCCCAGCGCGTCGAGGACACCCGCCGCATCGCGCAGCACGACCGAGTCCGGCCCGTTCTGGAAGTCGAAGCTGGCGATCGCGTCCGCATCGGCCACGAGCGTGACGCCACCCGTCGTGTCATCAGCGACCACGAACAACCCGTCGGCGCCGACGACCCCGACCAGCGTGATGCTGCCTGCGACCCCTCCGGTCGCGCCGTTGATGCCCTCCACCACGAGACCGTCGAGCACCGTGCCGGGCGCGGCGTGGATCTCCACGAAGGACAGCCCTTCGTCGGAGCCCACCGCGTCGTAGAACACCTCGGAGAGGAGGGGCAGGGCGTGGGCCCCGAGCGGCGCTGCCAGCCAGCACACCGCAGTGGCGGCCGAGAGGCCGCGGAACGAAAACGTCATGGCGATGATTCCTGTGCGGGGAAGGCGGGACCTTCGGAAATCGGCGCGATCTGCTCGCTGAACCAGCCGCCGGTCCACGCGTCGAGGCCGGATGCGAGCTCGGCCGCGCGCAGGCGCAGTAGTGCTTCGGGCACGTCCGGGGGTGGCGCGTCCAGCGACGCCAGCACGCGCTGCCGTTCGAAGTACAGCTGGTTGATCTCGTCGAGCACGTCGTCGCGGATCTGGATCACCAGGCGTGCCTCGCGCGAGACGTCGACCCGGTCGAGATTGAAGGCCACGTCGCCGAGATCCCACGAGAGCTGGAGCGAGACCCCATAGCCCTCCGCCCGGCTGCGATCGCGGTCGAATAGCGAGCGCGTCTCGCCGGAGACGAAGGACTCGTCGTAGCCGTGGCCGCGGTCGAAATCGCTCCCGTAGTCGCCGCGCACGCTGAGCTCGGGAGCCCAGCCGCGGCGGCCGGCGCCAGCCCACAGCTCTCGCATGCGAATCGGCTCGAGCGCGAGGTAGCGCAGCGCGCTCTGCTGCACCTGCGCGATGGTCGGCTCTGCGGAGCGCGCGCGGGGCGCCGGTGCGCCAGGCGCCGCCGACCCTGATGCTGACACCGACACCGCAGCATGTCGCAGGAGCCCGTGTGCGGTGGCCACCACCAGGCGCTCGCCAGCGCCGGTGAGCGCGGTCACGGCGACGTGCCCGGCCGGCGGACCGGTCCGCTGCCAGGGCCCGGCCGGCCCGGTGGCGACGAGCAGACCCGCGTCGGTCGCGAGCCACAGCCGACCTGGCTCTGCCGCGAGCCGCAGCGGCAGGGCCCCCGGCGGCAGCACCAGGCGCTCGGTGCGCCACTCGCCCGCGCCGCTGCGGATCGCGATCGTGCGCGGCAAGACCACCCACAGCTCGCCGGACGCGGCGCTGACGAGGTCGACCGGGCCCCCCTCACCCTGCACGGCGCCGGGCAGCGAGACGCGACGCGCGCCCTGCTCTTCGCTCACGCTCCACAGCGCACCGTCGATTGCGGCCCACAGCTCCGTGCCGCCGCGTCCGTCGGCGACCACTGCCACGCGCCGCGCCTCCCCGAACGGCAGACCCGGTACGCGCTGCCAGACTGCCGACTCTGCGCCCGCGCCGCGTTCGAACACCCCCGCGTCCGTAGCGGCGACGACCCTTCCGGCCACCGCGGCGAGCGCGCGGACGGAACGCGCGGTCTCGCCGGTCCCGACCCGCTCGGCGCGCACGAGGTCCGGCGCTTCGATCCGATACAAGCCGATGTCGGTGGCGGCGAGCAAGGCACCGTCGCCGTCGAACACCAGGTCGCGCACCGGGCCGCGCGTCAGGACGCGCACGAGCGGCCCCTCCAGCGGACCGACCGCGACGCCCCGCTCGCCGCCTACCGCGAGGCGCCCCGAGCCGGGATCGATCGCCAGCGCCTCGGCCGCGCGGTCGACTCCGGCGGGCGCGTCGATCCGCAACCAACGCGCGCCGGCCGGCCCTTCGCCCGAGGCCCCTGTCGCGAGGAGGCCCGCTGCTGCGGCCGCCGCGAGCTTGCGAAATCTCGTCGAGTGCACGAGCCGACGAGGAGCAAGCCGCGTGCCGCCGCGCTGCGGGCGGTGCGATCTCCGCGTTTCCGGTGGGTTGGCCGCACTTCGGTCGCCTGGCCGGAGCCGCGGACGTGACCGGAGGCTGACGCCGCGGCGCGAACCCCGGCACTCGCCGCTCCCGCCCCTTCGCTTGACGCTCCCGGTGCCCTCTCCAAGAATTCGCCCATGCCGCCCACCGTTCCGACTCGCCTCCGCACACCGCGCGAATCCGCCCCGTGGCTGACCCTGCTCGCGTGGCTCGCGCTCATGCTGGCGTCCCAGCCGGGCGCAGCGGGACCGCGCGATCCCCTCTACCAGTGGTCCGACGCGGCCGGCGCGGTCCGCTACACGACCCAGCTCGAACGCATTCCTGCCGAGCACCGCGCCGCCGCGACGGTGGTCGCGGCCGGTCACGACGCGGCGGAACCCGCGCCTGCGCCGGCCGCGACGCCCGTGCTGCCGGCGCCGCCCGAACCGCCGCCTCGCGCCGAGCCGATGCCGGACGGCGGCGCCGCGCTGCCGCCGGTGGAGACCGATCCGCCGGCGCCCGCCGCCGCGGTGTCGGCCGAGGTGGCCGAGATCGACGCCCGGATCGCCGAGCTCGAGCGCAGCATCGCCGCCGACGAGGCTGCCCTCGGCGACTACATCAGCGACCCCGAGCGGGCCGGGCGAAAGCAGGAGTCGGGCGAGGTCGCCGCGATCGCCAAGCGCCTGCCGCGGCTCCAGGACGAGCTTCGCCTGCTGCGCAAACGGCGCGACGCGGCCGCCCCCGATGACCGCTGAGAGCGCGCGCTCCCGCGTCGTCGCGCTGGCCGGCGGCGTCGGAGCGGCGCGCTTCCTCGCCGGGCTCGTCCGCGCGACCCCGCCCGACGAAGTCGCCGTGATCGCCAACACCGGCGACGACATGCGCTTCTACGGCGTGCACGTCTCGCCCGACGTCGACATCGTCACCTACACACTCGCGGGTCGCGTCGATCGGACGCGCGGCTACGGCCTCGAGGGCGACACCACCGCGCTCGTCGAGACACTCGGCGCGCTCGGCCACGAGACCTGGTTCCGCCTCGGCGATCGCGACTTCGCGCACTGCCACCACCGCACGCTGCGGCTCGCCGAGGGCAAGGGTCTCGGCGCGATCGCCGACGAGCTGCGGCGCGCGCAGGGCGTCGCGTCGCGGATCCTCGTGATGTCCGAAGACCCGTGCCCGACCAACATCGAGCTGGCCGGCGGGCGAACGGTCCACTTCGAGGAGTATCTGGCGCGCGACGGTGCGCCCGACGAGGTGGTGGCCGTCGACCTGTCGGCCGCGCGCCGCGCGCGGCCCGGCCCGGGTGTGCTCGACGCGATCGCCGGCGCCGAGGTGATCCTGTTCTGCCCGAGCAACCCGATCGTGTCGATCGGGCCGATCCTCGCGGTGCCGGGGATCCGCGACGCACTGCTCGCTGCGCCCGCCCCGGTGGTCGCGATCTCGCCGATCATCGGCGGGGCGCCGGTGAAGGGGCCCGCCGACCGCCTGCTGCGCGGCCTCGGTCACGAGGTGTCGGCGCGCGGCGTGGCCGCGCTCTACGGCGACCTGCTCGACGGCTACGTGCTCGATGCGCGCGACGCCGCGCAGGCCGCCGACGTCGAGGCGCTGGGCCCGCGCACGCGCGTGGTCGACACGCTGATGCGCAGCCCCGAGATCGCCGCCGAGCTCGCGCGCACAGCACTCGCGCTGGCGCGGTCGCTGCAAGCGGTCCCGCGCGCAGTGAGCCGAAGGCGAACGGAGGCCGAACGATGACCGCGGCGGTCGTCCCGGTGAAGGCGCTGGCGGCGTCGAAGTCGCGGCTGTTCCCCGAGCGGCCGCGCCGCGACGTCGAGCAGCTCTCGCTCGCGATGATGAGCGACGTGATCGCTTGTCTGCGGGCGGTGGCCGGCGTCACGCGGGTGTGCGTGGTGACGCCGGACGCGGCGGTGTCGGAGCGCGCCGAGGCTGAGGGGGCCTTCGTGCTGCTGCGCCCCGACCCGGGCCTCAACCCGGCGATCGAAGCCGCGAGCGCCGCCGTCGCCGGACCGGGGGACGGCGTGCTGGTCGTGCTCGGTGACGTCGCCGCGGCCGACCCGGCGGAGATCACGCGGCTGCTTGCTGAGGCGCCGGCACGCGGTGTCGCACTCGCCCCGTCGCGCGACGGCGGCACCTCGGCGCTGCTGCGGCGGCCCGCCGACGTGATCCGCGCCTGCTTCGGCCGCGACAGCGCGAAGCGTCACCGCGAGGCGGCCGCCGCCGCCGGCGCGCCGCTGCTCGAGCTCGCGCTGCCCTCGCTCGCGATCGACGTCGATCTCGGCGAGGACGCCCGCGCGATCCAAAGCCTCGAAACGCTCGGCCCGCGTACGCGCGCGCTGCTGGCGGCGTGGGAGCGCGGATGAGCCGCGTCGAGCTGCTGGCGATCGCGGACCTCCCCGCGGTCCGACCCGGCGACGACCTCGCGCGCCTGATCCACGCGGCGGCCGCCGCGCAGGGCGAGGTACTCGCGAACGGCGTGCTGGTGGTGTGTCAGAAGATCGTGTCGAAGGCCGAGGGACGCTTCGTCGCTCTCGCCGACATCACCCCCTCCGAGGAGGCGTGCCGGATCGCCACCGAAGACGGTAAAGACCCGCGCCACATCGAGGTGGTGCTGCGCGAGTCGGTCCGGATCGTGCGCCGCGGCCATCGCACGCTGATCAGCGAGACCCGACACGGCTTCGTGTGCGCCAACGCCGGCGTCGACCTGTCGAACGCGGTGGCCGAGGACAGCGCGGTGCTGCTCCCGATCGACCCTGACGCGTCGGCGCGCGCGCTGCGCGCCGGGCTCGAAAAGCTCGGCGCCGGCCCGCTCGCCGTCGTCGTGAGCGACACCTTCGGCCGCCCGTGGCGCGAAGGCCTCGTCGACGTAGCACTCGGCAGCTCGGGGATCGCCCCGATCGACGACCTGCGCGGCGGCCGTGACTGGGTCGGTCGCCTGCTCGAGGTCACCGCGACCGCGACCGCCGACCAGCTCGCCGCCGCCGCGGGCTTGCTGATGCGCAAGGACGCCGGCATCCCGGCGGTGTGGGTGACGGGAGTGGCGCCAGCGGGCGATGGCACCGTGCGCCAGACGCTGCGCGATCCCGCGACGGACCTGTTCCGGTGAGGGACGTCCTCCTGCGCTACTTCGCGGCGATGCGGGTCCACGACTGGGACGCACTCGCCGACACGCTCGCGGACGACGTGCACCGCACCGGGCCCTACCTCGACACCGTGCGCGGCAAGCAGGCCTACGTCGACTTCCTCGCCGAGGTGGTCCCGAAGCTGCCGAACTACGCGCTCGAGGTCGCGCGGATCCGGGCGCTGCAAGACGGGAGCGCGCTGGTCGAGCTGACCGAGTCGATGGATCGGAACGGGCAGCGGATGGCGTACCCCGAGGCGCTGCTGTTCGAGTTCAATAGCGCGGGCCGCATCGCGCGCGTCGACGTCTACATCAAGCGGCCCCCCCGTGAGTTATCGTGAGCCGCGAGTAACCGGTTCATGGGCATCACCGTCGCTCCGATCACCGAGCGTTTCGCCGCTGAGATCGGCGACGTCGATCTGGCGCGGCCGCTCTCCGCAGAAGACGCCGCGGCGGTCAAGCAGGCCTTCTGGACCTATGCGGTGCTGATCTTCACCGAGCAGAAGCTCGAGGCCGAGCAGCATCTGGAGTTTGCGAAGCTCTTCGGGCCGCTGTTCGTCTACACCCATCGCTGGCGCGTGAGTGACCTGGTGATGTGGGACAACCGCTGCACGATGCATCGCGGCCTGGCGTTCGACGATCTGCGTTACGAGCGCGACATGCAGCGCGCCACCGTCTCCGACATCGCGAACACCTGCGAGCAGGCGGGCGTGCTGCCGAGCTGATGTCAAGCGGCTCCCCCTCGCGTGGGGAGCGAACCGGAACGTCTCAGACCGAACATCGAAGCCGAGCTCGGCGACGGTCCGCTCGGACGGCGAAAACTTGTCAAGCCCTTCGCTCGAAATTTCTTTGAAATCCTGAACTGGATTTGAATCCAGTTGCGGACGTCAGCCGTGGGGATCTCGGGAGCCGCGCGTGCGCCGGCGCCCGAGGGAATATGGGGGGCCATTGAAATCTGGGAGCGGCCTCGGCGTCACGTCGCCGCGTCGATCGCCGCCCACAGCTCGGGAATACCCATCCCCGTCTCGGCCGACGTCGCGAGGATCACGCGCGCCGGAAGCTCCGGCGCAGCGCGCAGCACGCGCACGCGCTCGGCGCGGCGCATCGGTTTGAGCTTGTCGCACTTGGTCAGCGCGACGACGGCCGGCACGCCGCGTTCGGCGAGCCACTGGAGCAAGAGCGTCTCGTCGGGGCCCGGGTCGCGGCGCAGATCCTGGAGCAAGACCGCAAGACGCAGCGTCTTGCGGTTCCCGAGGTAGGCCTCGATCCACTGCCTCCACTGCGCGCGCTCCGACTTCGCCACCTTGGCCCAGCCGTAGCCCGGCAGGTCGACGAACCAGACCTCGCGCTCACCGCGCACGACGCGGAACCAGTTCAACAGGCGCGTCTTGCCCGGCGTCCCCGAGGTGCGCGCGAGCGCTCTGCGCCCGACCAGCGCGTTCAACAGGCTCGATTTGCCGACGTTCGAGCGGCCGAGGAACGCGATCTCCGGCGGCCCCGGCGCGGGGAAGCCCGACGCGCTCGCCGCACTGGTGATCAGCTCCGCCTGCGACACGCGCGGCGCCGCGCGGCGCCGAGTCACCTGCGCGCCGGCAGCGCGTCGGCGAGCCGCGCGAGCGCCGCGTCGATCGTCGCGTCGGACGCGGCGTAGCAGAAGCGCAGCCAGCCCTCCCCCGCCGCGCCGAAGTCGACGCCGGGCGCGGTGCCGACGTGGGCGCGCTCGAGCAGGTCGAACGCGAGCGCGCGCGAATCGGCCGCGAACGCGCGCGCGTCGGCAAAGGCGTAGAATGCACCCGCCGGTGCATGGGGTATGCCGAAGCCGAGCTCGCGCAACCCGGCCACCATCCGGTCGCGGCGCCGCGCGTACGCGTCGCGCATCGCGCGCACCGTGTCCGACCCCTCCGCGAGTGCCGCGATCCCCGCGCGCTGCACGAAGCGGTTCGCCGAGATGAACAGGTTCTGCGACAGGATCTGGAGCGGCCGCACGCGGTCGCGGGGCGCCACCAGCCAGCCGAGGCGGAAGCCGGTCATCGCATAGCGTTTGGAGAAGCCGTCGAGTACGTACGCGTCGTCGCTCACCTCGAGCGCGGAGGTCACGCGCGCGCCGTCGTAGACCAGACCATCGTAGATCTCGTCCGAGACCAGCGGCACGCCGAGCGCGGCGATCGCGCGCAGCGCGTCGGCGCTCTGCACCGCGCCGGTCGGGTTCGCGGGCGAGCCGACCACGATCGCGCGCGTGCGCGGCGAGAGCGCCGCGCGCACCGCGTCGGCGTCGAGCGGGTAGCCGCGCGCCGGATCGGTGGGCACGAACACCGGCACCCCGCCGCACGCGCGCACGAAGCTCGGATAGCATGGATAGTGCGGCGTGCCGATCACCACCTCGTCGCCCGGATCGACGAGCAGCGAGAACACCAGCAGCATCGCCGGCGACGTGCCGCTGGTGACGATCACGCGCTCCGGGTCGAGCGCAACGCCGAAGCGCCGCGCGCAGTCGGCAGCGATCGCCTCGCGCAGCTCGAAGAGGCCTCGGCTGTCGGTGTAGCGGGTCTCGCCGGCGCGCAGCGCGGCGATGCACGCCTCGACGGCCGCCGGCGGCGGCGCGAAGTCGGGCTCGCCGATTTCGAGGTGCAGCACCTTGGTCCCGGCGCGCTCCATCGCGAACGCGCGCTCCATCACCTCCATCGCGAGGAAGGGCTCGATCTCTGCGACGCGGGCGGCGAGCTTCGCGGGCATGCCTCCGGGTAGCCACGCGAAGCCCGGGTGTCAACCGATCCCGAGCCGCAACTAACGGATCTTCATCGGTTTCCTGGCCCGGGGTGCTTTGACCGCGGCCCGGCCATCGGATACGCTCCGCCGGCATGTCGAAGGGGTTCCAGGTCGCCGGCGGCGCGACGCTCGTCGCTCTACTGCTCGGCTGGTATGCGGCCACCAACCTCGAGGAAGGCGCCTCCTTCGCCTACTACCAGTCGCTCGACGAGTTCGTGGACTCGCCCGACGCGATCGGCGGGCGGCACGCGCGAGTGCACGGCTATGTCGCGGTCGGCTCGATCGAGCGCGACGTCGCGAGCCGCAGCGTGCGCTTCGCGGTGCAGAACGAGCCGCCGCACGCGGGAGGCAGCGCCCATGGCGCGATGCCCGTCCTGTTCGTGAGTCTCGAGACGCCGGATCTGTTCAAGGAGGGGGCCGAGGTGGTGCTCGAGGGTCGCCTCGCCCAGGACGGGCCCGGCGCGCGCTTCCGGGCCGACAAAGTGCTCGCGAAGTGTCCGTCGAAGTTCGAGGGAGTCGCAGAGGGCCAACCCCCCCGCACTCCGTCCGCGAGCAGCTGACCCGCAGTGGGTATCCCAACCCACCAGAAAACAGCAGCGAGCATCCAAGCCCCCCGGAACCCCGAGCGACGCGAGGAGCGGCATGTCCGAGATCGGAGCGATTTCCCTTCGGTTGGCGCTGCTGATCGCAGCCGCCGGCTTCGGCGCCGCGTTGTACGCGGGCATTGCGCGGCGCGAAGACTGGACACGCGTGGCCGAGCGCAGCGTCGGCGTCGTGTTCGCGCTGGTGACGTCGGCGATCGCCGCGCTTTTCATCTGCTTCGCCCAGCACGACTATCAGCTCTCCTACGTGGCGGCCCACTCGGCGCGCAGCATGGCGCTGCAGTATCGGCTAGCGGCGTTGTGGGGCGGGCAGGCCGGGTCGCTGTTGCTGTGGCTGTGGATGCTGTGCGCCTACTCGGCGGCCGCCGTCTGGTTCCACCGCGCGCGCACGCGCACGCTGATGCCGTGGGTCGCCGCGGTGCTGCTCGCCAACGCGATCTTCTTCCTGGTGCTGATCGTCGCGATCACCGATCCGTTCGAGAAGCTGCCGCCCGGGCAGGTCGCTTCCGACGGCAGCGGCCTCAACCCGCTGCTCCAGCACCCGGTGATGATGATCCACCCGCTGATGCTCTACACGGGGCTCACCGGCTTCTCGGTACCGTTCGCGTTCGCGTTCGCTGCGCTCGCGACCGGCGATCTCGGCACCGCGTGGTTCCGCACCACGCGGCGCTGGACGCTCTTCCCGTGGCTCTTCCTGTCGATCGGCATCCTGCTCGGCGGCCGCTGGGCCTACGAGGTGCTCGGCTGGGGCGGCTACTGGGCCTGGGACCCGGTCGAGAACGCCTCCTTCATGCCGTGGCTGCCGGCGACCGCGTTTCTCCATTCGGTGATGATCCAGGAGAAGCGCGACATGCTGAAAGCCTGGAACCTGCTGCTGATCGGGCTCACCTATACGCTCTGCCTGTTCGGCACCTTTCTGACGCGCAGCGGTGTCGTCCAGTCGGTGCACGCGTTCGCGCAGACTCCGCTCTTCACGTCGGTCTTCCTGGGCTACGTGGCAGTCACCGCCGCGGTGTTCCTGGTGGCGCTCTGGGTGCGCCGGGCGGGGATCCGCAGCGAGAACCAGCTCGAGAGCTACGTGTCGCGCGAGGCGAGCTTCCTGCTCAACAACTGGGTGTTCATCGCGATTCTAGCGGTGGTGTTCTGGGGCACGATGTTCCCGGTGTTCTCGGAGGCGCTGACCGGCAACCGGATTGCCGTGGGCCCCAGCTGGTTCAACATGTTCAACGGTCTGCTCGCGCCGCTCTTGCTCTTCCTGACCGGCGTGGGGCCGCTGATCGCGTGGCGGCGCGCGTCGCTGGCGAACCTGCGGCGCCAGTTCGTGTGGCCGGCAGCCTGCGGAACCGTTGCGGCCGTCGCGCTGGTGATCGCACTGGGCTCGCAGCTCACCCTCTACGCGCTGGTAGCCTGGAGCCTGTGCGCGTTCGTGATCGGGACGATCACGCAGGAGTACTTCCGCGCGGTGCGCGCGCGCACGCGCAAGGGCCGGGAGAACGCCGTGCAGGCGCTGGCGGCGCTCTTGCGCAGGAACCAGCAGCGCTACGGCGGCTACATCGTGCACCTGGGTGTCGTCTTCATCCTGATCGGCATCACCGGGTCGGTGCTCAACGAAGAGCGGCTGGAGAACGTCCGGCCCGGCGGCGAGCTCACGATCCACGACTACCGGATGACCTATCTCACCGCCGAAGCGCTTCCGGCGCAGCACTACGGCGGCGCGGTTGCGCGGCTGGCGCTCTACCGCGGCGACGAGCCGCTCGCGGTGATGGCGCCCGAGAAGCGCATGTACTGGCTCGAGCAACAGCCTGCGTCGATCCCGTCGGTCTACTCGACGCTGCGCGAGGACCTGTACGTGATCCTGACCGCGATCGAGCACGACGGGTCGGCGACGTTCAAGGTGTACCGCAATCCGCTCGTCAACTGGATCTGGATCGGCGGAGTCGTGTTCGTGCTCGGGACGCTCGCCGTGATGTGGCCGCACCCGGAGCGGCGATGAACCCGCCGGGGCATTTGTCGCGCGCGGTTCCGTGTCTGTTGCTGCTGCTCGCTGCGGTCGCCGGTGCCCAGGAAAAGGGAGCTACCAGCCCCGACGTGCCCGCCGGCCCGGCGGCCGTGGTGGGCCGCCTCGTGCACGAGACCCGACCCGACGCGGTCGCCGGGGTGGACATGCTGCTCTACGCGCTGTCCGCGGACGGCAGCGCGGGCCTGCGCCAGGGACGCACCGACGCGCTGGGTCGCTTCCGCTTCGCGGGCGTCTCGAACGCGCCCGACGTCGTCTATCTGATCGGCGCGCGCCCGGGCGAGATCCCGTTCGGTCGCCGGTTCAGCTTCGCCGCGAACGAGCTCGAGCACCGCGTCGAGCTCGCGCTCTCCGACCCGGTGACCGACACGCGCATCGCGTCTGCCACGGCGTTGGACGTCCGCGTCGAGCGCGGCTGCACGCATCTGCGCGTCAGCCACCGCCACACGATCGTGAATCCGGGCGACCGCGTCGTGTTCGTTCCGGCGGAGCAGCGCGCCACGGCGACACCGATCCTCGACGTGGAGCTGCCCGCCCTGGCCGACGGATTCGAGTCGCTCGCCGGGGGCGACGGACTCGTGCGCGACGGGCGGCGGGTGCGCTTCTTTGGTCCGCTGTATCCCGGGGAGCAGGCGATCGAGTTCGGCTATGGCCTGCCGATCGAGACCGCCGCGTTTTCGATCGGCTTTCCGCACGGCGCACCGCCGCTCCAGGTCCTGGCACCGCAGGGGCTCTCGCTGTCGGCCGGCGGGCTGCGCGCCGCTCCCGAGGTCGCGATCGGGGAGCAGCGCTATACGGCGTTGCGCGGTGACCCGATCGCGGCGGGAGGATCGCTGGCGATCGCGATCGCTCTCGAGGCACCGGGCATCTCGTCGATCGTTCGCACTCCGCGCGCCGAGCTGTGGGTCGAGCTCGACGACGCGGCACTCGAAGTCGACGAGCGCCTCGAGGTCGCCGTCGATGGACACGGGGCTGCGCTGGAGTCGGCGGCGGTGCCGCTCTTGTGCATTCCGCTGCCGGCCGGAACGGACGCGCTGCGCTTCTCGACCGAGACGCTGAACGCCGGGCTGCGCCGGGATCCGTCGGGCGACCTGGCGATCCACGGTCCGCTGCCGCGCGGCACCTCCCAGATCGCGCTGAGCTACCAGCTGCCCGCGACGAGTGGTGGGGCCCTGCTGGTGCGGCGCTTCGACCGCGCGCTCCCGCTGTTGACCGTTCTGGTGGCCGACAACGGCGTGATCGCCGATACCGCGCGCCTGCACCGGCGGCGCGCGGTGCGGGCGGGCGACCGGACGTACCTGCACCTCGAGGCGTTCGCGATCCAGCCAGACGAGGTGGTCGAGCTCGGGTTGCAGCGCACCGCGCCGCGCGCGTCCGGTGGACGCTGGGCGCCAGCGGGCTTCGCGGTGCTCGCCGGGATCGCGGCGCTCGGCTTCCTGCTGGGTCCGCTGCGCGGCGGCGCGCGCGACCGGCGCGAGCCCGAGCAGCCGGAGAGCGCGTCGCTCGAGCGCACCGCGATCGTCCGCTCGCTCGAGGCGCTCGACGACGACCTCGAGACGGGCAAGCTGTCCGCCGCGGATCACGCTGCGATGCGCGCCGAGCTGCGTTCGCGCGCGGCGGCGCTCTTGCTCGCGAAGCCGACCGAGGCGGCGGCGGAGCCGATTCGCACCAGCTGCGGCGCGTGCGGCGCTGGGGTGCGCCCCGCCGACGCTTTCTGCTCGCAGTGCGGCGCGAAGCAGCAAGTTGCGCGCAGCGAGCCGAGGGCGAGCGAAGACCAAGAGTCGCCGACGGCGCGCCGCGCGTGAGCGGAGCGGCGATCGCCGCGCGCGGCGTCACCAAGCGCTTCGCCCGCGCGGTGGCCTTATGCGACGTCGACCTCGACGTCGCCCCGGGCGCGAGCCTCGCGGTGCTCGGGCCCAACGGGGCGGGCAAGTCCACGCTGCTGCGGCTGCTCGCCGGCCTCGCGCGTCCGAGCGCCGGTCGCATCGCGATCGACGGGCGTCCTGCCACCCACAGCACGTCGCGCGCGTCGCTGGGCTACCTCGGCCACGCGACGCTGCTCTCGCCGAGCCTGACGGTGCGCGAGAACCTGATCTTCGCGGCGCGGCTCTACGGCGTCGCGGCCGCGCGCGAGCGGGCTGCGGAGCAACTCGAGAGGGAGGGGCTCGCGGCGCTGGCCGACCGGCCAGCGGGCGCGCTGTCGCGCGGCCAGGCACAGCGGGTGGCGATCGCGCGCGCGCTGATCCACGCGCCCGCGCTGGTCCTGCTCGACGAGCCCTTCACCGGCCTCGACCGCGGCGCCGCGGAACGCCTGGCCGAGCGGTTGAGCGCGCTGCGCAGCGAGGGCCACACCTCCGTGCTCGTGACGCACGGGCTCGAGCATGTGCGCGAGCTCGCGGACGAGGCGCTCGTGCTCAGCGCGGGTCGGACCGCCTGGCGCGGTCGGCTCGACGCCGCGGGCGACGAATTCGATCACGCGCTCGCCGACGCGCAGGGCCGCGGGGAGCGCGTCGCGTGAACGTGCTCTGGGCGATCCTGTGGAAGGACCTGATCACCGAGTGGCGAAGCCGCGATCGCGCGGTCGCGATGGTCCTGTTCGCAATGCTGGTCGTGGCGGTGTTCCAGTTCGCGCTGCCGCAGGGCGCCGGCGAGCGCTCACGCGAGCTGGCCCCGGCGCTGTTGTGGATCACCTACGTGTTCGCCGCGCTGCTCGGGCTGGGTCGGGCGTTCGCGCTCGAGCTCGAGAACGATGCGCTGGCGGCGCTCGCGCTGGCGCCCGCGGATCGCGGTTGGGTGTTCCTCGGGAAGGCCGCCGCGAC
>Ga0184637_10001668_pt1 | contig 14747 bp, 8 predicted proteins | sample PLM3_127_b2_FD_133143 | JGI IMG/M metagenome (GOLD analysis project Ga0184637, IMG submission 133143) | Groundwater sediment microbial communities from an aquifer in East River, Colorado, USA - PLM3_127_b2 | ecosystem: Environmental > Terrestrial > Soil > Riparian zone | place: USA: East River...
CCGGGTCGGCGGCCTTGTCGGCAGAAAGAAATTTCACCGCGACCTTGCGGCCCAAGCTGGTATCCTCGGCCAGGTAAACCTCCCCCATTCCGCCCTCGCCGAGTTTATCCAAGATTTTGTAATGCGAAACGGTTTGGCCGATCATTTATCCAAACCCATTTTCCGAACCAGAGCCGTGAACCGAGGGTCGCCGCGCAGGCCATCGAAAAGCGGCTCTACGTTCAGCCGGACCATATCCTCATCCCGCGCTTCATAGGCCTTTTGCAGATAAACAAGAGTCGAATCTTTTTCGTTCATACCGGCATAAAGCAGCGCCAGGGCCATAGAAGCAATATGCTGGCTTTTTGAACGCTTTATCAAATCGGCAAGAAGCTTTTGGGCTTCCGCTTTCATTCCGGCTTTTGCATAAACGCTTCCAAGGTAAGCTACGTTGTAGGCGTTATCGTCCATAGCTACTGCTTGCTTAAGCTCGGCTATCGCTTCCGGAAACATCTTTTTTTCCCGGTAAAGCATACCAAGGACGGCGTGGGCCCACTGGAAGTCAGGGTCGAATTGGATGACTTTCTGAAGTTCGGAGATGGCCCGGTCATACTGGCGCGCCGACGGGGGAGCGAAACAAAAGGGCCAGAGCGCCGTCACAGCTATGTTTGTGGAAAGGGGGTCCAGTTCCTGCGCCAGTTTTAGCTCGGCAAGCGCTTTTTCCGACCAGCCGCGGGCTCCTAAAAGGATGCCATACATTTGATGCGCGCTGGCGTTGCCCGGATTGAGCTCAATGGAACGTTGGAATTCTTTTTCGGCTGCCAACCAATCCCAATCGTAAAAAGCTTTGACTACCGCGAACGAGGTATGGGCTTCTGCCAGAGATTCATCCAGTTCCAGGGCTTTTAACGCGGCGGCCCGGGCTTTTGGCATTACCTCCTTTGGCGCCCACCAAACATTTGAATAGCGGTAGTAAACATCCGAAAGCCCGGCATAGGCCAAAGCATAGGTCGGGTCCAGGTCGATAGCCCCCTCAAAATATTCCAGCGCCTTGTCGGCCCCCTCTTTGGTTAGCTTTTCAACATAGTAGCGGCCTTTAAGACAGAGTTTGTAGGCTTCCAAATTTTCGGTCGGCTTGCGCTCCAGCCGGCGCTTTTCGCCGGACTGAACCCCGACCTGCAAGGCCTCCGCCACCCGCTGGGCCACGTCCGTCTGAACGCCAAAAACATCTCCGAAAGGCAAATCATAATCCTGCGACCAAACCGGTTCCTGGTTTTTAACATTGACGAGTTTGGCCGTGATACGCAACTGGTCGGCGGATTTGCGAACACTGCCTTCCAGCACCGAGCCCACCCTTAATTCCCGGCCGACCTCGGCAATACTCTTTGGACGGCTTTTGTACTGCATAACCGAAGTCCGGGCGATGACACGGAAACCGGAAATTTTGGAAAGGGTGGAAATTAATTCATCGGTCATTCCGTCCGCTAAGTACTCATCGGCGGGGTCGGAACTGATATTGGCAAAGGGCAAAACGGCTATGCGGTAAACCGCCGGAGAAACCGGGACTGTCCCGCTCCCTTTCCTATCGGCCCGCTGCCAAAAATAAGACGCCGCGACAAACAGCAGAACCAGGATGGCGGCAACGGGGAGCCGGCGATAAAAAAAACCCGACCAGCGAGGTTTTATTTTGCCTAAACCCGTTTCTGAAAGTCCGGACTGGAGCTTTTTGGAAAGCTGGTTTAAGTCCACCAGCATCTCCGTCATACTTGGATAGCGTTCCTCCGGCTTTTTGGCCAGCGCTTTTTTCAGAATTTGTTCCAATTCCGGGGGCGCCGCTGGCTGAAGAGGAGTAGTCAGCCCCGGTTCTTTGTTCAAGATGGAATATATGGTCGCCTGTTCGTTTCCTCCCTTGAAAGGTAGTTGGCCGGTAGCCATCTCAAACAAAACCACTCCTAAAGACCAGATGTCCGTTCGTTGCTCCACTTCCTCCCCCATCGTCTGCTCGGGGGACATATATGCGGCCGTTCCAAGGGTAGCCCCGGTTTTCGTCAGCCGCGTTTGCCCCGCCAGCTTGGCAAGGCCGAAATCAAGAAGTTTGGCAACTCCATCGTCGGTGATTATGACATTGGCCGGTTTTATGTCCCTATGGATAATTCCCCGCTCATGCGCTTTTGCAAGTCCTTGGGCAACCTGAAGAACGATTTCGATGGCATCTTCCAGCTTCAAAGCCCCCCGCTTTATTTTTTCTTTGAGCGCTTCCCCTTCATAATAGGCCATAGCAATAAACCAGCGGCCCTGCCGGTCACGGTCAATTTCGTAGATGGTGCAAATATTGGGGTGGTCCAAAGCCGAGGCAGTCTGAGCTTCGTGGATGAAACGGGCATTGGCTTCCGGTTCCCCGGCCAGACCGGGGGACAAGAGCTTGAGAGCGACGGTGCGTTTAAGCTTCATATCCTGGGCCTTGTAAACGACGCCCATTCCCCCCTCACCGAGCTTATCTAAAATTTTGTAATGCGAAACGGTTTGACCGATCATTTTTCCAGCCGGGCCTTCAAGCGGGCTTTTTTGAGCAGTTCCTGAAAGCGGGGGTCGTCCCGCAGGGAATCCAGCCAGGGATCAACCTTGATACTGTACGGTTCAACGAATCCTTCTTCCCAAGCCATCTGGAGCCATTCGAAAGCCCGGTCTTTTTCTCCGAGAGCGGCATAGATGAGGGCTATGGAATGGGGGGAAACCGGACGTTTTTTAGAAAGCTCTTTTAACTCTTCAACAGCCTCCAGCGCTTTTTTCCGGTCTCCCGTCAAGGCGTAAATCCGGCCCAGGTAAGCCACTTTGGTTCGGTCGCCGGTCAGGGCAATCGCTTTCTCCACCGCCGGTAGGGCCTCGGCATAGTTTCCCGTCAGGGCCAAAGCCGAGCTTAGCGTTATGTAGGCGCGGGTGAAGTGGGGGTCCAGTTCGAGCGCTTTTTTGTATTGCTCGACGGCACGGTCGTACTCCCGGGCAAAATAATAGGTTAACCCTAAATCGGTATGAATAGGCAGCGAGATGGGGTCCAAATCCCGGGCTTTTTCCATTGTTATCACGGCTTCTTCCGTTCGTCCAACCGCTGACAAAAGCCCTCCATACCAATGGTAGGCCGTGGCATAGCTGGGGTTGAGTTCAATCGACCTTTTAAACTCTTCTTCAGCACCCTCCCAATCGTAATCGTGCATTTTCAGATGGGCCAAGGAGGTGTGGGCTTCCGCCAGACGGTCGTCCAGTTCCAGGGCCTTGGCGACCGCTTCCTTGGCTTTGAAAAATGCCTCGTGGGGGTGAAGGGCGTACACGCCGGTGTCTCCCAAAAGGGAATAGGCGTCCGCCAGGCCGGCATAGGCCAGAGCGAAGCTCTTATCTTTTTTCAAGGCCATTTGGAATAGCTCGATAGCCTTGTAAAATCCCTCCACGCTGCGCTTGTTCCATTGAAAGCGCCCCTGCAAATAAAGCTGGTAGGCCTCCGTGTTTTCGGTATAGCGCTTTTTGAGCTCCTTATTTTCCCCCGGAGTCAAATGCAGCCGGAGGGCCCCGGCAATCTCCTGGGCCACTTTTTCCTGAATGTCGAAAACGTCCTCCATCGTGCCCCGGTAGGTTTCGGCCCAGAGATGGGCGTCCTGAAAGGCGTCCACCAACTGGGCGGTGATGCGCAGGTGGTCCCCCTGTTTTCGGACGCTTCCCTCGAGGATATATTGAACGGAAAGCTCAGCGGCAATCTGCCGGAGCGACTTGGCCGTTTTTTTATAGCGCAAGGCCGAGGTGCGGGAAATAACTTTCAAGGCACGAATCTTCGTCAAATTGGTAATGATTTCCTCCGTCAGGCCGTCGCTGAAGTATTCGTTTTCCGGTTCCGGGCTCATATTCGTGAACGGTAAAACGGCTATGGAGGGGGCCAAGACACCATCGGGAGCTTCCGCAGCTGACCGGCCGGATTTTACGTTTTTTCTTACCCCCCGCAGATCGGCTGCGAGTTCATCCATATGCTGGTAGCGCAGGTCGGGGTCTTTGGCCAGGCATTTCTGCACCACCCGTTCCAGTTCCGGCGGGACTTCGCGAGCGTAACGGGCCAGGGGTTGCGGGTTGACGTTCAAAAGCTCGTAGAAGATGGCCGCTTCGGTTTCGCCGTCGAATGGTTTTTTGGAAGTCAACAACTCGTACAAAAGCACCCCGAAGGAAAAAATGTCGGTGCGGTGGACGACGCTTTTCCCTTCCACCTGCTCCGGGGACATATAGTAAGTCGTTCCCATCCGGGTTCCGGTCTGGGTGATGCCAGAGGTCTCTTTCCATTTAGCCAGCCCGAAATCGGTTATTTTTGCCAGCCGCTTGGAGGTGACCAAAACGTTTTCCGGCTTGACGTCCCGGTGAATTACCCCCCGCTCGTGGGCGGATGAAAGCCCTTCTGCAATCTGGATGGCCAAATCCAGCGCTTCCCGAATCGAAAGCTTTTCGTTTTTGGCCAAATCGGCAAGCGGCTGCCCCTCCACATATTCCATCACGAGAAAAACCTGGTCCCGGTCTTCCCCCACTTCGTGGAAGGTGGCGATGTTGGGATGGTTCAAAAGGGCCTGGGTTTTGGCTTCTTGAATAAAACGCCGGCGGGAGTCCGGATCGGAGGCCTTGGGGGCGGCCAAAAATTTGATGGCCACCTTGCGCCCCAAAACCGTGTCTTCCGCCAGATAGACCTCTCCCACCCCCCCCTCCCCCAGTTTTTCCAAAATCTTATAGCGGGTATTATCCGGGCCGGCCATTTCTCAAACCGTAAGTAAAGAGGTCAAAAACCAAACATCCACCCGATTCCTGCCTAAATTTTAGCGTACGTCATCCCTCTTGGGTAATTTAGTAAGCGGGGAGCGTTTAGTAAATCGGAAAGAGCGGTCGGGATAGCTTCCCCCCGGCAGAGGCCGGGGGCTACTCCACTGCTTTAAGCGGGGGGCCTGAATCCCTCCCCTCCCTCGACTACGCTTCCTCGGCGTCGCTCGGAACAAGTCGGGACAAGTCAAGGGGAGGGAAAAACGTTCTTAGAAGATTAGTAACGGGCTTGGAGCTTGAAGTTCTGAATCGCTTCCCGGGCCGTCGCAAGCTGGTTTTCGACGGTCGGTTTTCCCCCCTCCGGCCCCCGGCGGCCGTGGTCGGTGGCCTGGTCGTAGGCCTCGTTCACTTCCCTGAAGATGGCGGTGATTTTGGTGACCGCTTCGGCGGTCAAGGCGTCCAAAAGAACGTCTAACTGTTGGTCCATCCGGGAACGGATTTCGTCATCGGAGCAAATCGGGATGGAGATATTGAAGGCCTTCGGGCATTTGGCAAAAACGGCGTCGGCGATCGGCTGGCTCGCCAGGGCAAAAACTTCGCGGTAGATTTGGGCGTGCCCTTCCTCGTGGGCTTTCAAAACCTCCCAGCTTTGACCGTCCACACGGTCGCCGTATTCCGGGCGGTACGGGACGTAAACGGTTACGTCCCCCCCGACCAAAACGGAGACCTCTTCCACCGTGATGGTGGCCGTGCAGGGGCGGTTTTTGCGGCCGGAGGTGACGTTGGCTGTGGCATCCGCTTCCGTCCGGCAGCGGACCAACCCTTCCGTGAAGGCGGCTTCGTTTGCCTTCATCGGCTTGGGGGGACGCTGGCGGTCGAAATACCGATCCGGCTGGCGGAGCAGATTGCGGGCGTCGGCATTGACTTGCAGTTTGGGCTTTTCGGCCGCCAAAATACCGGCGACGGCAATAAGCAAGACCCCGGCCAGAAGCAAAACGGCTCTCTTGGTCATCCTTTTCACTCTATTCATTCTTTCGGACAAAAACGGGCCGTTATTTAGAAAAATGTTGCCGCAGATTATCCAGGCCGCACTCCCCGGGGGCAGTCCCTCGGCAACGCTCGGAATAAAAGGCCCCCGGGCTAAAGGGATCTCTGCCAACGGTTTTTCTTGACAGGCGGCTTTAAAGGCCGTAAATTTTCCGGCGCAAGCGGGAGTAATTCAGCGGTAGAATGCAAGCTTCCCAAGCTTGACGTCGAGGGTTCGACTCCCTTCTCCCGCTTTTTATTTTTGAACGGTTTTTCGTAGGGGCAGGTTTCAAACCTGCCCATTTCTGGGAAAAAGAGTTGAGATGAAAATTCGGGAGATTGAACCAAAGTCGATAGCGGCGGAATTGGGGCTGGAAGCCGGGGATGAGCTGGTTTCCATCAACCGGCGGGCCATTAATGACTTTTTGGACCTGCGTTTTCAGAGCGCAGGCGAGCAACTTGAAATGCTGGTTCAGAAGAGCAGCGGCGAAGAAGTCCTCTTTGAGGTTGAGAAGGATTACGACCTCGGTCTGGGGATTGTCCCGGAAGCAGACAAAATCATCACCTGCAAGAATAACTGCAATTTTTGTTTTGTGCGCCAGAACCCCCGCCGGATGCGCCGGACGTTGTACATCAAAGATGACGATTATCGGCTATCGTTTCTGCACGGACAATTCGTTACGTTTACAAACCTAAAACAAACCGACATCGACCGGATTATCGAATACCACCTCTCCCCGTTATACGTTTCCGTTCACACCACCAACGAGGCCCTGCGCAAAGAATTTCTGGAGAACCCCAAAGCGCCGGATTTACGGCCTCTGATGGAGCTTTTTTTCGCGCACGGAATCGTGCAGCATTCGCAGGTGGTGCTCTGCCCGGATTTCAACGACGGGCCGGAACTAAAGAAAACGATAACCGATTTGGCGGCCTGCCATCCGATGGTGCCGACTCTGGCGATCGTGCCGGTGGGGCTGACCCAGTATCGCAGCCACTTGAAACCGATGCGGGCGGTGGATGCCGAGTATGCCAACCAAATGATTGATTACATCGAGAAACGCCAGCAGGAATTCCGGGGCAAATGGGGCCTGAATTTCCTTTACGCCGCCGACGAATGGTTCACCCTGGCCGGACGGGAAGTGCCGGCGGCGGAATATTACGACGGCTTTCCGCAGTTGGAGAACGGCATCGGGATGATTCGGCACATTATGGACGATACGGAGGCGCGCGTAAAACTTCTTCCCCGGACGGGAGCCAAGAAGCGTTACTTAATCGTAACCGGCCGCTCGGCCTCGTCAACCCTCTCCGGCTGCGCGAAGAAAATAATGGAATGGTCCCCCCATTTTGAAATAGAAGTAGCCGGGTTGGAAAACCGCTTCTTCGGCTCCAACGTGACCGTGGCCGGGCTTTTGATTGGGGAGGATATGTTGGCCGGGATTTCGGAGGCCGGACGGGATTTCGATACCGTTTTGCTTCCCCCTTACTGCGTCAACCTTTCCGGCGTATTTCTGGACGAGATGACGCCGGACGAGCTTTCGGAAATTTTGGGAGTTCCGGCTTACGTGAGCGAGCCGACTTTGGTTGACACTCTCCTGCACCTGGAAAACCCCAACCGTAAACGGAAAAAACTGAACCCCGAATTCAACTTTTCGGCGTGAAGATTCTCTCCCGCTGGCGGCAGCTTTTCATTTTTCTGGCCGTTCTGGGGCCGGGGTTCATCACCTCCAACGTCGATAACGACGCCGGCGGGATTACCACCTATTCCATCGCCGGGGCGCATTACGGCTATCGGTTTCTCTGGTCGTTTATTCCCATAACCTTCCTTTTGATTTTGATTCAGGAGATGTCCGCCCGGATGGGGGTGGTGACGGGGAAGGGGCTTTCCGATTTAATCCGGGAGCAGTTCGGCGTAAAAATCACCTTCTACTTTCTCATCATCCTCGTGGCCGCCAACTATGCCAACACGGTGGCGGAATTTTCCGGCGTTGCCGCCAGCTTGGAAATTTTCGGCATCGGCCGCCATTGGTCGGTGCCCATCGCGGGAGTTTTGGTCTGGCTTTTGGCGGTCAAGGGGACCTACAAGTCGGTGGAGAAAATCTTTTTAATCGCCACGCTTTTTTACGCCGCCTACATCGTCACCGGTTTTATGGCCCGGCCCGACTGGGGGGACGTGGCCAAAGGGTTCGCCGTTCCAAGGTTGAACTTCAACACGGCAGAAATCGGCATCCTCATCGCGCTGGTGGGAACGACGATTGCCCCCTGGATGCAGTTTTATTTGCAGTCGGCGATTGTGGAAAAAGACGTCAAAATCGAGCATCTGAAATTTTCCCGCTTCGACGTGATTGCCGGCTCGGTGGTGGTCTCGATCGTCGCCGCCTTTATCGTCATCGCCTGTGCGGCGACTTTGCACGTGCAGGGTATTCGGATATCAACCGCCGAGGAGGCGGCTCTGGCATTGAAACCCCTGGCGGGAGAATATGCCACTTTCCTCTTCTCCTTCGGGCTTTTGAACGCTTCCCTTTTCGCCGCTTCGATTCTCCCCCTTTCCACCGCCTACGTGGTGTGCGAAGGGATGGGGTGGGAAAACGGGGTGAACAAAACCTTTGCCGAAGCGCCCCAGTTTTACGGGTTTTATTCCCTTTTGATTTTGATGGGGGTTTTGACCGTGGTGGTGCCGGGGCTTCCGCTAATTAAAGTGATGTACTGGTCGCAGGTTTTAAACGGGATTTTGCTGCCGCTAACGCTTGCCTTTATGGTCATAATCATCAACAAGCCGAAGGTGATGGGAAATTACGTCAACAAAAAGTTTGTCAATTACGTTACGGTCGCAGCAGTGGGAATAATGACGTTTTTGTCCCTTTTGCTGGTGATTTCGGCGTTTTGATGACCTCTCCTCAATCCTCTCCTACGAGGGAGGGAATCTTTCGGAAATCAAACAGCACGGCATGGTGGCGCAGGATAAAGTTCGCCAAAGGGGAACGTATCCTGCGTTTTTGTCCTGAACAACGGGAGCACGCAGGTTAGATAAAACTTAACCCGCGCCACGGAAAAGGAAAAATTAGAGGTCTTTCTGTTCGGCGGTCCCTCTACATTACCTAACGGCCTTAAGCCCAGCGGCAATCTGTGAGGGATGAAACATACGTTAAAACCACAACGAGGTGCGCCGATTGACGGCTGCAGCATGTCGTTAACCGGGCCGTCATTTATGGCCGCGCGGTTTTGCAAACACTTGATTCAATACTTCTGCAAGTCTCACTCCAGCCAAAGCAATGCGTTCCGCAATCACACCCATCGCTACTCGCTGTTCTTCCTCGCTTATTTCCCCGTCCTCCGCTTGCGGATAGGCCAACGTTTTGCCAAGACGGAAGCTTTCAGCGCCCCAGCCACGCGGACCCGATCCCATGACTGTTTTCTCATTATGTTTGTTTAGCCATTCTTCCGCCCCTTCTAACAGATTGGCCTCGGTTTTGACGACAGCCCGAATGATCCCGCTGTCCCAAGCCGCGTGCAAACTAACCATATTTCCTGCCAACTCCACCTGAGTCCCTATGCCACCCGGCCCCGTGTCGTTGTCCGTGTCGTCCTTTTGAATCGCATGCAACGGGTTATGCAAGTCGCCAACAAAATGGATTAAGAACATCAGCGCTTCGCGGCGAACTTGATGGGATGCGGTACGGTCCAATAGTATTTTTTCGAGTCGCGGAATTGCTGCGATCACGCAATCGCCGCGTGCCGTGGAGATGCAGTCGCGCGCCGGGTTATACCCTGTTGCCTCATACGGAGTATTGACATAATGCCATCTCTCCGTTTGTGGATGCGTTGTCCTCGCCACCGTATCGGCCCAGGAGGCAACCCTTTCCATGCTCTCGTCACCAAGTAAAAAGGCAACTCCAATCTTGGCGGCTGAATTCAAACGACGTGCTGCAACTGCCGCGACTGTTCGATGGCCGTCCATTCCCCAGGCACCGGCGACGGTTGGCATGATAGTAATCACAATCAGTACTGTAAGCAGACCAACTTCAAATCTCATAATTACCTCTTTAGAGCCGGAGCAAAGTCAAGACGGTTCACGTCCGACCAACTTCTGTTTATATGGTTTCCACATAAACCCACCTTTCGGATTCTGCTTCCAGATATCATAATGCCGAAGTATAGCATATTCCTCTCCACCCGGCAACCGTAAGGTTGCCTTGACTTCCCCATCCACTTTTCTACTTTGGTATGGATGCCGCCTTCACGCCTCAAACGGGTTTTGACGCTTAAAACCACGCTGCTTTTCGCTTTAATTCTGGCCGTTCTTTTTGCCGGGCTGGCTTTTTTTGGGATTCAAAAATCGAAAAAGGACCTGCTTGCGCTGATGAGCCAGCAGGCGGAAGGGCTTTTGGAGACCCTTTCGCTCGCCTCCGCCAACGCCTTAAAAGCCAACCGGCTTCTGGAGAGTATGGTGGAAAGCCGGCTTTCCGATTTGGGGTACTTTGTCGCCGATTTATGGGAAAACCACTCGATTGCCGCCCACGACCTTTCCCAAATCTCTCACGAGGCACAATTGGACTACCTCAACCTGCTTTCCCCCGCCGGAAAACTTTTGCTTACCAATTCCCGCGACCGGGAAAACGATTATTTCAGCCCGGCTTTCGACTCCAACCTGACCGACTTTCTGAAAAGCAGCGATAGGGACCGAACCTTCTCCTACCGGTTGCCGGAGGATTTTTTGGCCGGGGAGCGGATGGCAGTTTTGGTGCGCACCCCCAAGGGGATGGTGAACCTGGTGGCCGACCAGACCTTTATGAAGAATTTTCAAGAGGAGGTCGGCATCGGCTATTTGATTCAAAAAATCGCCGCCTCGCCGGGGGTGACGTATGTGGTTTTGCAGTCGCCGGAGGGGATTATTCTGGCCTCGCGGGACGTTTCTCAAATGACGAAAATTCAGGGGGAGCCGTTTTTGGAGAGTGCACTCGGCTCCCCCCATCTGGTCACCCGTTTGACCGATTTCGAGGGGAATCAGGTCTTCGAGGCGGTACATTCTTTTACGGCGCCGGATTTTCCCGCCTCCCTGTTCAGAGTCGGACTTTCGCTGGAGGGGTTCCAGTCGATTTCCGCTTCGTTCCGGTACCAAATAATCTTCTTTTCCGCCCTGCTTTTTCTTTTGGGGCTGGTGGCCTACGGTTATTTCGCCTCGGCTGAATCGGTGAAAACGCTGGAGAGCAGTTTTTCCCGGCTGAAGGGGACGACCGACCGGATACTGGAGGATATGGAAGCGGCGGTGGTCGTTGTTGACGCGAAAGGACAAATACGGCTCGCCAACCGGCAGGCGGAGAAACTTTTGGGCGTGACGAAAAACGAGAAGATGCACTACGATGAAGTTTTTCAAAAGGACGAACTGGAGCTGGCGGACGTTTTGAAAAACCGGCGGCCGAAAAGCGGCTGGCAGTTCGCGAAGGGGGAGCAGTTCTTTTTGGGTTCCTCCTCTCCCCTGTTTGGGCAGAATGGCGAGTTGGAAGGGGGGGTGGCGGTAATCAGCGATTTGACCCGGACAAAGAAACTGGAAGAGGAAGCCAAGAAAAGCGAGCGGCTGGCGCTTTTGGGAAATTTGGCGGCGGGCGTGGCGCACGAGATTAGAAATCCACTCAACACTATTTCCATTGCCGCCCAACGGCTGAAAAACGAGTTTACCGTAACCTCCGACCAAGCCGAATTTGAAAAGTTCGTCACCGCCGTGGAAAACGAGGCCCAACGGATTAACCAGTCGGTGACGGAATTTCTCGGGTTGGTGAGAAGCGAAAAACTTCAAACGAATAAAACCAACTGGGGGAATTTCTGGAACGAACTGGTTACAGCGGCGCAATTGGAGGGGAATCCAAAGAAAATAAAGGTCGAGGCCGACCCGGCCGTTGAGGCCGAAGTGGAAATCGACGCTGCGCAGCTTAAGAAAGCGTTATTTAATCTGGTGCGGAACGCTTGTGAAGCTACGCCAGAAAGGGGCCAGCTGACCCTGAAGAATCGGTCCATCCCATCGGAAAACCGGCTGGAAATACTCGTTCAGGATACCGGCCCGGGTATTCCGGCGGAAGTTTTGCCGAAAATCTTCGAGCCGTATTTCACCACCAAACCCTCCGGCACCGGTCTGGGGCTGGCGATTGCCCATCGTATCATTACCGAGCATAATGGTAAAATTGATGCGCAGAGCAGTCCGGGAACAGGAACCACGTTCACCATAAACCTCCCCATTTCAGGATGAGCAAAGGCCATCTATTAATCGTTGACGACGAAGCCCCCCAGCGGGAGATGCTGGCGGGGTTTCTGAAAAAAGAAGGGTACTCCGTTTCGGCCTGCGAGCGGCCATCGGAAGGGATAAAAGCGGCCGAACAAAAGCTTTTCGACCTGGGGATTCTGGATTTGCGGATGCCGGAGATGAGCGGCATTGAGCTTTTGGTAAAATTAAAAGAGATAAATCCGGAAATGCAGATAATCGTCATCACCGCTTACGGAACCGTCGAAACAGCCGTCGAAGCGTTGAAAAAAGGGGCGTTCCACTATCTCATCAAACCGGTTTCGCTGCAAGAACTCACGGTTACACTCCAAAAGGCACGCGAAGGACAGTTGCTTTTGGCGGAAAACAAATTCCTCAAGGAAACACTTGAAGTGGGATACAAGGATGAATTGATTTTAGGGAAATCGGAAAAAATCAAAGAGGTCTTGAGTTTGGTGGCGCGGGTGGCAAAGTCGAACTCGACGGTTCTGATTTTGGGAGAATCCGGCACCGGCAAAGAACTGGTGGCGCGGGCGATACACCGGCTTTCAGGCCGGGCGCAAAAGCCGTTTGTGGCGTTGAACTCCGCCGCCCTGCCGGAGACGCTTCTGGAATCGGAGCTTTTTGGATATGAAAAGGGGGCGTTCACCGGCGCGGTAAAGTCCAAGCCGGGGAAATTGGAGCTTGCCTCGGGAGGCACTTTCTTTTTGGATGAAATCGGCGACCTGCCTCTCTCCCTGCAAGCCAAGCTGTTGCGGGTTTTGGAAACGCAGGAAATTGAGCGTTTGGGAGCAACCGGGACCGTGAAAATTGACGTGCGCTTTTTGGCGGCGACCCATCAAAACCTCGAAGAAAACGTCAAAACCAAGGCCTTCCGGGAAGACCTTTACTATCGGCTTAACGTGGTCAGCATCAAAATTCCGCCTTTACGGGAGCGGCGGGAGGATGTTGCCGTTTTGGCGGAGCATTTTATCCGCAAGTTTTCCTCTCAGATGGGCAAACCGCCCCTGACTCTAACGCGCGAAGCATTTGAAGCGATGCTGAATTATGGCTGGCCGGGGAACGTGCGGGAACTGGAGAATGCCTTGGAGCGGGCCGTGCTTTTGGCCCGGGGAGAGCAGATTAATGTCGAGGATTTAAAACTGAAGGGTGAACCGGCCCCTTCCGAAGCTCTTCCTTCGCCATCGGGCGATTCTTTAGAACTGTTGGAAGAAGTGGAAAAGCGGCATATCCGCAAGGTGCTGGATTCGGTTGGCTGGAATTTTTCCCGCGCGGCGGAGGTTTTGGGGATTCATCGGAATACCTTGCGCTTGAAGATTCGGGAATACGGAATTTCGGAGATTCCGGAATAAGCCGACCGGTCCGTCAGGTTAGAAAATACTTGAAGCCATAGCCCAGGTAACAATAGCGAACCATCTTTGCCGAGGCGGCCGTCAGGTAGAAAAGCAAAGACGGGTAGCGTTTGAGACCGCAAGCCACATAAAGCACATCGCAGGGGATGGGAGAGGCGGTTCCCAGAAATAGAAAAAGGGTGACCATTTTTACGGATTTACCTTCCGTCCAAGGATACCTTTCAAGATTGGGAAACCGCTTTTTCACGAACTGGGTCGGGCCGAAATAGCGGCCCAGCATAAGGGATGAGAACGAACCGAGCGCCGATCCGAGGGCCATAACGACCGCCAGATGTAATACCGCATAGCCCATTGCCACGCCGGTTAGGGCGTATCCCCAAACGGGGAGCGGTAGAAGCGAACTGGAGGCGGCACACAGGGCAAAAAGAATGAAATCTATCTGCCCCTGTCCGTACCGTTCCATCATCGAAAGCCCAAACCGGTTTATGTCCGATTGAAAGATTCCAACCAGAATAATGCCGGTAACGATTATCCCCAAAGTTACGGCCAAGGACAGGTATTTTTGCTTTGCCTCCGCTCCGGGGTGAACCGAGTCCAGGGCTAAGACCGGCGGCGTTGGGGGCAAAGCGACCCCCACCACATCCAGCGCCTCACCATCCAGGGGCACGGAAGAACGCTTGCCCGTCAGGGCCAGAATGGTCGGCACGAGGTCATAGTTGTACAGGCGCTCGTTGGTGAAGGGAACGCTGAAGGCGAGGGGCACCTGCATATGCTCGCGGTGCAGGGAACCGTGCGAGCTTTTGTGCTCGGGGAACTCGAACTGATAGCGCAGGTCGTATCCCGGTTCGCTGCTTAGAATCAGGTCTCCGCTGCGCGGGCTGGCGAAAAGCTTGTACAGCTGGTTGACGGAATCCGGATAGCGGGAGTCGTAGGTGGCATGAAAAAGCTCCCGGCCGCTTACCGACCCCAGCGGGTGTTCTTCCAAGGGAGATTGCCCTTTTACGGCAATATGGAAACCGCCGTTGGTTCTTTCGGCCGTCAGTTCTCCGCCCCGGCCTGCAATAATAACTCCATCCCCATCGCAACGGGCGGCCGCAAACGATACCCCTTGGGTGTAAACGAGCCTTTTCAAGAGTTTTCCGGCCCGGTGGTCTCCGGCCATTTCCTGGTAGTGCCAATGCCTTCCCCAGCGAGGGCCACGTTTGAAGTAGAGCTGGGCCATGGCGTTTCCGCTTTCCATAACGGCGCTGTCATGGTTTTTGCGGTAGCGTTTGGGGTAGCGAAAGGGATTAAATCCCTCGTCCTTTAAGATGTCGACCAGCGGAATATGGACGTTGGTAGGGCTGAACCCGTGGTCGGAA
>Ga0184637_10001669_pt1 | contig 14745 bp, 9 predicted proteins | sample PLM3_127_b2_FD_133143 | JGI IMG/M metagenome (GOLD analysis project Ga0184637, IMG submission 133143) | Groundwater sediment microbial communities from an aquifer in East River, Colorado, USA - PLM3_127_b2 | ecosystem: Environmental > Terrestrial > Soil > Riparian zone | place: USA: East River...
ACCGGCCCGAGATTGATGCCGATGCGCGCGCTCAAATCGCTGGTATTCTGGGTGCTGGCCAGCACATCGCGCAGGCTCATGGCCACGAACAGTGCTTCTTCCGGAGCACCGAGAAAGCTGATTGCCACGCCATCCCCGGTATCGAGAATAATGCGGTCGTCCGCCGCCATATCCTTGATCGCCTCGGATATGAGCGCGTTGAATTCGTCTTTGACCTTCATCTGGTCTGCGACCGGTTTCTTCGAATATTCGACAATATCCGCGAATACCACGCTGCAGATGAAAGTCCTGTTTCCTCGATCGAGCATGTGCTTTCTTTTCCGTTAACTGTTTAACCGCTATAGCGTACCGCCTACCGTCAACCCATCTATGCGCAGCGTCGGCTGCCCCACTCCCACCGGCACGCTTTGCCCTTCCTTGCCGCAAGTGCCGATCCCGGGGTCAAGCGACATATCGTTGCCGATCATCGAAACGCGGGTCAGCACGTCAGGGCCGTTGCCTATCAGGGTTGCGCCCTTTACCGGATAGCTGATTTTACCGTCTTTGATAATGTACGCTTCGGCGGCGGAAAACACGAATTTACCGCTTACGATATCCACCTGACCGCCTGCGAAATTCACCGCATACAGCCCCTGTTTGACGGATTTTATGATTTCCTCCGGGTGTTTGTCACCATTTAACATATAAGTATTGGTCATGCGCGGCATTGGAATATGCGCGTACGACTCCCGCCTGCCGTTGCCGGTGACCGGGACTCCCATCAGCCGCGCATTCAGCGAATCCTGCATGTAGCCCCTGAGCACGCCGTTTTCGATCAACACCGTGCGCTGCGTTGGATTACCTTCGTCGTCCATATTGAGCGAACCGCGGCGATGAACAATGGTGCCGTCATCTACCACGGTAACACCGGGCGCAGCGACGCGTTCGCCGATGCGCCCGCTGAAAGCGGAACTGCCTTTGCGGTTGAAATCGCCTTCCAGCCCGTGGCCGACCGCTTCGTGCAGCAGTATGCCCGGCCAGCCAGAGCCCAGCACCACGGTCATGGTGCCCGCCGGGGCAGGCTTCGCGTCCAGATTAGTGAGCGCCTGGCTGACCGCCTGTTCGGCGTAGCGTTGCAGAATTTCGTCGCTGAAATAGGCATAGTCAAAACGCCCCCCGCCGCCTGAGCTGCCCTGCTCCCTGCGGCCATTCTGTTCTGCGATCACCTGCAAAGACAGCCGCACCAGCGGGCGCACGTCGGCGTTCATCACACCATCGCTCCTTGCCACCAGCACCACTTCGTATTCCCCGCCGAGATGCGCAATCACTTGCGTCACCCGGCTGTCAATGCGGCGCGCGAACTGCTCGAGTTTTTCCAGCAGCGCAACCTTGTGCGTATCCGGAATGCTGGCGAGCGGATCGCAGGGAAGATAAAGCTCGTGCCCCATTCCCCGTTTCACTACCTGTGTTTTCGCCTCCTTACCCTGGCGGGCAATCGCGCGGGTGGCCTGCGCCGCGTTTTCCAGGGCCTTCAGGCTGATGTCATCGGAATAGGCGAAAGCAGTCTTGTCATGCGACACCGCGCGCACCCCCACGCCCTGGTCAATGTTGAAGCTTCCGGATTTTACGATGCCTTCTTCCAGATTCCAGGACTCGCTGCGGGTGATCTGAAAATACAAATCGGCGTAATCAATATGATGTGAAAGCATGGTTCCGAACACGCGCTGCAGCTCGCCGCTATCCAGTCCGTAGGGAGTAAGCAGGCAAAGGTTCGCAGTTTCAAAAGGCGTTTTGGCCACCTGAGTTTTGATGTGCATGTTTTTTGGGATCAGATTAGACTCGATGCAAGGTACGGTGCGTCAATGCCGGCAGGCTTTTTCTCAGGCTCGCCTGATACAGGGGATTGACCCCGGCGATTACCACACCGGAACCGCGCGGCAGGCGGTCCAGGATTACGCCCCAAGGATCAACAATCATGCTGTTGCCGTGCGTCTCGCGGCCGCTCAAATGATAGCCGCCCTGCGCAGGCGCCAGAACATAAGCGAGGTTTTCAATGGCGCGCGCGCGGATCAACGTTTCCCAGTGCACTTTGCCTGTGGTCTCGGTGAATGCGGAAGGCACCAGGATGATATCCACCCCTTTCATCGCGCGGTAGAGCTCCGGAAAACGCAAATCATAGCAGACCGAGAGACCAAGCCTGCCAAATGGCGAATCCACGACCACCACTTCGCTGCCGGCTTCGATAGTCGTTTCTTCGTGGAAATGCTCGTTGCCGAGGTCCAGTCCGAATAAGTGTATTTTATCGTAACGCGCAACCAGTTTGCCGTTGTCGTCATAGAGCAGGCAACTATTGCGCACTTTGCCGGGCACCGAGGCCACCAACGGCACTGAGCCGCCGACCAGCCATATTTTATGCTTTTTAGCGGTATCGCTCAGAAATTGCTGGATCGGCCCCGCGCCCCCGGCTTCGCGCACTGCCACCTTGTCCCTGTCTCTCATGCCCATGATCGCGAAATATTCAGGCAAGGCCACGAGCTTCGCTCCCTGTTGCGCCGCCATGGCGACCAGCCGCCCCGCTTCGTGCAGGTTGCCTTCGACATTAGGCCCGGAAGCCATTTGTATCGCGGCAATGCGGAATACGCCCGGTTGCGCGCCGGCTTGCATGAGATATGTTTTGGTATTCACTGGGCAGTCGTTTCAGCGCATCTTTCGCCAAACTGAATTAAGCAAACTCAATCACGGTACGCAACGGATCTAAGGGTTTTGCCATAGCTGCATTTCCTGCGCCGGGAGCGGGGTACCCAGTTTCGCCACCACCGGCTCAGACCAGGTGCCGGTAACATTGTATTCATAGGACATGAACTGCCCAACCGGGTCTTTGAGCGCTTTTTGCACCAGGAAGGCGGTAACGCCGATGATGGGACCGCCTATGAATCCCGCCAGTGACAAGCTGTCAACTAAATTCGGCGCCACGTGCACCTTGAGCTGCTGCGTTTCCTGCGCGAGATTGACTTCTCCGCTCATGTTCACCTCCGCTGACGGGCCGCGCATGCGCAGATTTTCGGTTGTGATCACGCCCTGGTTAATATTAAGGGTGGAGGTGATGGAATCGAAGGCAAAACCTTCGCTGAAGATATCGCGAAAATCGAGCGATGCCCGCCGTGGCAGTGACTGGAGGCTCAAGATTCCGAGCAGCTTGGCAATGCCTGGCTCAAGCTTAACAAACTGCCCTGTTTCTGCCTTCAACTGCAGATTCCCCGACAGCGTCGCATAATCGATGTGCTGCGGGCTGCCGGCCCACGATAAAGCGCCAACCAGTTTCGCGTTCCCGCGCTTGACGCCTTCCGGAAGCTTAAGCCGCCCCATCAGGTTGCCGATATCTGTTACTTCAAGATTGAGGTTGGCTTGCGTCTGCGGTTGCGTGCTCCAGGCAAGCCACATGCCGTCAAGGTTTAACACACTGTCCGGATTGCTCAGGCGCAAATTTTGGATGTGCCAGTTGCGTCCCTGTTGCACCGCCTGCAATTCCAGCTTGCCGAGCGCTTTGTCGCCCAGCACGAAATTATCGGCGGAGACATCGAGCGCAGGAAAATCTTTCTGCTGGCTTTTCTGGGTTCGCTGCCCGCTTTTTTCAGGTAATGCTTCGGGAATGGTCAAATTACTCAGGCGCGCAATCAGCTTTCCTTTGTTCTGCGGCTGCCAAATCAACTCGCCGTCGATTTCGCTGCCGTCCAGCACAGTCTGCCAGCTTCCCCCCTGCGCCCTGGCATTGACATGGAGGTCATGGAAACGCCTGTCAAAAGCATCGAGCGTGTCAAATTTAAGATCAATTCCGGCAAGATCAATGTGTCCAGTGGAATCAAACTCGCTGAGCAAGGCGCGCCACTGGTCGAAATCGAAATTCTTCACTAAACCGCTCAACCAAACCCCGCTTTTGTCGGGACGGCCGGCGTCGGCCCCAAATACCACCACACCGCGCTCAATAAAGCTGCGCTCCCCGTCCTTGCGGCGTACCAGGTGCATGGACATCACGTTGCCATAATTGAGCAGAACCCGCTCCGGGCGCGCAGCAGGGATTCTTGTTTCAAAGCGCAGCGGGACCGATGCGATTGCCGCTTTGTCGAAAGGCGTGGGCAGTTGCGAAGTGAGGCCCTGCAGATTGGATTCAAGCACCATGACCGTAAGCTTCTTGCTGATATTAATGCTCCCGCGCCACTCCGCCGTGCCATGCAGGTACTGCGCCCAGGAAATGAATTTCTCCGCCGCATCGGCATTTGCTTTGCCTTGGGCTGAGATCTGTACAATGCCGTCCTGGGTTGCAACCTCGATACGCGCCGGGCCGCCGAGAATTTGAGCGCTTAAGTTTTGCGCTTGCAGCGTGGACTCGGAAAATTGCAGCCTGCCCTTTAGTTGTTCTATTGACGGCAAATCGGTATTGAACGACAAATGGTTGTCGTTGAAATGGAATATGCCCGCAACTTTGGTTTCACTCCGCCGGCGCAGCGGAATGTTCAGCTTCAGCTCGAGCTTGGCGGCGCCTTCCGCATGCATGCCATCAGCAACACCGCTGGTCATCCGGGATATCGGCGAGTGCTCGATGAACCTGAGGAATTCTTCTGCCGGCGCCTCCGCTTCCCCTTCGATTTGCAGCACTTCATCGTGATTGCCGAGCTCGGGAATCACCGCGTCAATCTTGGCCAGCTTCGCGCCCAAAATCTGGGCTTGGCCGGCATGGATTTCCATACGCCTGCCACGAAACTGCAAATCGGCGGTGATATTTTCCAGTTTCGGCCAGTCATGGGAATAGTCCAGTGCCATTCCGTTCGCCTTCGCGGTGACCTGCAGCAGGCCTTTGGATTCGTCAGCAAACGGAAAATCCGCGAGATCGCCCTTGAGGCGCAGGCGCACGTCGCTGAACGCGCCGGAGACCGAAGCATTGGCCAGCCAGTCGCGCGCGCCCTTGTTGACGATGATGGGCAAATAGCGGTTCAGGCTGCGCGCCTCTACGCGGGTCAAGCTGCCAGTCAAGTCAATCACGCCCGGCCCCCGGCTCACGGTCAGGTAATGGCCCTGCACATTTCCGCTCAAATCCGAGTTGGAAAAAACCGCCTGGTTCAGGCTGAACTTCGCCTGGCCGTTTTTTAACGTCCAGCCAAGCCGGGCGTTCAAACTGTCAAATTTCAGCGCATGTTCGAATACTCTGGGCAGCGCAACGCTGGCGTCTTTCGTATCCAGGGTGATTTGCCCACCTTGTTCATTGCCCTCAATGGTGCCGCTGATGCCGCGAAAGCCCGGCCATTCTTCATGAGCATTCAAAGCGAGATTAACAAAGCGTCCCTTGACGCTGTACTGGCTTGGCATCGGCAAATCACCGCTCCATTTCAGCGCCATGTCGTAGACACTGCCCTTGGGTGAAAAGTCGATAAGCTGCTGGCGCAGCGCCTGCCCCAACGGCAAATGGTCTGCAAGCACCACCAGCGGCTGAAGATCAAACGCATTGGCCTCGATTTCACCGCGCATCGGCTCCTGATCGCTCCCCGGATAGAGGCGCACCGTGAAATCCGCCGGTTGCAGGGCAATTCCACCTTGGGTGGCCAAGCTTAATTTCACGCCCGACAATTCAAAACCGCTGCTCAAGGTTTTCCACCCCAGCCTGCCGCGCAATTCAGTTAAGTTCATTTCCGGGAGATCGGGACGAAGCCGCGTTTTGACCTGGCTCAAAACCACATCGGCGGCCGCCTCTTGGATCCGCGCATTGCTCAAAGTGAGCCATATACGCAGCGCGCCCGTGCCTTTCTGCACTTCAATCGGATAAGGCAGCCAGGCGCGCCATGCTGCAATATCCGCGTAATCGAGTTGCGCGGACAGCGTCCCTTGCCATTTGTGCAAATCCTCCGGATCCAGACTGTCTCCGGTAAAGTCGCCCTTGACCTCGAGAGGCGCGGCAAGAATAGCCGGAGGAGTGGCGTCCAGGCTAAAGTGGTGGCGATTCCCCTTGTTGTCCATGCGCAGCGTGACGCTATTCAATACCAGCTGCGGCGCCGCAAGTTTCTCGTCCTGCCAAAAAATCGTGGCATCGCGAATGACCAGGTGCCTCTGTTTCAACAGCCAATCAACAAAACCCGTCCCCGCTTCGTGCTGGCTGAGCGAAACCCCGGCCACATAGACCACGCCCTGGAAATCGCGCCGGATGCTTAAATTCGGCTGTTCGAATTCCAGCGAATGCAAGCGCACTTCACCCGTTGTCAGCGTAAGCCAGGATAAGGTGGTTGCAACGCGGTTCAGCACCAGCGCCGGGCGCCCCGCCTGGTCAAACACCTGAACGTCGTCAAGCGAAAGATGCGGGCGCAAGCCTTCCCAGTCTGCGATGATTTTGCCGATAGTGATGCGCTGTCCTGCGGCGCGGCTAGCCGCTTCCGCAATACTGTCACGGTAGTTTTCGATATTCGGCAAAAACCAGTAGCGCAACGCCAGCAACAGCGTGACCATACCAAAACCCGCCAGCAAAATGCAGACAAGGAAAAACCGCGGCAGCCAACCCCGTCTTGGGCCGGTCCTGAATAAAGGTGGGATGTTCGTCATCGTAGAGTTTGCCAAGTAAGTGCGGAACCTATCTCAACAATATCCGCACGTGCGACGGCGGCGATTTTGATGACAGTTCTAGGCGCGAGCCGCGCGGTTTGGTTATTCCAAATAAGCGGCGAGCAACGCCAAAATGGCTCAAAATCGCCCCGTCCCGCAGGGTTGCGGCCAGACAAGCGCGCCTGCAGCGTTGCTCGTCGTTGCATAGGGTTGGCTATGCGGCCTCCTCGCGCCTTGCAGTCATCGCTTTCTGGCCCGCAACGCATCATGTGGGTATTGTTGAGATAGGTTCTAGACAATAAAATAGGCGTACAGTTGCAACCGCGCCACGTATTGTCCCGCGAACCGCTCAGCATAAATTTGCATTGTAACGCGATTCTCCGCATGGATACACCGGGAAAGCCCGATTCAGCCTTGTTGAACGAAGATGAGCGCTTGCTGGAGCGCGCACTCGATTTCAGCCGTTACGCGAAGCAGCTGTTGCACCGCCAGCCGGAACTCAAAAACCTGCTGCTCAAAAACTTGCGTGCGCCTTTTACCGCTCAGCAAATGCGCGCATTGCTGAAGCCGGTGCGGGATGAAGCCGAGCTTTCCCGCACGCTGCGTGATTTGCGCGGCCGGGTCATGCTGCATCTCATCGTGCGCGACCTTAGCGCCCTGGCCGACCTTAGCGAAGTTACTCTCACCACAACCGGTCTCGCCGAGGAAACGCTCAATTTCGCCATTACCCACCTTAATGTGTGGATGCAGCAGGACTACGGCATTCCCATGGGCTCCGACAGCCGTGATCCGCAGGAATTGCTGGTTGTCGGCATGGGCAAACTCGGAGGCGGCGAACTCAATGTTTCTTCCGACATTGATCTTGTTTTCGTCTACCCGGAAGAAGGCGAAACCAGCGGCCCGCGTTCAATCAGCAACCATGAATATTTTGATCGGCTTGCCCGTAAGCTGATTGCCGCGATCGGCGCAATGACCGGAAACGGTTATGTGTTCCGCGTTGACATGCGGCTGCGCCCTTACGGTGAAAGCGGGCCGCTGGCCATGAGCTTCGCCATGCTGGAAAACTACTTCATCACCCAGGGGCGCGAATGGGAGCGTTATGCCTGGATCAAGGTGCGCGTGGTGTGCGGCAAGCGCGGCGAGGAACTCTTGCAAATTGCGCGTCCTTTCGTGTTCCGCAAGTACCTTGACTTTGCCGCATTTGATTCGATGCGCGCGTTGCATGGGCAAGTGCGGCAGGAAGTGCAGCGGCGCGACATGAGCGAGAACATCAAGCTCGGGCCGGGGGGCATACGCGAAATCGAATTCATCGCGCAAGTTTTTCAGTTGATCCGTGGCGGCCGCGAAAGCGCATTGCGCATCCGCCCGACACTCGCCGTGCTGAAAAATCTCGTGCGACTTAACTTGCTGCCCGAGCAGGCCGCCAGGGAATTGCATGACGCATATGTTTTCCTGCGCAACCTGGAGCACAGACTGCAATATCTTGATGACGATCAAACCCAATCATTGCCTGAAAACGCGCAGGATCGGGCGTTGATTGCCAAGGCAATGGGTTTTGCCGGCTTTGAAGCGTTTTTGCAGCAACTCGATGCGCACCGCGCCAGGGTCAGCCTGCATTTCGAGCAAGTGTTCGCCGCGCCGCAAGGCAAATCTCATGCGCTGCTTGCGTTATGGGAAGAAACCTTCACCGGCGAAGAGGCGGTCAAGCAACTCACCGGGCTTGGCTACCGCGATCCGCAGCAGATTGTGCTGCGCCTGAAAAGCATCAGGCACAGCGGCCGCTACCGGCAGATGCCCGCCGCCACCCAGTCGCTCCTAGACGCCTTGATGCCGGCCTTGATCGAAGCGGCAGCGCCATTCGGCGATGCGGCGCTGGAACGCCTTCTGCTGCTTACGGATAGCATCGGCCGTCGTGAATCCTATCTGGCACTGTTGCTTGAATATCCGCAGGCATTGCAAAGCCTGGCCAAACTCTGCGGCGCGAGTTCCTGGGCCGCGCAGTATTTGGCGCAGCATCCGCTGGTGCTGGATGAGCTGCTGGATCCGCGCACGCTTTACTCTCCCCGTGACTGGCCGCGGCTGCAAGCCGCGTTGCGCGCGCAATTGCAGGATGGCGACACCGAACGGCAAATGGACATGCTGCGGCAGTTTCATCATGCCCAGGTGTTCCGCCTGGTGGCGCAAGACCTGGCAGGATTATTGGCGCTGGAGAAGCTTAGCGATCATTTGAGCGATCTCGCCGACCTGATTCTGCAAGAGGTGCTGCGCTTGTGCTGGGAGGGACTGCGCCAGAAGCACCGCGATGAGCCGCGTTTCGCCATCATCGGCTACGGCAAGCTGGGCGGCAAAGAGCTCGGCTATGCTTCCGATTTGGATCTGATTTTCCTCCACGACGACGAACACCCCGAAGCGCAGATGGTGTACGCCAGGCTGGCACAACGCATCAACACCTGGCTCACAAGCTACACCGCGGCGGGAACTCTTTACGACACGGACTTGCGGCTGCGCCCTGACGGCGCCGGTGGCCTGCTGGTGAGCGGGATTGCCGCATTCGGCGAATACCAGCAGCGGCATGCGTGGGTATGGGAACACCAGGCTCTGACCCGCGGACGCTTCGTCGCGGGGAATCAGGAAGTCGGAAACCGCTTCGAAGCAATCCGCAAAGAGGTGCTCTGTGCAAAGCGGGATCTGCCAAAGCTGCGTGCCGAAATTCTGAATATGCGCGGCAAATTGCTGGAGGCCCATCCCAATGCGAGCAGCCTGTTTGACCTCAAGCACGACCGTGGAGGTATTGTTGATGTCGAATTCATCGTGCAATACCTGGTGCTGGGATATGCGCATGCCCACCCGGAGTTAACCGGCAACATCGGCAATCTGGCTTTACTGAAACTGGCGGCAGAGCTCAAGCTGCTTCCCGCCGATCTCGCCGAGCAAGTGCGAGACGGCTACCGCGAATTGCGCCGCCTGCAGCACGGCCTGCGATTGAACAATGAAAAATACGCGCGAGTGGAGGCGTCCGCGGTCAAAGAGCAGCGCGAGGCGGTACTCGAGCTCTGGGAGTGGGTATTTAACCGCGAATAGCTATCTTCCTGAAAGCTGGTAGACCGTTACTTTGCCTTTACCCTTGAGTAGCAGGATCTGCGGTTGCTCGAATAAGAAACGACCGTTGAGCCGGCGGTAAGTGGTTTCATCAACCTGTATCGTGCCCGGAACTGCCCCCGAAGTAATGCGGCTTGCGAGATTGACGGTATCACCCCACAGGTCGTAAATGAAACGCTTGGTGCCGATCACTCCCGCAACCACCGGGCCGGTGGCGATACCGATGTGAATATCCAGTTTTTGATGGCTCAATGCCGGATGCTGTCTTATCACATCACGTATGTCCAGCGCCATATTGGCAATCGCTTCCACGTAATCAACCCGCTCCTCGCTGAGACCCCCGGCCACCATATAGGCATCGCCGATGGTCTTGATTTTTTCCAGGCGGTATTTTTCCGTGAGCCAGTCGAAATTGGAAAAAACATTGTTGAGCAGGTCCAACATTTGCCTGGGCGGCATGCGTTCGGCGAGCTTGGTGAAATCCACAAGGTCGGCAAACATCACGGTGACGTCCCCCAATCCATCAGCGATTGTTTTTTCGTCCTGTTTCAGACGCTGAGCGATATGCTGGGGCAGAATATTCAGCAGCAAGCGTTCCGATTTATCTTGCTCTACCTGCAACAGCCGATTTTTTTCCCCAAGCTCGATCTGAAACATTTCTTTTTTCTGGACGAAGAAACGTATCAGTAAATAAACGATGCTCGAAAGTATGGTGAAGTTCAGAACAAAAAACACAGGGATGACTTTCATCGGCACCCCGGTCACAGCCCCTTCCGCGAGAAAATAGTCAAAAAACCCCGAGACCACGGTGAACACCACATAGGCAACAAACCAGGGAATCGACTCTTTTACCCCCTGAAAAACCATCGCGCCCACCGGTGCCAGTAAAGCCAGCAGCACTATGCCGCTGGAGCTGATGAAGTTGCCGATGCTCCATTGAGTAATGAAGGGAACGAACAACAGCAGGCTGATCTGGGTAAAGCGGAAGAAAGCGAAATTTTTGGTTTTCAGGTAAATCACCAGCGTCAGCGCCGAGACGATCTGATAGCCCAGCGGGATCGTGGTCGAAAGCCGCATGCCCATAACCCAGTAAATCAGGAGCCAGACCCCCGCAGCCACGTTCATCAGCCCGCAGGTAAACAACAGCAGTGTCTTGCGCAACCTCTCGTCTTCGGAATCAGACGGGCTGATTAACGATTCACTCAGCCGCCCCAGAAAAGCACTGGAATTGCTGGTAGCTCGCGCCTCATCAGGCATGAGAGTTGTTCTTGGGAGGAATATTAGTTATGGGGCTTCTAGGTTAATCTATTGACTGGATGCCGGTCAAGGCAAGTTAACACATTGCCGTTTTCGCCCCAACTCCTCATCATGCGGCGAAAAATACGCTAGAATAGCCGCGTCTAATTTGTGGAGAGAATGCCATGTCCATGGCCGACCGCGATGGTCAAATCTGGTATGACGGCAAGCTGGTGCCATGGCGAAAAGCCACCACCCACGTGCTCACCCACTCGCTGCATTACGGCCTGGCGGTATTCGAGGGCGTGCGCGCCTATAAAACCGTTAAAGGCACCGCTATCTTCAGGCTTACTGAACATACCGAGCGGCTGTTCAACTCGGCGCACATCTACATGATGAAAATACCTTACGACAGGAAAACCATCTTCGAAGCGCAATTAGAAGTGGTTCGCGCCAACAAACTGGCCGAATGCTATATCCGGCCGATCGCGTTTTACGGCTCGGAGAAAATGGGCGTCTCCCCCAAGGGCGCTAAGGTGCATGTCGCTATTGCCGCCTGGCCGTGGGGCGCGTATTTGGGCGCAGAAGGTCTGGGAAAGGGTATCCGAGTCAAAACCTCGTCCTACGTGCGCCATCATGTCAACGTGACCATGTGCCGCGCCAAGTATTCTGGGACCTATCCCAACTCGATTTTGGCCAACACCGAAGCGGTGGAGCACGGCTACGATGAAGCACTGCTTTTGGATGTGGACGGCTTTGTCGCAGAGGGCGCTGGGGAAAACCTGTTCATCGTCAAAAACGGCAAGCTGTACGAGCCGGAACTCACCTCGGCGCTAATCGGCATCACCCGCGATGCGGTGATCACGCTGGCGCGCGAGGCGGGCTACGAAGTTTCGGCCAAGCGCATCACGCGCGACGATGTCTACACTGCGGACGAAGCTTTTTTCACTGGTACTGCGGCTGAAGTGACGCCGATCCGCGAGCTGGACAACCGTAAAATCGGTTCCGGCAAGCGCGGACCGGTCACGGCGAAGCTGCAAGCAATGTTTTTCGATTGCGTGACCGGAAAATCGAAAAAACACCACAACTGGCTAACTCCGCTTTGAGGGGATGCGGTGCAGGAAGAGAAGACCGTCAACAAGGCCCGATATATCGAGGTCATGGCAAAGGATTTGCCGCTGCACTGCCCGATGCCTTCACAGGTATTGTGGAACGCCCATCCTCGCGTGTTTTTGCCAATAGAGGAAACCGGCGAAGCGCTGTGCCCTTACTGCGGCACGCTGTACAAACTTAAAAGCGTGAACAAGTAAACGGGTGAATAAGTGAACAAGTGAAACAGTAAAGAAGACAAAGCTTGAGGGCATTTTCTGATTCGCCTTTTCGCTCTTCACTCGTTCACCCGCTCACCTGTTTTTCTGTTCACTCGTTCACTTGTTCACCTAGGATTACCCGCCCGTGACCAAAATTCTCATTGTCGCACCGAGTTGGGTAGGCGATGCCGTTCTTGCACAACCCATGTTCAGGCGGCTTCACCAGCGATTCCCGGGCCTGAATCTGGACGTGCTGGCGCCATCCTGGGTCGCTGCCCTATTCGAGCGCATGCCCGAAGTCAATCAAATCGTCCTGAGTCCCTTCCGGCATGGCGAGCTCAAACTCGCACAGCGCTGGCGGCTCGGGCGAACGCTGGCGGACAGAGGTTATGATCAAGCTATCGTTCTTCCCAATTCATGGAAATCCGCGCTGGTGCCGTTTTTCGCAGGCATCTCTTTGCGCACCGGATTTACTGGAGAAATGCGCGTCGGCCTGCTCAACGACGCAAGGCCGCTCGACAAAAAACAATTTCCCTTGATGGTTGAGCGTTTCGCTTTGCTCGGCGAGCAACGCGGCGCAAAACCACAACATCCGCTCGCCCATCCCTGCTTGCAAGTATCGGCAAGCCGGCGCGAAAACACCCTGAAAATAATGGGGCTTGACACGCAAAAATCCGTGGCGGTGTTTTGCCCCGGCGCGGAATATGGGCCGGCGAAACGCTGGCCGGCCAAATACTTCGCCGAACTCGCGCAACGTCTGGATAATCATCAAGTCTGGCTGGTCGGCTCGCCCAAAGATCAACCCATCGGCGAAGAAATCCGGCAATTAAGCGGTGGCATCGCCATCAATCTCTGCGGCAAGACCGGGCTTGCCGAGGCTATTGATTTGCTGTCATGCGCCTCGCTTATAGTCAGCAATGATTCGGGATTGATGCACATCGCCGCGGCGCTCGACAAACCCATGATTGCGATTTACGGCTCCAGCAGTCCCGCTTTCACCCCGCCGCTCTCGCCCAAAGCCAAAATCCTTATGCTCGACCTCCCCTGCATGCCCTGCTTTCAGCGCGAATGTCCTTTGGGGCATTTCAACTGCATGATGCAATTGAAGCCCGATCAAGTCTTAGCCAAGATTGGGCTTAAAAAACTATGAAGACCCTGATATTCCCAACCCCGCTGGACGCCGAAGCCGCTTTTTACGAGGCTCTCGAAAATGCCGACCTCAACGCCATGATGGCGGTTTGGGCGGAGGATGAGGAAGTAGTGTGCGTGCACCCGTCTGGGCCGCGGCTCACCGGACACGCGCAAATTAGGGAAAGCTGGCGGCAGATATTCGCCAATGGGCCGAGACTGCGCTTTCATCTCACCGGCCAGCAATATCTGCGCGGCATGCTGCTGTCGGTGCACAGTGTTTATGAAAATATCGAGGTAACCGGCGAAACCGCGCCGCGCAACCCCATCATCGCCACCAACATTTATCTGCTCACAGAAAAAGGCTGGCGCATGCTTTTGCATCACGCCTGCCCTGCCCCTTCCAGCGTCAAGACGGCAAGCGACACCCCGCCGACGGTATTGCATTAAACCAGTGCTGCATTAAACCTCAAGCGAGCCGCGAGAGCTGGCCGGCAAACGCTTTTTCATCCTCCAGGCAGCGCAAGTCCAGACAAAACGCATTGTCCTCTATCCTGCCAATCACCGGAACCGGCAGTGCACGAAAAGCGGCGGCAATTTTCTCAAGCCAGGTGCCGGGATGGCGCTCCGTCTGCGGCGGCAAAATCGCGATGCAATGGCTGGGAAGCATCTCAACTGGCAGCGCGCCGCTGCCGATTTGGCTATGGCAAGGCTTCATCGAGACGCGCGCTCTGCCTGCGAGGCTCTTTTCAACGAGCGGCAAAAGTCTTGCCGCCAGAGCTTCAATCTCTTTTTGCGGGCGCGTGAGGAGCCTTAGCGTCGGCAAGCGCTCCTTGAGCCGCTCGGGGTCGCGGTAAAGGCGCAGCACCGCCTCCAGCGCGGCGAGCTTGATTTTGTCCACGCGCAGCGCGCGCTTCAAGGGATTCTTCTTGATTTTTTTCAAGAACTCTTTCGCGCCCACAATCAACCCCGCCTGCGGGCCGCCTAAAAGCTTGTCGCCGCTGAAGGTCACGACATCGGCACCGTGGCTCAAGGTCTGCTGCGGCGTGGGCTCGGCAGGCAAACCAAAATCCTTGAGATTCACCAGTGTGCCGCTGCCCAAATCCACCATGAACGGCAGACCGTGCTTGTTGGCGAGCGCGGCGAGTTCCTTTTCCGGCACCGACGCAGTGAAACCCTGAATCGCGTAATTGCTGGTGTGCACCTTCATGAGGAGCGCGGTGTGCGCATTCAGCGCATCCTCGTAATCCTTGAGATGGGTGCGGTTGGTCGTGCCGACTTCTATCAGTTTGCAGCCGGCGCGCTTCATGATGTCGGGGATGCGGAACGAGCCGCCGATTTCTATGAGCTCGCCGCGCGAAACCGGCACTTCCTTGCCAAGCGCCAACGTATTCAAAACGAGGAACACCGC
>Ga0184637_10001670_pt1 | contig 14740 bp, 15 predicted proteins | sample PLM3_127_b2_FD_133143 | JGI IMG/M metagenome (GOLD analysis project Ga0184637, IMG submission 133143) | Groundwater sediment microbial communities from an aquifer in East River, Colorado, USA - PLM3_127_b2 | ecosystem: Environmental > Terrestrial > Soil > Riparian zone | place: USA: East River...
CGCCATCCCCTTGGAGAAGAAGGGGTTAATGCACGATGGTCGGCCTACCGCCGATCATCCGTGGAAACGCCGACTCTCGTCCCGAATCCCGGCCACGAACGCAATAAGTTAGGGCACACCCTCAGCGCTTCGCGACGGGAATGACGAACTTCAATGCGCTGTGCGTGTCGGAGAAGCTGACGATCTTCACATCGACCACGCCGGCTGCCTTGCCCGCCGCCATGACGTCGCCCTCGGTGACGTGCTTCCTGCCCTTCGGATAGACCACCCAGATGGCGCCGTTCCGCTTGATCGACGGGATGAGCGGCTCGATGCCGTCGAGCGCCGCCTTGCTCTCCGCTGAGTAGAAGACGATGTCGGCGTCTGGCAGCTTCTCGTGAGCGAGATCCTTCGTGCGGGCCGACACATCGTGCCAGAAGCTCTCGTCGTCAATGCCGAGCACGGCCACCCGTGAGGTCGGTTTCACCCCGAGCTTGTCCAGCAGCGGGCTCGGATAGCGGATCTTCAGCGCCCACTGCTCCGCGCGCCGCCCCAAGTCGAATGTCGCCGTCCCTTCCGAGAAGACCACCTCGAGCTGGCCGCGCGCCGCCTCAAAGGACTTGACGTCGGCGAAGGGGATCTTCAGTCGGAAGTCCCCGCGGAAGAGAAGCTCGTTCGTCTCGAGCATGGCTCTGCCCGCTGAAGTTCGGTCACCAAATCGCACCGTGCAGTCCGCTTGGAGCCCCATCCGGTATGCTCCCCCTCGCACCGTTTGGGGAAGTTTAGCCAGTGGCGGAGTACGACGTCGTTATCATCGGGGCGGGGATAGTTGGTCTCGCCGCCGCGCGGGAGCTCCTCCGTCGGAAGCCCGCCCTGCGCCTGGCCATCGTCGAGAAGGAGCCCGAGATCGGCCGGCACCAGACCGGGCACAACAGCGGCGTCATCCACTCAGGCATCTACTACGCGCCGGGCTCCCTCAAGGCGAAGGCGTGCGTCGCCGGCGCCGCCCAGCTGTACGAGTACTGCGAGGAGAAAGGAATCGCGTTCGAGCGGTGCGGCAAGGTCATCGTCGCAAGCGACGATTCGGAGGTGCCCCGCCTCGAGGAGCTGCACCGGCGCGGGACGGCGAACGGCGTGCCGGGCCTGGAGGCGGTCGGGCCAAAGCGACTGCGTGAGCTGGAGCCCCACGTCGTGGGCGTGCGGGGCCTGTGGTCGCCGAACACGGGCATCATCAACTACTCGCAGGTCGCCGCCGCGTATGCCGACGATGTCCGCTCGGCTGGCGGCGAGATCCGCACCAGCCACGCGGTTGTGGGCCTGCAGAGCCGAGGATCGGAGCGCGTCGTCGAAACGACTCGCGGCGAGCTGACGGCGGGGGCGGTCATCGCGTGCGCGGGGCTGTACGCCGACCGAGTCGCGGCCCTATCGGGCGCATCCGCCTCGCCGCGGATCGTGCCCTTTCGTGGCGACTACTACCTGCTTCGGCCAGAACGCCGGCATCTGGTCCGCGGCATGATCTATCCGGTCCCCGACCCGGCCTTTCCCTTCCTGGGCGTGCATCTCACACGCCGAATCGATGGGTCGGTCTGGCTCGGGCCGAACGCCGTGCTGGCCTTCGCCCGGGAGGGATACCGGCGAACGGACCTCGCGGTGCGCGACGTCGCCGAAGCGCTTGGCCACCGTGGCTTCCGGCGGCTCGCTACCCGGTACTGGAAGGTCGGCCTCGCTGAGATGTGGCGGGACGTCAGCAAGGCGGCGTTCTGCGCGTCGCTTCGGGTATACATGCCCGAGCTCGAGACGAGCGACCTGCTGCCCGGGCCATCCGGGGTTCGGGCCCAGGCGCTGTCCGACGATGGAGCGCTGGTCGACGACTTCGTTGTGGACCGAGCGGGCGGTATTCTGCACGTTCGCAATGCGCCCTCGCCCGCCGCTACGTCCTCGCTAGCGATTGGCGCGATGATCGCAGACGCCTACGAGCACGGGGATCAGTGAAGGGTTGGGTTTGACCCCCGAGTTTGCCCTGAGCTACGCTCGCACAGGTTAAGAACGAAGTGAGGTGATCGAATGCGCTCCATCGTCCGTACGGCTGCCCTACTCACGCTCCTGTTCACGGCGGCATGCACGCCGGCGCGCCCTTCCCCCGCGGCGCAAAGTGGAGGAGAGGCTCCCGCCGACGTCCCGCGAACGGAGCGCACTATGGTGATGGCGGTCCGCGTCGAGCCTGCGACGATCGCGGCCCGCCCGCTGACGAGCGCAGCGGTCGCGGTTAAGGCCTCGGCGCGGGTCTTCAACGCCTCGCTCGATCTCATCGACGACCGGAACGTCCCGCGGCCGTATCTGGCTGAAGCCTTGCCTCAGCTCAACACAGACACCTGGCGCGTCTTCCCCGATGGTCGCATGGAGACGACTTACCGCCTGAAGCCGAATTTGACATGGCATGACGGCATTCCATTCTCGGCCGAAGACTTCGTTCTCGCGTGGCGGGTCTACGGCACACCCGAGCTCGGGGCCGCGACGGCCGCTCCGATCAGCCTCATGGAAGAGGTAGTCGCTCCCGATGCCCGGACGCTGGTCATTCGGTGGCGGCGAGCCTACCCGCAGGCGGGAGTGTTGCAAGCGACCGGCACGCTCACCCATTTCCCGCCGATGCCGCGGCACGTCATGGGGGCGCCGTACGAGGCGGCCGAGTGGGAGGCCTTCGCAGCTCAGCCATACTGGACGCGCGAGTACATCGGGCTCGGCCCCTATCGGCTCGAGCGCTGGGAGCCGGGCGCCTCGATCGAGGGTGTGGCCTTCCCAGGGCACGTGGGCGGTCGACCGAAGATCGATCGGATCCGTCTGATCTTCACGCCGGACTCGAACACCGCCCTTGCCAACATGCTCTCGGGCAACATCCACGTGGCGGTGGACAACGCAATCTTCTTCCAACAGGCCCTTACCGCCAAACGGGAGTGGGCGCCGCGCAACGGTGGAAGCGTGCTGTACACGACCGACCTGTACCGAGCTACGTACTTCCAGTTCCGCCCGGAGATGGTGAGCCCACGGGCGATCGGCGACGTTCGGGTCCGACGGGCCCTGGCCCACGCGCTCGACAAACAGGCTCTGAATGAGACCCTCTACGAGAACGAGGGGATCATGACCGAGACCATCTTGCCGCCCGCCGTCGACTATCACCCGGTGATCGACCGCGCCATAACGAAGTACCCCTACGATCTCCGTCGGGCGGAACAGCTCATGGCCGAGGCCGGGTTTGCGAAGGGGTCCGATGGGACCTACGCCAGCCCTGCCGAGGGCCGGATGACCTTCGAGCTCAAGGTCAACGCCTCGCCCCTGTACGAGAACGAGCGCTCGATCATGGCTTCAGCATGGCGCCAGGCAGGGTTTGACGTGCAGGAGAACGCGCTCCCCGCTGCACAAGCCCAGGATGGCCAGGCCCGGGCGACCTTCCCAGGGCTCTACGCCTTCAGTACGGGCCTGGGGGAGAGCGCGCTGCCGAACTTCACCACGGCATTGACTCCCCGACCGGACAACCGATGGTTCGGAAACAACCGCGGAGCGTGGGCCAACGCGGATTACGATCGCCTCGCCGACGCGTTCAACGCAACCCTCGACCGGGACCAGCGCATTCAGCAGATGGCGCAGATGACAAAGATCCTCAGCGATGAGCTGCCCGCGATCTCCCTCTACTACGATTTGGGGATCGTGGCGCACGTCGCGGCGCTGCGCGGGCTCGTTCCCGTCGGTCCCGACACCAGCGGCCTCGGCGCCTGGAACATCGTCGACTGGGAACTGTCGATGTGACCGACAGCAAAGGGCCAGCTCTATCTTGAGGCCCTTTCGGCCATTTCTCGAGCTGGCAGGTCGTCGGAGCGGCTAGGAGGAGGACACCCGTGCTACTCGACAACAAAGTCGTCATCGTGACCGGCGGCGGCCACGGGATCGGCCGAGCCTACTGCCACGGTATCGCCGCGGAGGGTGGCAAAGTCGTCGTCGCGGACATCGATGGGGAGGCGGCGGACATGGTGGCGGAGGAGATCTCCGGCGAGGGTCGCCAGGCCCTGGCCGTCCAGGCCGACGTCAGCAGCCTGTCGAGCTGCCAGGACACGACGAGCAAGGCCCTGAGCCAGTTCGGCCAGATCGATGGCCTGATCAATAACGCGGCGATCTTCGCCACGATCCCGATCTCGCGCGTCGGCTTTCAGGACATCAGCGAGGACGAGTGGGATCGTGTGATGGACGTCAACGTGAAGGGTGTGTGGCTCTGCAGCCGCGCCGTAGCTCCCGCGATGCAGGAGCGGAAGCAGGGCAGCATCGTGAACATCGCCTCGGGCACGGTGCTGAACGGGAGCGCGGGGCGGATCCACTACGTTGCGTCGAAGGCCGCGGTGGTTGGCTTCAGCCGCGTCCTGGCGCGCGAGCTCGGGCCCGACAACATTCGGGTCAACACGATCGCGCCGGGGTCGACCTTGAGTGAGGCGCAAATAACCGACGAGATCCTCGAGCTGCGCCAGGCGAACATCGGTAACCGGGCGCTCAAACGCGTCGAGCGGCCCGAGGACCTGGTCGGCACCGCGCTCTATCTGCTCTCAGATCTCAGCGGTTTCGTTACCGGCCAGATGATCGTCGTCGGTGGCGGCGACGTCATGTATTAGTCGGTAGGACCGACAGCCAAGGGCGGCTCGGTCTTGGCGCCCTGCCGGCCATCCGTTGAGCTGGCAGTTCGAGGTAACTAACGGACGTCCCACTCATGGGCGTTCCAGGCGTGGGTGCCCCGGGACATCCTCGGCATGACGTTCACAATGCGGTTGTTCACCAGTATCGGCTCGATCGTATAGAAGAGGCCCAGCAGCAGGACCTGGTCGGTCATGAAGTTGATGACCTGGTTCGCGATCCGGATGCGATCCGGCCGTGAGATGGTCACGTAGTAGCGGTCGATCTGGGCATCGAAGTCGGGGTTCGAATAGCGCGAGATGTTCGAGCCGGTGTAGTTGGTCTCGGGTCGAGGCGACTGTGCGCTATGCAGGTTGCTCAGGGCGCGCAGCTGGTTCGGCCGCTGGGTGAGCTGGAAACCCGGAAAGCTGGTTACCCACTCCACGTCCGATAGGCGCTGCGTTGGAACGACGTTCGGCTCTACCCCGATGCCGGTCTTCTGCCAGTAGTCGGCGATCGAGAACAGGAGCTTCTGCCGCAAGTCGTCACCGGCGTTTGCGCGAATCTCGACGGAGAGCTTGCGACCGGCTGAATCCACGTATCCGCCGTCTGCACCTCGGCTGTACCCCAGGCCTTCGATCAGCTGCATCGCACGGCGCTGGTCGAACTCGTATTTGACGACCGACGATTCGACGTCGGCGAAGTCTGGCTCGTTCGGGCTCAGATAGCTGTGGGAAACGGATGTCAAGCCCGCCATGAGCGTGGTTGCCATCTCTTCCCGGTCCATCGCGTGCAGCAGTGCTTTGCGGAACTGGGCGTCGGTCACCACCTGCGGGTTTGGGGTCAAGAACTGCGGCCAGAGCTGAATCCAGGTGTAGGGGGCCGACTCCACGCGTCCCTCGCGCCAGCGCTCTTGCACCTGGATCGCCTGTTCGACGGACAGGCCGCGTCCTATCATGAAATCCGCAGCGCCCGCGAGAACGTTGGCGACGAGCGCGTTGCTGTCTGAGATGAACCGCACCTCGACCTCGTCGATCTTCGGCCGGCCGAGGACGTAGCGGTCGTTCGCCTCGACAATCAGGTGGCTGCCGCGCTCCCAGGACTTCAGCTTGTATGGGCCGGCGCCGACGAACTCCGTGCTCCAGTGCGGCAGCTCCGAGTAGCCGGTTTTGTTGTCCGTGTAGGACTGCTCGAGAATGTGTTTCGGCTGCGGCATCCCAAGCGTGGGCGAGAACAGCGCGTCCGCGCCGATGAAGGGGGCCTTCCATCGGGCGGTCACGGTTTGCGCGTCGACCGCGTCAACGCCTTCCAGGTTCTCGTAGGCGCGATCACGGAAGACGCCGACCTCCCTGTCCTGCACGACGCGCGAGGTGAACACGAGGTCGTCGGCCGTGACCGGCCTGCCGTCGTGCCACTGAGCATTCGATCGGATCTTCCAGGTCGTCTCCATCCGCCCGTCGGGCAGGACTTTCCAGAGGCCGCTCTCGACGGTCGGCACGGCTTCGGCGAGCCGGGGAACGAGGGCGCCACCTCGATCGAGGGTCGTGAGGCCCGTATGGACCATCTCCTCCAGGGCTTCGGAGCCCGGCGGCGTGAACGCGCCAGCGGAGCTGATCTGGTAGCTCAAAGCGAACGGGTCCCCAAGGATCGCAGCCGTCACGCGCTTGGGCGCCGATGGCGCCGGCGCCTGAGCGCCGTCACCCTGCGTCGTGCGCGCGGCTTGAGGGGCTGCGCAGCCGGCGAGGAGGACCGCGACGAGCGCCCCGAGCAGGTTCGCGCGCTTCGATAGCTTCATCCGTTCCTACCTCCTAACGCGTTCCCGCGGTGGCGCCCTGGAGCTCGGGTGATCGGCCCGTCGATTCGACAGGGATGCCAAAGAACTCGGCTGCATTGAGGCCCATGATCCGATCCTTCTGGACGTCCGTGAGCCACGGATTGGTCAGCACGTCGTCGATACAGGACTCGCCGGCGCCGCCAAGGCCGTGGGGGAAGTCGATCGCCATCATCAACCGATCGGCGCCGTAGCGCTGAGCGACCTGGCCGATCGTCTCTTTCTCCGTCGCGACGTTGGCCGCCAGCCAGATCTGGTCCAGGTACTCGTGGGGGCGTTTGGCGATCAGCTCGTCCACCCCCTCCTGGTCGTAGACCTCGTTGAGGCGGTCCATCAACGTCGGCAGGTAGCCACACCCGGTCTCGAGGAGTCCGATGCGTAGCTTCGGGAAAACGTCGAAGACCCCGCCGCAGATGAAGGACGTGATGGCAAGCGTCCCCTCGTAAAGGAAACCGAGGGCATTGTCCAGGTGAAACTTCGTGAGGCGGTCGAGGCCGAGCAGGACACCGCTGCGGCTCGGGTGCAGGTACAGCGCGACGTCCAGCTCCTGGATCTTCTCGTAGACCGGCCAGAACCGCGGATCGTCCAGGTTGGTGCCGTTTACGTTCGTGAACATCGTGACGGCGGTCAGCCCGAGCTGTTTCACGGCGCGTTCGGCCTCTTCGACCGCAAGGGTCGGGGCCTGCATCGGCAGGTGTGCGAGGCCGATGAAGCGGCCGGGAAACTGCTTCAGGACGCGGGAGATGGCGTTGTTGTAGGACCGGCACACGCTCGCCGCCAGGTCGGGGTCGACGTCGTAGTGGAAGCACTCATTGGAAGGCACGAGCACCTGCATGTCGATGCCCGTTCGGTCCATGAATTCCAGCCTGATCTCGGGCTCCCAGAAGCCCGGGCGGGGCTGGGAGAACCGCAAGAGGTTCGGCAGCATGTCGTGCTGATGGTGCGACATGTGGGCCTCGCGCTCGGGGAACGTGATGCGGGCACGGCCCTTCGCGTTCCACCACACGCGTGGTCGACGGTCCCCGAACTTCGGGTCCACCTCGTCGAAGACGTCCCTGGGGAAGAAGTGGGAATCACAGTCGATTCGAATCGCCATGGCGGCAGGCCTCCCTTTTTAAGTTCGCAATTCTCAGCCGTGGCTGAAAGCCGAGCGCTGAGAATTGCGGGTCGCTGGGCTCACGTGATCCGTTACTCGTCGATGCGCGGGCTGTCTTCCTGATCGAATTCATGCTCGCAGTACGGGCAGCGCAGCTTCCAGGAGGTATGGCGCAGCTCGTAGTGGCAGTAAAAGCGATCCTTACACTGCGGGCAGGTCACCCAGAAGATGCGCGTCACGCGGGCCCACCTCTGCCTGAGCGTGCGGCCAGTGTACATCCAAGTATCCCTCTCCCACTGGTAAGAGAGGGATAGCAACCGCAGGTCTGGTATATCTCAAAGAGAGGAATCCGCCAACGAGGGAAGGCGTGCGGTACACCGCGCTCGCCTGCGACTACGACGGAACGCTGGCCTGGGACGGCCTGGTGACTGAGAACACGCTTGCCGCGCTGGATCGCCTGCTCGCGTCGGGCCGGCGGCTGATACTCGTCACGGGCCGCGAGCTGCCCGACCTGATGGACGTGTTCCCGCAGTTCGAGATCTTCGATCGCATTGTGGCCGAGAACGGCGCGCTGCTTTATCGCCCCTCGACCCACGAGGAGAAGGTGCTGGGAGAGGAGCCGCCGAAACCCTTCATCGCTGCCCTGCGATCCCGTGGTGTGCCACTCTCGATCGGGCACTCAATCGTGGCGACGTCGACGCCTCACGAGAAGGCGGTCGTCGACGTGATCCGCAACCTGGGTCTCGAGCTCCACGTCGTGTTCAACAAAGGCTCGGTCATGGTGCTCCCGTCAGGCGTCAACAAGGGAACGGGCCTCAATGCCGCGCTGATGGAGCTCGGCCTTTCTCCGCACAACGTCGTGGGGGTGGGCGACGCGGAAAACGACCACGCGTTCCTGGCGCTCTGTGAGTGCTCGGTTGCCGTCGCAAACGCGCTCCCCATGCTGAAGGAGCGGGCCGACATCGTTTCCCGGGGCGCCCGTGGTGACGGCGTCACTGAGCTGATCGACGAGCTCCTGGAAGACGATCTGCAGCGCTACGAGAGCCGCCTGACCCGCCACAACATCCTGTTGGGAGAGCGGCAGGACGCCTCGCAAGTGCATTTGCGGCCCTACGCTGGAGACGTGCTCGTCGCTGGACCGTCGGGGAGCGGGAAGTCGACGGCCACGATCGGCATCCTGGAGCGGCTGGCCGAGGCCGGCTACCAGTTCTGCCTCATCGATCCAGAGGGAGACTACGAGGCGTTCGAGGGATCGGTGACGCTCGGCGACTCGAACCACGCACCCAGCTTCGAGGAGGTGTTGCAGCTCCTGAAAACGCCTTACGAAAACGCGGTCGTAAACCTTCTTGGGATTCCCCTCGGCGATCGACCGCACTATTTCGCGGGACTTCTGCCTCGACTCCAGGAGCTTCGATCGCAAACCGGACGCCCGCACTGGCTCGTGGTGGACGAAGCGCACCATATGCTGCCGTCTTCCTGGGCGCCCGCGCCTCGCGCCTTGCCGCAGCCGCTGGGCCCGGTCCTGCTCGTCACGGTCCATCCCGGCCACATCGCGAGGGAGGCGTTGTCGGCGGTGGATGTGGTCCTCGCGGTCGGCGAGGCGCCCGAAGAGACCCTGGGGGCGTACGCGAGCGCTCTGGGACTACGGGCGCCGCGAATGCCGGCGACGGAGCCGTCCTCGGAAGAGGTGGTGGCCTGGTTCCGTAGGTCCGGCGAGATCGCCGAGATTGTACGCGTCGCGCCTGCCCGTGGGGACCGGCGACGTCACCGGCGAAAGTACGCGGAGGGAGACGTCGGTCTCGAGAAGAGCGTCTAAGGGAAGCGGCTCGGAAACAGCTCACGCATCGATGGATTGTGCTGGTCGTGTTCGGAGACGATGGGATCCGAGATCGGCCAGGGCACCGCGAGGTCGGGGTCGTCCCAGGCGACAGATGGGGTCTTCGATCCGTCCCAGTATTCGGTAACCTGGTAAACGTAGTCGGCCTCGTCACTCAACACGCAGAATCCGTGCGCGACCGAACGGGGCAGGAACAGCTTCAGCCGGCTGCTGTCCCCAAGATGAAAGGTGTCCACGATCCCGAAGGTGGGGGATTCGAGGCGCACGTCTGCCACCGCGGTGAAGACCTCCCCGCGCGACACGTAGACGAGCTTCTCCCAGTTCTCGAAATGCAGGCCGCGCAGCGCGCCGCGCTTGCTACGAGAATGGTTCTCCTGGACGAAGGCGGTGGGATGACCGCGAGCGGCCTCCAGCTCATCGAGCCGGAAGGACTCGCGGAAGAAGCCGCGTTCGTCCTCGAAGGTCGGACGCTCGATGACGAAGAGGCCATCGATTCGCCCACGATGAATGGCCATGGCGCCTCAGTCAGCCGCCGTTCTGAACGGCGAGAATCACGCTCGGAAGAAAGGGCCGCGTGTTATATACCGCTTCAAGGCGGACTAGCAGATCGAGCCGCGGCCGAAGGGCATCAGGACGGAACCGCTCTTTTGCAGCGGCACATTGCCGCGTAGAATCGACTCGTGTCTGCACCCTCAAGCACCCGCCCACCAGACATCGTCGGGCATGGCTGGGTCCTCGACCTGGTTCAGCGCAGCCTCGAGCAGGGACGCCTCGGCCACGCCTACCTCATCACCGGTTTCCCGCACGTCGGCAAGTTCACCACGGCCATGGCCATCGCGAGGCTCCTGTTGTGCCCCGAGACTCCCGCGTGCGGCATCTGTCGGCACTGTTCTCTCGCTCAGCGCAGGGTTCACCCGGACCTCCAGGTGCTGGAGGTACCAGCCGACCGACGCACCATACCCCTCCGGGACGTGCACGAGCTGATGCATGGAATGGCGCTGCGGCCGCTGGAGTCTGCTCGAAAGGTGTACATCATCCGCGGCGCAGAGGACCTGGCGGAAGAGGGCGGGAACGCGCTGCTGAAGACGCTGGAGGAGCCGCCGCCGGCGGTCACCATCATCCTCACTGCACCGGGTCCGGCGGCGCTGCTGCCAACGATCGTCTCTCGCTGCCAGCTACTGAGCCTGCACCCCGCCGCCGCCCGCGACATCGCGGCCCACCTTGTCGACGTGTGGGGCGTCGAATCCGAGCGGGCGGAGGCGATTGCGCTCGCCAGCGGCGGCAGGCCGGGCTGGGCAGTGCTGGCTGGCCAGGACCAATCGCTCGCCGAAACGCGAGAACAACGGGCCGAGCAGGTCATGAGCCTGCTCACCGCCTCACGACTGGAGCGCATCACCGTGGCTGACGCGCTCGCCGAGCGCTGGACCGGGCATGCAGAGGAAGTCCGCGACACGCTGGAAACGTGGAGCGAGGTCTGGCATGACGTCCTCATGGCACAATCGGGCCTCGCGACCCGTATTCGCAGCTCCGGCATGGTGGGCGAGATAACCTCGGTCGCCAGCCGCCTCTCTGCAGCCGACGTCCAGAATGCGCTGGCCTCAACGCTCGATGTCGGCGAAGTTCTGGAGCGAAATGCCCACCCGCGGCTCGCGCTGGAGACCTACACCCTGTTTCTGCCACGCGTCTCTCGCCTCGATGATGCCTGAGCCCTCGTCGCGTCAAGTGAGCCTCTGCGGTGTTCGACTCCAGCGTGGTGGACAGGTCCTGTTCGCGGACGCTGACGGGCACGATGTCGCACCGCGCCAGGTCGTGGTGGTGGATGTCGCCGGGCGAGAGGCGCTCGCCATGGTTGTCTTCGGTCCGGCGCAGCTCGTATCGAACGAGCCCCATGTCGGTCCGGCGGGTCGAGTGCTCCGGCGGGCAACGCATGAAGAAAGTCTGGGGTTCGTACGAGCGGTTCCTGACAACGGCGTGGAGGCCGCCGGGCTACCTCAGGCCTGGTCCGAATGGCTCGTCGAGCTGGGTGAGGAACCAGTGGTGCAAACGGCGCTCGACGAGGGTGAATCCTCTGCCGGCGAGCTCATCGAGCGCCTGTTTCCGCCGCAGTAACCCCCAACCTTCACAATCTCTGAACTACCGGGCGTAGGGCAGCGAACCAGCATACGCCTGAATGGCCCGGTACACCGGCCGGGGCGTGAAGTCGGGGTCCAGCAGCCGGAACCCCGCGAAGACGGTCCCCATCTCGCGATCGTCTGGCCGCCGCAGGTACCAGACGTTCATGACGCCCATCCAGGGCCACTCATCGCGCGCCCGCTGGAGGGCGCGGACCGTGTAGCGGGCCTGCTGCTCCGGGTTCACCTTGCCCCAGGCATAGGGTCCTGGCGCCTCCGGCGGTGGCGCGTTCCACGCCACCTCAGAGGCCCAGATGGGCTTCGCGGCGTCGCCGTTGCGCACCATCACCTCCCGATAGAGGATCGGCCGGGAAAAATTGACGTCGCCGGGACCCAGGCGACGATCGTCGGGCCCGTTGCGAAGGCCGTAGGCCTGGACCGAGCCGATGTCGAAGTAGGCCGCTGCGCCGGCGTCGTACATGCGCTGCAGAAAGACGAGCTCACTGACGGCCTCGGGCCCGTTAGCGATGGTCGGAGCGAGCGCTGGCGCGAGGGTCACGGCGTCCGGGTCAGCCGCCTTCGCTCGCTCATAGCCTACGCGGAGCAGGTCGGTGGCGGCTCGGGCGTCAACAGGACGATTGCCCCACTCGACCGACAGGTTCGGCTCGTTCCAGACCTGGTAGTAGCGGACGCGTCCGCGGTAGCGCTCGACAACCGTGGCGACGTAGTCGCCAAAGTCGGCGAGGTGCTCAGGGGGGGTGGCGACGTGAGGATTGCCGGGACGCGCCCATCTGGGCGAAGTGTCAAGACGCACGATCAGCTCCATCCTCAGCTCCTCGGCCGCCGTGACGATGTCGTCGAACACGTCCCAGGTGCTCTCGCCGTACTGGCCGACGAACTGTCCCTTCTCGTCGGGCTCGAGCGCTGCCCAGGGAAACTGCTGGCGCACCCAATAGAAGCCGGCGTCGCGCGCCATCCTCAGACTGAGCCGGCGTTTGGCGGGGTCGACCTCTTGCTCGAGGAAGGTATTCACGCCTAGCGGATTGGTGACTGTGAATCGAAGGGTGGCATCGTCGGCGGTGGCTCGCGGCCGCTCCAGCGTTGACGAGTAGACCGCGATCAGGGCGTTCCGAAGGTCGGTGCCGTCGTAGCCCTGCCGATACGCAAGGGCAGCCACGGCCCCAAGAACGAGCAGAGCAGCGGCCGTGATTGGAAAGGCGAGGCGGGCCAGGCGCATGGGCGTCGCATTCCTCAGAGTTCGTGGAGAATTGTGGGGCGGGTGTAACCCACCCCACATGCTTGGTTATGCTAGTGATCGGGGTGGATAAGTGAAAGGCTTCTGGGCAGAGGATGCCGGACTGCGCTACGTGCAGCTCGAGCCGGAAGATGGGAGCGCCGACTTACCGGTGATCTTTTCGATCCACGGACGAGGAGCCGACGCTACCGACCTCGCCGGACTCGCGCCCGAGATCGGAGAGGGCTACCGCTGGATCCTGCCACAAGGGCCGCGGCCGGTGCCCCTCGGCCCTGGCTACGTGGGTTGGGCCTGGTACGAGCTCGACTCGAGCCGGGGGGACACCGTGGTCTCGAGCCGCGACATCCTGGCCAGCTTCGTCGACCAGACACTGCAGCGCCTCGACGTCTCGCACGACAGGGCTCTGCTGATGGGCTTCTCGCAGGGTGCCGTGATGTCGCTGCACGCGGGGTTGGCGTCCGAGACGCCGTTCGCTGGGATCGCCGCCATGAGCGGCTACCTGCCCGCCGCGGAAGCACTCGTCCCCACACTGCCCCGGCGGCGAGACCGCAGCGTGTTCATGGTTCATGGCACCCTGGATGAGACGCTCAATATCGAGCTGGGCCGTTCGGCGCGAGATCTGCTGCAAAAGGCCGGCCTCGCCCCCGAGTACCACGAGCTCGACATGGGCCATCAGATAACCGCCGAGTCGCTGGCGGTCGTCCGCGAGTACGTGCACCGCCGGCTGCCTATCGTTTGACAGGATCAAAGCAATTAGAGGGTGAGCAGGCCCCGCCGAGCGGCTCGGGTAACGGCCTCGGTGCGGCTCGCCGCGTCGAGCTTGGCGAGGATCGAGCCCACGTGGAACTTCACCGTGTGCTCGCTGATCTTCAGGCGCGCCGCGATGGTCTTGTTCGGGAGCCCGAGGGCCACGAGCTGGAGAACCTCGTGCTCGCGGTCCGTCAGCTGCTCCTCTCCCGGCGATCCCGCTGGGACCTGTGGGGCCGGCACCGTAGTGGCGAGCATTCGTCCGATGCGTGGCTCGACGACGAGCATGCCCTGAGTTACGGCCGACAAAGCGGCGCCGATCTCATCTGCCGTTGCGTCGGCCGACAGCAAGCCCCGCACCGGGCCCTGGAGCAACTGCGCCACCTCCGCGGGGATCGGGTCACCACCAAGGAAAACGATGGGCGTACTGTCCGACGCTGCGGCCTCCGTGGCCGGCATGAGTCCATCGGGCGAGTCCCCGAGCGGGGCGGCAAGGACGACGTCGGGCGCAAGCTCGCCCAGGCGCCGGGAGGCCTCTTCGAGCGAAGAAGCTTCCCCCACGATTGTCAGGTCATCGCGTTCCGCGAGCAGCGTTCGCAGACCAAGGCGTGCGAACGGCTGCCCCGCGACGATCAATACACGCGTCAGGCCACCTCAGAACTCAGAGTGTGGGGTGGGGTAACCCCACACTCTGAGTTGGTCTTGCCATTCGTCGAGTGGGCTGGCGAACGGCCACCCTTCCTTCAGGAACCAGTTCACGGCCCGGCTCGAGACCGCGAGCGCCAGCCCGCGGCCCACCACCATGTAAGGGACCCCGACGACTCGGCCATAGGCGTCCGCAAGCGCACCGCCCGAATTCCCCGGGCGTAGAGTGATGGAGGCGAGGATGGGCTCTCCCGCCATCACCGGACGCCGGGCGCCGATGGCGCTCACGATTCCTAGCGTCACCGCGTTGCGCTCGCCCATCGGGTTGCCGACCGCCATGATGACGTCGCCGACGCGCAGGCGAGATGACTCGCCGACTTCGGCGGGTGTCAGCAAATCTTCGCGATCCTCGACCTGCAGCGCTGCGAGGTCGAGCTCGGGCGAGCGCCTTACGACGCGGGCGCTCAGCCGGGTGCCATCGTGCAAGACGATGGTCGCCCGCTCCGTAGCCGAGACCACGTGATGGTTGGTGACGACGAGCCGCTGGCCGTTCCACACGACACCGGAACCGCTGCCGCCACGGGGCCCA
>Ga0184637_10001673_pt1 | contig 14683 bp, 15 predicted proteins | sample PLM3_127_b2_FD_133143 | JGI IMG/M metagenome (GOLD analysis project Ga0184637, IMG submission 133143) | Groundwater sediment microbial communities from an aquifer in East River, Colorado, USA - PLM3_127_b2 | ecosystem: Environmental > Terrestrial > Soil > Riparian zone | place: USA: East River...
CCAGACGGGCTCTTCGGCAGCGTCGCCAGCGGTGTCTCGGGCGACGGCTCCGTCGTCGTCGGACACGGCTACTCGAGCGAGCGGATCGAGGCCTACCGCTGGACACAGGCCTCGGGCATGGTGCCGCTCGGAGTCGCTGCCGGCGGGTCGCTGAGTGCCGCGAACGGCGTCTCGGAAGACGGCTCCGTCGTGGTCGGTACCGGCAATAGCGTGGCGCTCCGCTGGTCCTCCGGAACCGGGATGGTCGCTCTCGGAGACCTGCCCGGAGGTCCCTTCGAGAGCCAGGCGAATGCGATCTCGGACGACGCCCAGGTGATCGTGGGCCAGAGTTTCTCGGCCTCCGGCCGAGAGGCCTTCCTCTGGACCCAGGACTCGGGCATGCTGGCGCTCGGCGATTTGACCGCAATCACTTTCTCGAGCACGGCCCTCGGCGCTTCGTCAGACGGATCGGTCATCGTCGGAGGCGGTACGTCGAGCCTCGGCGAGCAGGCCTTCCGCTGGACGGCGGGGGACGGAATGGTCGGCCTTCCTCAGCTTCCCGGCGGTGCCGTGCCCACCGAGGCCATGGCTACCTCGGGTGACGGCTCCATCGTCGTGGGGCGTGCGCGTTTCCAGGAAATCGCCTTCATCTGGGACGCCGCACATGGCACACGAGCGCTCGCGGACGTGCTCGAGGACGTCTACGGGCTCGATCTCGCCGGCTGGACGCTCGAGGAGGCGACGGGCATCTCGGCGGACGGATTCGCGATCGTCGGACTCGGCACCAACCCGAGCGGCGACAAGGAAGCATTCCTCGCGATCATTCCCGAGCCTTCGACGGCGCTGCTCTTCGGCGCAGGGCTCGTGGGGCTCGCGCTGAAGCGGCGCTTGCACTAGTCAGGCCGGCGCCTTCCGCTTGTAGAGCGCGTCGCCGAGGATGCTGGTTCCGCTCGGGAGCACCCCCGCCGCCGTGGGATCGGGAATGCCGAGCTCGGCGCGAACCTGGCCGAGCGGCTCCTCGAAGTACGACTCGATCGGCTGGGCGATCAGGAGCTTCGCCTGGCTGCCGAGCTCGCGGCCGATCCGGATGTTGTGCCAGATCCTCGTCGCCTGGCTCGGCGAAAGGACCGCGTACAGGATGCGCATCAGCCAGAGGAGGCTGCCGGTTCCCGGCGCGGCGCCCTGCCCCACGCTGAAGGCGAAGTTCCCCGCCTCTCCGGCCAGGCCGGTATCGAAGCCGGTGAGCACGTGATGCAGGTCGTGCGTGGTCGTGTAGCGGAGCGGGAAGGGATTCTCGCGGAAGCGCTCCTTCACCGCGGCGCTGATCACGAGCGGCTCGATCCCGTTCGCGTCTAGGAAGCGCGCGTACTCCCGCCCGAGCGTGCCCGCCGGCAGCGCGCGCAGCACCGTGAGGTTCTGCTCGGCCGCGTAGCCGCGGACGGCCACCAGCCGCTGCGCGATTCCCTTCGGCGGCCTGGCTAGCGCGTCGAGTTTCAGGACCGCGACGTCGCCGAGCGGGGCGCCGGCGCGATAGGCACGGATCATCTCGAGCATCTTCCTGAGGTGCATGGCGGACCTCGGGCGCCTCTTAAAATAGCAAAGGGAGATGCCGCGTGGGTCCACGCGAGCGAGTAGCTCCTGGGTGCGCGGCACCCTACCCTGCGCCGCCGAGGATCCACGAACATGCGGATGGGCTCGGGCTCGCTCGCAGGCCTCGCGCGCCTGCGCGACTTCAAGCGGAGAAGGCTCTCCTCGTGGGACCGCAGCGGCGGCAACGCCGACGCGATCGGGGTTGCGCCCGGCGAGACCGCCAGCCTCGGCGTGATCGAGGGCGCCGGCTGCGTGAAACACCTTTGGATCACGATGACGAGCCTTCCGCCCGCGGACCACGAGCTGGTCACGACCGTGCTGCGCATCTACTGGGACGGCGAGCCGAGCCCGAGCGTCGAAGCGCCGCTCGGCGACTTCTTCGGCCTGCCCTTCGGCAGACGACGCAATTTCGTGTCGCTTCCCCTCCAGGCGAGTCCCGAGGACGGAAAGTCGATGAACTGCTGGTTCCCGATGCCCTACGCGAGCGGCGCGCGCTTCGAGGTGAAAAACGAGGGGGAGGCCCGAATCATCATCTTCTTCTACGTCGACTACGAGGAGTACCCCGAGCTCGAGCCCGGGCTGGGCCGCTTCCACGCCTGGTGGACGCGCCGGAATCCGACGCGAGGCCTCGCGGCCGAGCGCGGCTGGACGCGGCGCGACTACCACCTCGACGATCGCCGCCCGGTGGGAGCCGGCTTTGGCTTCCCGGGCCCGTGGAGCGAGCCGAATCTCACCGGCGCCGACAACTACCTGATCCTCGACGTCGAGGGGGATGGCCAGTACGTCGGCTGCGCGCTGGGCATCGACGTCTTCGAACGCCAGGTGAACGACTGGTACGGGGAAGGAGACGACATGATCTTCATCGACGGCGAGCCCTGGCCTCCCCGTCTGCATGGAACGGGCACCGAGGACTACTTCAACACCGCCTTCTGCCCCACGCAGGTGTACAGCGCCCCCTACCACGGGATCACGCTCTACAGCGGCAACCCGGCCTGGCCGTGGGGCGGCAAGAACGCCATGTACCGCTTTCACGTAGAGGACCCGATCCGTTTCGAGCGTTCATTGCGCGTGACGATCGAGACCGGCCATGCCAACGCGCTGGCCAACGACTACGTGAGCACGGCGTATTGGTACCAGCGCGGGCGGTCCCGCCCGCTCCCCGCGCTCCCGCCCGCGGCCGAGCGGATGCCGCGGGCCGACCCGCCCGAGCTCTCCCGGCCCCGCGGTTGATCCCGCGTGCCCCACGCCAGCATCGACGGCTTCGAGATGTACTACCAGCGGCACGGCACGCAGGGGGAGCCGCTCGTCCTCGTCCACGGCTACACGGGCGACGTGAGCGATTGGCAGCACCAGATCGCGGGATTCGCCGCCACCCACCGGGTGCTGGTGATGGACCATCGCGGCCACGGGCGCTCGGGCGCTCCCCGCGACCGCGATTCCTACACGGTGGAGCGTATGGCCGACGACGTCGAGGCGCTCGCCGCGCACGTGGGCATGGGCCGCTATCACCTGGTCGGGCACTCGCTGGGCGGCATGATCGCCCAGGAGATCGCGCTGCGGAGCGGCGGGCGCCTGCTCTCGCTCACGCTCGAGGACACCCTGCACGACTTCGCCATCGGCCGCAGCCAGCCCGTGCGCCAGCTCTTCGCCGCCGGCCTGCGCCTGGCCGAGGAGCAGGGGATGGCGGCGGTCGCGCGCCTCCCGGCACCGCCCCGCCCTCCCCATCACCCCCGCGAACGCTTCGCGCAGGAGCAGGCGCGCCTCGCGCGCATGGCGGTGGACGGCTTCGTCGGCGGCTGGCAGGCGCTCTGCCGCTGGCCGGGAACGCAGCAACGCGCGCACACGATCCGCACGCCTACCTTGGTGATCTGCGGCGAGCTCGACGCGCCGTCGATCCCCGGCTCGCGCTGGCTCGCCGAGGCGATCCCCGGCGCCCGGCTCGAGATCGTCCCCGAGGCGGGCCACTCCCCGCAGCTCGAGCGGCCCGAGCTGTTCAACGCCGCGCTCGAGCGACACATGGCCGATCGCAGCGGGGGCTAGCTCGCACGGCACTCGTCGATCATGGTCGCGGGGATGGAGCCGACGAGGGAACTCACGGACCGGTCGACCTCATCGCCGCTCAGCAGGACCTCGGTTTGATAGCTGATTTGCTATCATGATGGAATGCAGACCCGCTTGGATGCTGCGCTGCTGCTTCGTGAGGCCCGCTCGAGGGCGGGGTGCAGTCAACGCGAGCTGGCGCTTCGCGCGGGTACCTCTCAGTCCGTGGTCGCCCGGATCGAGGCGGGCCAGACGCGTCCGGGTAGCGAGACACTCCGCCGGCTGCTCGAAGCGGCCGGATTCGAGCTTCGAGCCGAGCTGGTTCCCCTACCCGTCTTCGACACGCACATGCTCGACGACGTTGCGCGGATCCTGTCCCTGGCACCCGAACAGCGGCTGCGCGAGGTAGCCAACCTGAGCCGCTTCGACTCGGCGGCCCGCCGTGCCTGAGAGTGCGCCGCTCGATCCGGAGCGGCTCATCCAAACGTTGGGCCGATACAACGTCGCCTACGTTCTGATCGGCGCGCTGGCGGCGCGGCTCCAGGGGTTCCCGCGTTTGACCGCCGATGCCGACATCACGCCCGCTCGCGATGCTGCGAATCTCGGGAGGCTCGCCGCAGCGCTCCGCAAACTCGATGCCCGCGTCTACACCGAGAACGTGCACGAGGGTCTGCCGTTCGACTGCAGCCCCGCGGCGTTGGCCCGCGCCGACCTCTGGAACCTGGTCACATCCGCGGGTCGCCTCGACCTCGTCTTCACGCCGTCCGGAACCGGCGGCTTCGACGATCTGGCGAGCAGCGCGGTTCGCTTCGATGTCTTCGACGTCCAGATCCTCGCCTCGGATCTCCGCGACATCATCCGGTCCAAGGAAGCTGCCGACCGTCCCCAGGACCGCCAAGACGTCATCCTCATGCGAGAGATCCTGCGCCGACGCGACGCGGGGAAGTAGCGGGGTGGCGGGGCGGACGGGACTCGAACCTCGGGGTCCCCGGCCGCTTCGTCTCGATGACTAGCGGGTACCGCACCAGCAGGAGCCGCGGGCGTCGCTCCGGTTGCAGTATTCGTTCGGTGGACACGCGCCGTTGCACTGCGGAAAGGTCTCGCCGCAGGCGCGTGTCGATTGGAAGTACGCGTTCGTAGCGCTGATCGGGTGGGCTTCCACAACCGCGTGGACGCGATTTGGATCGCCCGATATGACACTGATCATGAGCGAGCCGGCAAGATCCTTGTCCGCCCCAGGTCCTTCACCAATGATCTCACACCGGTACGGTGTGCTCCTCGGGGTCTCCAGGTGGTAGCACCTCGTCTGCTTTGGCCCGAGCGGGGTCGGGAAGCCAGCCGGCCCTGCGGGATCGAACGTGGCCAGCGGCAAGCTCGTTCCGCCCACGTCGAACGCCGTAACCCCGAGTAGGGAGAGGCTGTTGACGCCTTCATTCGTCGCACAACACACGACCGCGTCCCCGCCCTTCGCGTTGATCGCGACCGTTCCGAGAATCACTGGCTGTGAAGGCTGTGCATTCGCTTCCCACCCGAGCGCGAGTACGAATGCCGCGGCCATCGCTCGTCGGAATGAATCTCGCAAGGGAACCTCCCCGTCCTCGAATCCGCTGAACCCGCGGATTCTCGAATCGCAGTCTACTACCCGACGCGGCCGCTGGGGAGAGATCTCCCGAGTGCCTGCGTCGGGGCTCGGGCCCGCTGTGGGGATCACTCCTCGGTGGAGGTCAGACCTTCCCGGATCGCGAATTTCGTGAGGTCGGCCAGGCTGTGGGTGCCGAGCTTCTGCGTCAGGTGCTCGCGGTGGGTGCCCACGGTCTTCACGCTCACGTGGAGTCGCGCCGCGATCTCGTGAGCGGTGTGACCCTCGGCCAGGAGCTGGAGCACCTCGCGCTCGCGCGATGTGAGCGGAGAGAGCGCCGAGCGTTTGCTCCCCTCAGCCCGGTACCCCTCAAGCACCGCATCGGCCAGGTCCGGGCTCACGTAGGCATCGAGACATCGATCACGGCGACATCGGGCTTGTGTGCCCTCGCGGCCTCCACGGCGCCGAGGCGGGCCTCGACCTCCGCGACGATCTCTACGCCGGGCTGCGCCTCGAGGAGAGAGCGCAGCCCGGCGCGGAATATCGGCTGGTCGTCGGCCAGAAGGGGGATCCGGCTCGCCATGAGCCTCATGGAGCAGCCGATAGGCACGCAGGCCCCGTACCTGAGGCATTCTATGGTCAACCGGGGTCCAGGCGCCTGAGCGCCACCTGATCTCTGGCCGAGGACGGAGGTTCGTGGAAAAGCTCGGAATGGATCGTGCAGCGACTCCCACGCTGGGCCCCGCCCCCGGGCGTGGCCGCGGCGGGCCGACGGTCCTCAGGTTCGGGGAGCATGAGCTCGACGCCGGCCTCTTCGAGCTGCGCCACGGCGGGAGGCGGGTCCCCGTCCAGCCCAAGCCCCTGGCGCTCCTGCTCTACCTCGCGCTCCATCGGGATCGGCTCGTGCCACGGGAGGAGCTGGTCGCGCATCTGTGGCCGGACACCGTGGTGGGCGACGACGCCCTCTTCCACGCGGTCAAGATGGCGCGCGGGGCAGTGGGCGATCGCGGCCGGCACCAGAGTGTCATCGAGACGGTGCGGGGCGTGGGCTTCCGCTTCGTGGCGCCGGTCGTCGACAGACCGCCCGGCTCACTCCGCCGCTCGGTTCCGCGCCGGCGGCCCGGCAGGGGCGGAGAAGAGCCGCTGCCCCTGCTCGGACGCGAGGCGCTCCTCGCGCGGGCCCAGACCGCGCTCGACGAAGCGTCGAGCGGGCGCGGACGGATCGTGCTCTTCTCCGGCGAGTCCGGCGTCGGGAAGACGCGGATGCTGAATGCCGTGGCCGACGCTGCACGGGGGCGCGGCGCGCGCGTCGCCCGGGGCGGCTGCCGGGAAGCGGGAGGCCCGGCCTTCGCGCCGTGGAGCCAGGCGCTCGAGAGCCTGTTCGCCGCCTCCAGCGACGCGGAGCTCGCCCCGCTCGCCGACAGCGCCACGGGCGCCTGGCTCGCGCTGCTCGTCCCGATGCTGCGCGAGCGACTGCCTTCCCTCGCGCCGATCGAGCCCGACGAGCTGCATCGCCCGGAGTCCCGCTGGAGCTGCTTCGGAGCGGTGGCGCGCGTTCTGTCGGCGGCGGCGGCGGTGCGCCCCCTCGTCCTGCTGCTCGACGACCTCCACTGGGCGGACGTGGCGACGCTGCGTCTCGTCGAGTTCCTCCTCAGCGATCTTCCGCGTCACGCGATCCTGATCGTCGGCGCGTACCGCGACGAGCGGTTCGCGCCCACGCATCCACTCGCGGCCCTGGTCGGGGAGGCCGCGCGCCTCGAGGTTGGCGAGGTGCTGCGCGTGGAGCGCCTGGCGCAGGGCGACGTCGCGCGCATCCTCGCCGCGCTCGTGGGCAGGCCGCCCCCGACGGCAGTCGCGCAGGCCGTGCACGCGCGCACGGCCGGCAATCCGTTCTTCGTGGTGCAGGTCGCCCGTGAAATCGCGCCGAAGCACGCGGACGCACCCGTGGCCTGGGAGGAAGCGCTCGCGCGCGTGCCGACGGCCGTGCGCCAGGTCGTGAGCGGACACCTGGCCCGCCTCGGCGAGCGCACGCGCGACGTGCTCGCTCTCGCCGCCGTCGCCGGGCCCGAGTTCGACCTGGCGCTCGCGCAGCGTGCGTCGGAGCACGCGCCCGACGACGTGCTCGACGCGCTCGAGGAAGCCGTCGCCGCGCGGATCCTCGAGGAGGTGCCCGGTGCGCCCGGGCGGCTGCGCTTCGTCCACGCGCTGATCCACGAGGCGATCACGATCGACCTCCCGCGGCTGCGCGGCGCGCGCCTCCACCGCGCCGTGGGCGAGGCCCTCGAGGCGCTCTTCGCGGGCGACGCGGAGCCGCCCGCCGCCTCGCTCGCCCACCACTTTCACGAAGCGGCCGAAGTCGGAGCGGCCGTGCCCGCGCTGCGCTGGGCGATCCGGGCCGGCGACATGGAGATGCGTCAGGCTGCGTACGAAGAGGCAGCCGTCCATTACGAGCACGCGCTGTCGCGGCTGGGTTCGGTCGCCCTCGAGCCGCGCCCCCGCTTCGAGTTGCTGCTGGCGCTCGGGCGCGCTCGCCACCTCGGGCTCGGGGACTACGTGCGGGCCCGCGAGGCGTTCCGCGCGGCCGCCGCTGTGGCGCGCGAGCTCTGCGATCCCGGCCGCCTGGCGGAGGCGGCTCTCGCGTACGCGACCATCCCGCAGTCGTCGGTGCCCGAGGTGGACGGGCCGTGTCGCGCCGTGCTCGAGGACGCGCTCGGCGCCCAGCCTCCCGAGGCCGCGCTCGCGCGCGCCCGCCTGCGGGCGCGTCTCGGGGCTTTCCTCGCGAACGAGCCGCGACACCAGAGCGAGGCCGTGGAGCTCGCGACGAGCGCGCTCGCGAGCGCGCGCGAGCTGGACGATCCGCGCACGATCCTCGAGGCGCTCCTGGCGCTCCAGCGCGCGCTGCGGCTGCAGGGAAGGACGTCGCCGCTGGAGCGGCTCACCCTCTCGGCCGAGGCCGCTGGTCTCGCCACGCGGGTCGGGGACGCCATCCTCGAGACGATCGTCCATGGCCAGCGGATCACGCCGTACCTCGAGCTGGGGCAGGGGCCCGACGCCGACGCGGAGATCGGGCACTACGTTGCGCTCGCCGAACGCGCGCGCACGCCTGCCTTGCGCTGGATCGTGCCGGTGCTCCGCGCGATGCAGCAGCTCCTGCACGGCGAGCTCGATCGCGTGGAGTCGACAGCGCTCGCTGCGCTCCCGATCGCCGCGCGCGTCCCCGACTCGATCGCAGCCGGCCTCCTCGCCACGCTGCTCTTCGTCCTGCGCCGCGAGCAGGGGCGGCTGGCTGAGGTCGAGGGCCCCATGCGAGCCCTGATCGAGCGCTTCGCCGCCGTACCGGGACCCCGCGCGTGGCTCGCGTTGTTGCTCGTCGAGTGCGGGCGCGCGGGTGAGGCGCGACACGAGGTCGATCGTCTCGCGCGCGAGGGCCTGGCAACCTTCGTCGGGACCGAAGGCTGGCGTCCGAGTCTCGCGATGCTCGCCGAAGCGGTCGTCGCGCTCGGCGACGCGGCGAACGCCGCCCGCCTCTACGCCGAGCTGCGTCCGGTGGAGCGCCACTGCCTCGTGCTGGGAGACGGCGTCCTGTGCCTCGGCCCCGCGGCGCGCGTCCTCGGCTCGCTCGCCGCGGTCCTCGGACGCTGGGACGAGGCCGAGGCGCACTTCGCCCGCGCGCTGGAGCTGAGCCAGGGCCTCGGGTCCCCGCCGTGGGCGGCGCGCACGCGTCTCGACTTCGGTCGCGCCCTCGCGCGGCGGGGCCGCCCCGAGGACAGCGCGCGCGCACAGCAGCTCCTGTGCGACGCCGGCGCAGCCGCCGCGGCGCTCGGCATGGCACGGGTCGTGGAGGAGGCGCGCGCCCTCGCGAGCCGCGTCGACTGACGGGTCTGGTGGACCAGCCGAGCGGTACGCTGAGGACGGCGCGGACCCCCTTGCCCGCAGCCGATTCGATCTCGAAGCTGCCTCCGACCTGGGCCTACATCTCGAGTCAGGCGCTGCCCGACCTCAGCGCACTTCGAACGTCCGCACTCCCACCGACGCACCGCCGGCCAGGAACTGGAGCTGGTAGCGTCCTGCCGGCCAGCCGCTGGGCTTCGCGATGTGGAACTCGCTCACGTTTGCGCCGGCCTCCAGCCTCTGACTCGACTCGTTCACGAGCTGGCCGTCCTGATAGGTCCAGCGTGCGGTGAGCGTCGCCCCGGGGCTCGCGCCCTGGGACTCGATGGAGGCGTAGATGGTGTCGCCCGGCGCGAAGGTCGCCTGCGGCGCGGTCACGCGCCGGGCCGCGTCGATGGCCGAGCCGACCTGGATCGCCCCGACCTGGAACGGCGCGATCGCCGGGGCCGCGGCCACCGGCGGGGTGGCGGGCGGGGCGGCCGCCTGCTCCTCGCGCCCGCAGGCCGCCAGCGCGAGAGCGGCGCAGGCGCCGAAGACGAGGACTCTCGAGAGCTTCTGCTTACGCATCATGTACCCCCTCACTCTCGCGGGATCCGGAGCTTCTGGCCCGGATGGATCAGGTCGGGGTTCTTGATCTGGTCGCGGTTCGCTTCGAAGATGCGCCGCCACTCGTTGGCGTTGCCGTAGCAGCGCTTGGCGATCTTGGAGAGGCTGTCGCCCGCCGCCACCGTGTAGATCTCCTCCTTCGCAACGCTAGACGAGCCGGCCTGGACGTCCGAGAAGTCGGCGGCGGGACGGGCCGAGGGAGCGGCTTCCGGGCCGCGCGCAGCCGCCTTCCGGGCTGCGGCGATCCCGGCCGCGGCGACGCCACCGACCGCGATGCCGGCAAGCACCTTCTTGCCGAGGTCGAGCATCGCGCTGCGCTGCGGGACTTCGCCTTCGGGCGTCAGCTGGTTCACCAGCTCGGGAAGCAGCGAGGCGAGGGCGCTCGCGGCCGTCGACTCCGAGAGGCCGGCGCGCTGCCCGAGCGCGCCCACGCGCTCGCGGCCGAGCGCTCGCTCGAGCTCCGCAGCGGTGATCGAGCGGTTCGGGCCGGTTCCGATCCAGGACGACGCGGCGTCACCCATCCCTTGCTTCTGGAAGAGCTGGGCCAGCCCGCCGATGCCGCCCGACTGCGGATCGTCGAGCAGATCGAGGAGGCCTTGCATGAGCGGTGCTCCGCTCCGCTCCGCGTCGTTGCCGAGTGCGCTGCTGAGAAGTTCGGTGATTCCCATGGCGTCCCTCGTGGGTCTCGGGGGGTGAGAACCGAGACGGTGTCTCCACGCTATCACGAGCCCCGCCGGGGATGTCGATCTAGCGCCTGCTCGACCGACATTGGTTCGCGGGGAATACGTCCCGACGGAAAGGAGACCCATCATGTCGCCCGCAACCGCCAAGACCCAGAGCTCGCGCGACGAAGCCGCCGTCCGGGCGCTCGTCGAGACCGTCCATCAGGGGCAGCATGACAAGGATGCACGCGCCCTTGAGAAGGGGCGCCTGCGTCGAGAAGGAGGCATACGCCTCGAGTGCGCCGCTCACACGCTGGTTCATCTCCTGCGCTCGAGGGTGTAACATGGGCGAGTGAAGGAGGTTTTCCAATGAAGCGAGCTGACATCGACGGAGTGACATTGGAGTACGACGTGCGCGGCTCCGGAGAGCCGGTGGTGTTCATCCACGGGGCCCACCTGGGAGATACCTTCGCGCCTTTGATGGAGGAACCGAGCCTCCATGGCTTCAGGCTGATCCGCTATCGCCGGCGCGGGTTCGCCGGCAGCAGCCGGCCCGAGGGCCCGGTGTCGATTGCCGAACAGGCGGCCGATTGCCTGGCGCTGATCCGGAGGCTCGGTGCCGATCCGGCGCACGTCGTTGGTCATTCCGGTGGAGGCGTCATCGCGCTCCAGCTCGCTCTGGACGCACCGGATGCGGTGCGCTCCCTCTCCCTGCTGGAGCCGGCCTTGCTCGACGTTCCCAGCGGCCCCCCGCTCTCCGAACAGCTCGAGCGGACCGCCGTTCGGTTGTACGACGCCGGCGACAAGGCGGGTGCGGTCGATGCCTTCCTGCAGGTCGCCTGCGGCAAGACATATCGAGCCGTAGTCGACAAGATGATCCCGGGGGCAGTGGCACAGGCGGTCGCAGACGCGGACACCTTCTTTGGAGTGGATTTTCCGGCGATTCGCGAGTGGACCTTCCATCGGGAGGATGCTGCCCGCATCCGACAGCCCGCCCTCGTCGTGCTGGGCGCGGAGAGCAACGCGACCTGGCCGGGCTACGGCGAGGGACACAGGCTGCTGCTCGACTGGCTGCCTCGGGCCGGGCCGTTCGTCCTTCCCCGGGCAGGCCACCTGCTGCAGGTCGAGAATCCCTCGGACATGGCCCGGGGGCTCGCCACGTTCCTTGCGGCCGTCTGAGAGGCTGCGACTGGCCGGCGCGACTTCGGTGCTTGCCGCTACGCGAACAGCATCAGGCGACGGCGGATCCGCTTCGCGAGCTCGGCGCGGAACTCGTCGAGGTGCGCCGGGTCCCAGAACAGGATGTCGTAGCCCGAGAGGTCGAAGTGGACCTTGGGTCCGCCGGGATGGTAGTTCGGGCTGTCCGGCTGGTGATCCTCGCGCGCGGTCATCACGAGGTGCGCCGAGCGCCGGGCGCCGAGCGCGTAGCCAACCTCGAGATAGCAGTTCGGACGCTCGTTGGTGAGATCGGCAATCAGGATTTCGGACTCCTCGAGGAACGTGACGATCTCGCTGTGCAGCAGGCCGCCCTGGTTGTGGCGGTCTACGCGTCTGGGGATGAGGTCGCAGTCGCGGATCGCGGGAGCGATCGCGCGCTCGTAGACGCGATCGAGCGCCATGTTTCCGATCTGCATGATGACGAAGGCGTGGACCTCGCCCATGTGCGCGTTGCGTCGTTCAGACGGAGCTCCCGAGTGATTACACAGGGAGTCGTAGGGCATTCCCGGGCGGTCTGCGGTGACGCGCGACACGGCAACGCGCCGGCAACTCTCCGGCCCCCGGCTGCCGGCAGAGCGACACCCGAATCGCGCCCCGAAGTCGGGCTATGCTAAGTCGAGGCGGAGCGCTTCACGAGGAGCGCCCATGAAACACGGGATCCCGGCGGCCTCCCTGTCGATCGTCGCGGCGCTGCTGATCGCGGCCTGTGCCACGTCTTCCGAGCTCAAGGGGCAGCGTCTGTTCGCGGGGTGCCCGGACGGCGTCGACGACGCGGCCACGCTCCGAACGGGGCTCTTCGTCTGCGCGGGCAAGCGCGACCCCGCGCCCTTCGCGGGCAATGGGCGGGCCTGCGGCGATTGCCACGCGCCGGGGGACCACTTCGGGATGTCCGTCGAGCGCATCGCCAGGCTGCCGCGCGATCATCCGTTGTTCTTTGGCGGGCTCGACGAGGATCCGAAGTTGCTCCGCGAGCACGGCCTGGTGCACGTCGTCGCTCCGGGCCCGATCGACGAATTCCGGCAGACGCCGAAGCTCACGCATCTCCAGAAGCTCTGCGACGAGGACGGGAACTGCAGCGCGATCGGGCTGCTGGGCGACCGGGTCCGCAATCTCTGCGCATTTTCGGTCCAGGCGATCCAGAATCACATGGCCAAGAGCGTGGGCCGCGTGCCGGGACGCGACTTTCGCCTGCCGACGCGGGAAGAGTGCGACGCGCTCGTCGCGTACATGCTCTCGGATCTCGTCGCGGATCAAACCGAGACGAGCCAGTAGACGGCGTGGCTCAAGCGAGCTCGAGGCCGGCGAGCTCGCCCGCGGCGCGCCAGTCCCGCAGGATCTTGAAGAACGCCTCCGAGCCGCCGCCGAAGAAGCCGTTCTGGGCGGCCCGCTCGGACAGCTTGCCCTCGTTGTTGTAGTAGCCCGGCGTGCACTGCTCGAGGAACTGCCGGCCGAAGCCCGCGAGGCGGAGGATCGAGTCGACCCACTCCGCCTCGGCGGCTTCGGAAACCTCGAGCGTGTGCAGGCCGCGATCCAGCGCCTGGCGGATGATGTAGGCGACGTGCCGGCTCTCCTGGTCGAGCAGGTGCGGGAAATTCACCGTGAAGCCGGCCTGCTGGGGCCCCATGATGAAGCAGTTCGGAAAGCCGCGGGTATGCATGCCGTGCAGCGTGCGCAGGCCGTTCGCCCACTTCTCGCTGAGAGTGAGCCCCTCCCGCCCGATGATCTCGTAGCCCGCCCGGCGCGTGTAGTCCGTACCAACCTCGAAGCCGGTGGCGTAGATCAGGCAGTCGATCTCGTATTCCACGCCGCCCGCGACGACGCCATTCGGCGTCACCCGGTCGACGCCCCTGCCCTGCGTATCGACCAGCGTGACGTTCGGACGATTAAAGGTCTCGAGGTACTCGTCGTGGAAGCACGGGCGCTTGCAGAACTGCCGGTACCAGGGCTTCAGGGCCTCGGCGGTCGCCGCGTCATGTACGATCGAGTCCACGCGCGCGCGGATCTGCTCCATCTTCTGGAAGTCCGCCAGCTCCATGGTCTTCATGAGCCCGTCCGGCGAGAGATTCGAGCCGGGCTGCTGGACCATCACCAGCAGCTTGCGGATGATGTCGGTCCAGCCGTCGCTCACCAGGTCTTCCGCCTGGAAGCCGCCCGACACCAGGATGTTGAAGTTGTCCATCCTTTGGCGGTGCCAGCCGGGCGCGAGGCGCTTTGCCCAGTCCGGGTCGGTGGGGCGGTTGCCGCGCACGTCGATCGACGACGGCGTGCGCTGGAACACGTAGAGACGTTCGGCGGTCTCGCCGAGGTGCGGGACGCACTGCACGGCCGTAGCGCCCGTGCCGATGATGCCGACGCGCTTGCCGCGCAGGCGCGTGAGGTCCCCGTCGGGGCCGCCGCCGGTGTAGCCGTAGTCCCAGCGGCTGGTGTGGAACGAGTGACCCTTGAACGACTCGACCCCCGGGATGCCGGGCAGCTTGTGTCGGTTCAGCGGCCCGTTCGACATGCACACGAAGCGGGCCTTCATGCGGTCGCCGCGGTTGGTCGAGACGATCCAGCGCGCGCTGTCGTCGTCCCAGCGCAGCTCCGTCACCTCCGTCTGGAACAAGGCGCCGCGGTACAGGTCGAAGCGCTGCCCGATCGCCTTGCTGTGCGCGAGGATCTCGGGCGCCCGCGTGTACTTCTCCTTGGGCACGTACCCCGTCTCTTCGAGCAGCGGCAGGTAGATGTAGGACTCGACGTCGCACATCGCGCCGGGGTAGCGGTTCCAGTACCAGGTACCGCCGAAGTCGCCGCCCTTCTCGATGATGCGCAGGTCCTCGACCCCCGCATCGCGCAGCCGCGCACCGGCAAGTAGCCCGCCGAAGCCGCCGCCGATCACCACGACCTCGACCTCGTCCGTGAGCGGCGCGCGCGCGAAGCCCGGCGCCACATAGGGGTCGTCCCGGTAGTGCGCGAACTCGCCCGCGATCTCGATGTACTGCTCGTTGCCGTCCGCGCGCAGACGCCGGTCGCGCTCCTCGCGGTATTTGGCGCGCAGGGCGTCGGGGTCGAATCCGAGGTCTTTGCCAGGGGCTGGCGGGCTGGTCGTCATGGACGCTTTGGATAATACGCCCGTCCG
>Ga0184637_10001674_pt1 | contig 14672 bp, 15 predicted proteins | sample PLM3_127_b2_FD_133143 | JGI IMG/M metagenome (GOLD analysis project Ga0184637, IMG submission 133143) | Groundwater sediment microbial communities from an aquifer in East River, Colorado, USA - PLM3_127_b2 | ecosystem: Environmental > Terrestrial > Soil > Riparian zone | place: USA: East River...
GAGTTGCTGGAGTGTAGGCATGGGTTCATTGTCCTCCTCTACTTCTGACAGTATATAACGCTGTCAGAAGTATATGCCTCTTTCCATCGTTTCTATATCCTCACTTTGATGACGTGCGCCCGCTCACCAAGGTTCCGAGGATTCCAGCGCGCATGAAGACCGAGACCGCGCCCAGAATCGGGAAGATGTAGCCGATGTCCGCCTCGTCCAGGCCAAAGCGCTCCCTCAAAAAAAGCGCGAGGACCGCGGTCATCGAGCTGAACGCGGTCATTGCGACGGCGTAAATCACGATGAGCTCTGACGCTTCTCTTCCCGGGTGCCGGAGCGTCTCCCACACCATCGCAGATATGGAGCGCCGTTCGCCCGTCACCGTGGATTTCGTGGTTAAGGCTTTCGACTCGGGCAGGAGCTTCCACGCGCATACGAGATTCACGAAACAAAGACCCGCGGCGAGAAGGCCGGGAGTATGCGGACCGAAGAGCCAGACCGCCGAGCCTACGACAGGACCGATCATAACCCCGGTGTTGGTCGCCGCCGACAGCCAACCAAGCGCTTTCGCCCGATCCTTGGGCTCGACCGAATCTCCGATGTAGGCCTGCATCACGCTGGTGGTTCCGCCGCTCGCTCCCTGGACGATCCGCGAGAGGAACAGCATCGCAATCGAATCGGCGAAGGCGAAAACCAGAAACGCCAGGCAAGAGCCCGAGAGGCTGACGAGCAGAGCCGGCCTCCGGCCGAAGCGGTCCGACATTCGTCCCCATAGCGGCGAAGCCGCTACCTGAGCAACGGAGAACGAGGCGACCATGAGTCCGATCACGGTGGGGCTCGCCTGGAGCCGCACGGCGTAGAGCGGCAGGAGGGGGAAGACCATCGCGTAGCCGAGCATGTCGACGAACGCGTTGAGGAGCAGGACCCACAGTTTGCGGAAGCTCACGAGGTTTTGCTAGATTTGACCGTTCCTGGGCGATTAACTCAGTGGGAGAGTGCTACCTTCACACGGTAGAAGTCGCAGGTTCAAATCCTGCATCGCCCACCATGTCTCAAGGAAATCCAATACAAGGGGGATAAGGGGATAGGAGGAGATAGGAAGATGAATTGGATCCAATAGGTCCTGATTTATCTCCCTATCTCCTCCCATCCCCCTTATCCCCCTTGTATTTCTTCTTTGCGCCTTTGCGTTCTTCCCCCCTGTCGTGTACTTAGTCGTCGGAGCGGCGGCCCAGCAGACCGGCGCGCATCAGGTAATAGAGGAGCGTTGCGATCGAGGTCAGCGCGGCAGCGACGTACGTCATCGCCGCGGCGCTCAACACCTTCGAGACTCCGAAGCGCTCCGAATCCGTCACGAAGCCCGTCTCGTAGACCATCGCCTTCGCCCGTGCCGAGGCGTTGAGCTCGACCGGTAACGTCACGATCTGGAAGGCGACGACACCCATAAAGAGAACGATGCCGATCTGCACCAGCCCGATCGATTGCAGAAGGAAGCCTGCCATGATGACCCAGATCCAGGCGCTCGAGCCGAACTGCGCGACAGGAGACATCGCGTGGCGAAGGAGAAGCGGCCGGTAGCCGGTCGCGTGCTGGATCGCGTGACCCGCCTCGTGCGCGGCGACGCCGATGGCGCCGATGGAGCGGCCTCGGTAAACGTCCGACGACAAGCGGAGCTTCCGAACCCGCGGGTCGTAGTGGTCCGACAGCTCGCCCGGGACCTCCTCGACCGGCATGTCGAGCCCGTTCCGAAGGAGGAGCTCGCGCGCCACCTCCGCACCGCTCGCCCGGCTCGCGGCCGGAACATTGTTGTACTGCCGGAACGTCGATTTCACCTTGAACGCCGCCCACATCGAGAGCAGCATCGGAGGGCCGACGAAGACGAAATACATGGGGTCGAAGTAAAACATGGGCGCAGTATAGCGCCCCTCAGAGCGCCTCGAAGTCGGTGAGCGTCTTGAACTCCTGGTATCGCTGGTAGACCTCGTCGCGAGTGAGCCGCGCGAGCCGCTCCGTACCCAGGTCCTCGACAGAGAACGACCCGAGGACGCTTCCAAAGATGATCGCCTGCCGGACGGCCCGATCGTCCAGGGTCTCGCGCGTCGAGAGATAGCCCATGAAGCCGCCGGCAAAGCTGTCGCCGGCGCCCGTCGGATCGACGACGGTCTCGAGGGGGAACGAGACGGTGGCGAATCGCTCGTTCTCCCGGAAGCAGAGGACGCCGTGCTCGCCCCGTTTCACGACGAGGGTCCGAGGGCCCATGGCGCGGATCCTCGCGGCGGCCTTCACCAGGTTGTGCTCCCGCCCGAGCTCCCGCGCTTCCTCGTCGTTGATGACCAGAACGTCGATCTTCGAGAGCATCTCCCGAAGCTCGTCCGGGGTGCGCTCGATCCAGTAGTTCATGGTGTCGGCGCCGATGAGCTTCGGAGAGCTTACCTGCCTCATCACGTCCACCTGAAGCGTCGGGTGGATGTTCGCGAGGAAAACCAGGGAGGAGCGCCGGAAGTGCTCGGGTATCGTGGGCTTGAAGCTCTCGAATACTCCGAGGTCAGTGAAGAGCGTCGTCCGCTCGGTCAGATCCTGGCTGTACTCCCCTCCCCAGCGAAACGTCTTTCCCCGCGCGGTCTCGAGCCCCGAGAGATCCACCGAACGCCCTTCGAAGATCCTTCGGTCGTCCTCGGTGAAATCGTCCCCCACCACCGCGACCACGTTGACCGGGGTGAAGAACGATGCGGAAAGCGCGAAGTAAGTCGCGGCCCCTCCGAGAACCCGATCCGCTTGCTTGGTGGGAGTCTTCAGGACATCGAATGCAACCGAGCCCACGACGAGAATCGACACGTCGCGCTATTTCAGGTACTTCCCGATGATGGGCGCGAGGTCGCGCTTCACCCGCTCGGGGATGTAGTCCGGATTGGTGATGATGGCGTTCTTCAGCGAGTGCGCGTGGGGCGTGGCCACGCTCAGATCGAGCGCCTTCACCGTGCGGGAGATAATCTTGTGCGCCGCATCGGCGTTCTTCGTCAGGTTGGCGATGATCTGCTCCACCGTGACCGAGGCGTGGCTCACGTGCCAGCAGTCGTAGTCGGTCACGAGCGCGAGCGTCGCGTAGCTCATCTCCGCTTCCCGGGCGAGCTTCGCCTCTTGCAGGTTGGTCATCCCGATGACGTGGGCGCCCCAGGATCGATAGAGCTCGGATTCCGCCAAGGTCGAGAACTGCGGCCCCTCGATGCAAACGTAGGTGCCGCCCCGATGCGGCCGCGGCCCGGCGTCCAGGGCGGCCTCGTAAAGGAGCTTCGAAAGCCTCGCGCAGAACGGGTGCGAGAACTCGACGTGGGCGGCGATGCCATTTCCGAAGAATGTCGAGATCCGCCCTCGCGTCCGATCGATGAGCTGATCGGGGATGACCACGTCCAGAGGATGGATGTCCTCTTTGAGCGAGCCCACGGCGCTCGCGGAGATGATGTGCTCCACTCCGAGGAGCTTGAATCCAAAGATGTTCGCGCGAAAATTGAGCTCGCTCGGGAGAATGCGGTGTCCGACACCATGACGGGCGAGAAACGCGACCGGTTTTCCTTCGAGCTTTCCCACGACGTACTTGTCCGAGGGATCTCCGAAGGGAGTTTCGAGGCGAACCTCCTCGGCGTCGGCAAGTCCCGCCATCTGATAGAGACCGCTTCCCCCGATTACCCCTATTTTCGCTTCCGCCATCTTGCTCTGGCTCCTCCAACGAGCGCGGTACTCTATACCGCGGCTGTCGCGGCTTGCAAGGTCACCTCTGTTTCAGCTCGACGAGGACTCCGTGCGTCGACTTCGGGTGGACGAACGCGACGAGATGCCCTCCGGCGCCCGGCCGCGGCTTCTCGTCGATGAGCTTCGCCCCCCGGGCCGCGAAATCCGCGAGGGACTTCTCGATGTCGTCGACCTCGAAACAGACGTGGTGCATCCCCTCGCCGCGCTTTTCCAGAAACGACGCGACGGTCGAATCCGCCCCCATGGGCTCGAGAAGCTCGAGGTTCCCCTCGCCCACCGGGAGAAACAACGCCTTCACTCCGAGCTCCGGGAGGTCGTACCGGGCGCCTCTCTCGAGTCCGAGAAGCCCCACGAAGCGATTCGCCGCCTCTTCGAGGCTCCTGACCGCGATGCCTACGTGGTGGATCTTCACGTCGACCCGCGATAGCCGGCTTTGCCTGAGCCGTCGCTCTCCGCGGGCGGCGCGCTCGGCGCCGATCCGCACCGCGTCGGAGAGAAGCTCCGTAACTCCCTCCCCCCGGGTGGCGGTCGTTCTTCGGACCGGCCTCTCCCCCGCGACTCCGAGGAGGTCCGTTTCCAGCAGGTCCGCGCCCTCGCGGTCCGACTTGTTCACCACCAGAACGTCGGCGATCTCGACGATTCCCGACTTGGCGGCCTGGATCTCGTCTCCGAACCCTGGCGCGAGAACGAGGAGCGTCGCGTCGGCCGTCGCCGCGACCTCGATTTCGTCCTGGCCAGCGCCGACGGTCTCGAGCAGGATGAGGTCCTTCCCCGCCGCCTCGAGCAGGACCAGGGCCTCGAACGCCGCGCCCGCGAGCCCTCCGACGTGGCCGCGGGTCGCCATGCTGCGGATGAAGATCGACGAATCGAGATCCATCCGCGCGCGATCTCCGAGGAGAGCCCCTCCGGAAAGAGGTGAGGTAGGGTCGATGGCGAGGATCGCCACCGTCTTTCCCGCGGCGCGGGCCTCCCGCGCTAGAGCCTCGGCGAGGGTGCTCTTGCCGACGCCCGGAGGCCCGGTGATCCCGACGATCACCGCCGTCCCCGTGCCGGAGCCGACGCGTCGCAGGATTTCCCGCCCTTGACGCTCCCGGTTCTCGACCAGAGTGAGAGCGCGCGCGAGGGCGCGATCGTCGCCGCTCCGAAGCCGCGTGAGGAGAGCCTCGATGTCCAACAACGCCCGGAAAGATACTCGGCCTGTTACCCCTCGAGCAACTGCCGCGCGATGACCAGGCGCTGGATCTCGGACGTGCCTTCCCCGATGGTGGTGAGCTTCGCGTCCCGGTAGTACCGCTCCGCCGGGTAGTCGCGGGTGTAGCCATAGCCCCCGAGGATCTGCACCGCCTCCTCGGCCGCTCGCACCGCGACCTCGCTCGCGAAGAGCTTCGCCATCGCGGCCTCTTTCGTCACTCGCTCTCCCCGATCCTTCAAAAACGCCGCGCGCTGTATCAGGAGCCGGGCGGCTTCGATGCCCGTCGCCATATCGGAGAGCTTGAACTGGATCGCCTGGAAGGAGGAGATCGACTTGCCGAACTGTTTTCTCTCCTTGGCGTAGTCCCGCGCGCACTCGAAGCTCGCTTGCGCGATCCCGAGCGCGAGCGACGCGATGCCGATTCGTCCGCCGTCGAGGATCTTCAGGGCGGCGATGAAACCCTCGCCCTGCTCTCCCAGGAGGTGGGATTTCGGGACGCGGCAGTTCTCGAAGACCATCTCGGACGTGTCCGAAGCCCGATGGCCGAGCTTCCTCTCCTTCTTTCCCGGCCGGAAGCCGGGCGTTCCCTTGGGGACGATGAAGGCGGAAATCCCGTGCTTCGCCTTTCCCTTCTCCGTGACCGCCATGGCGACGGCGACGTCGCACACCGTTCCGTTGGTGGTGAAGGTCTTGCTGCCGTTGATGACCCACTCATCGCCGTCAAGAACCGCCGTGGTCTCCGTCCCCCCCGCGTCGCTTCCCGCGTTGGGCTCGGTGAGGCTCCAGCCTCCGATCCACTTCCCCGATGCGAGCGGCTTCAGGTACTGCTGTTTCTGCGCTTCCGAGCCTTGCTCGTAGATGTGGTTCGAGCACAGCGAAATGTGTCCCGAGACGGTGATGCCCACGGAGGCGTCCGCCCGGGCGAGCTCCTCGATGACCAGCGCGTAGTCGGCATAGCGCATCCCCGCGCCGCCGTAGCGCTCGGGAAAGATGACGCCGAGAAATCCGAGCTCTCCCAGCTTCCGAATGACCTCGGCGGGAAACCGCTCCTTCTCGTCCCATTCCGAAGCGAAAGGAACGATCTCTTTCTCCCCGAATTCCCGCAGAGTCCGGCGCAGCTCCTTCTGGTCATCGGTGTACTCGAAATCCATGGCTCCTCGTTCCAAAATCTCCATGTTCAATTGTAGTATTTAGATCGCGCCCTGTCGTGCTTTTCTCCGCTGCGGCGGCTTACCAAACGGTCGGTTCAATGAGCAGAATAAAGCTCGCGGCTTTGGCCTTCGTTACCCTCGTCGTCGGGGTTTTCGCCTATTCCGCGTGGCTCTGGTACCGGCTCCCCGAAGTGGATTTCCTGAAGCGCCAGAACCCCAAGGAGACCGCGCTCATGCGGGAGCGCGGAAAAAAGCGCGTCCAGCAGTGGGTCCCGCTCGACCGAATCTCCGAACGGCTGGTCGACGCCGTCCTCATGGGCGAAGACGCGGACTTCTTCGGCCACGAGGGTTTCGACCTCCACGAGATCCGGCGGGCGTTCGAGCGCAACTGGGAGGAGGGCCGCACGGTCCGGGGGGCTTCGACCATCACCCAGCAGCTCGCCAAGAACCTGTTCCTTTCGACCGAGAGGAGCTATGGAAGGAAGCTCCAGGAGGCGCTCCTCGCCCGCCGCCTGGAAAAGGCGCTCTCGAAGAAGCGCATTCTCGAGATCTACCTGAACGTCATCGAATGGGGAGATGGAATCTACGGCGTCGAGGCTGCGTCCCGGGACGTCTTCGGGAGGTCCGCCGCCACCCTCGATACAGCGGAAGGAGCGCTCCTCGCCGCGATGATCCCGAGCCCGCTGCGGCTTCAGCCTTGCGAACGTCCGAAGTCGGTCCGCACGCGCCAGGAGCGCATCTTGCGCTTCCTGCACGGCGCCGGACGCCTTACGAACGAAGGGTATGAAGCCGCTCTCGTCGAGCGGCTCTGGCTCAGAAAATGCGGCTTATTTCCTTCCGAAGGGCAGGCGCTTCAGACCGATCCGGCCGTTCGAGATCACCAGGATGATGTCCTGGATGACGCGAATGTCCTCGAGGGGGTTCTTCTCGATGACGATGAGGTCGGCCTCGAGGCCGGGCTCGAGGGCGCCCGTCTCGTTCTCGAGCCCGAATAGCTCGGCGGCGCGCACCGTGCCCGATTGGATCGCCTCGAGCGGGCTCATGCCGAGCTTGACGTAGTTCACGATCTCCGTCGAGACCCGGCTCACGCTCTCCGGCCCGTACGACGAATCCGCCCCGGTGACAATCGGGATCCCGAGCGCCCGCGCCCGGCGGAACGTATCCTCGATGCGAGGAAGCATGTGAAGACCTCGGAACTTCACCACCGGGTCGTCGTAGTCCCCGCCCGGCTCCAGGAGATCGATCATCGTGGTGTAGGTAGGAACGAAGTACGTCCCCCGCTCCTTCATGAGGCGCAGAGTCTCGTCCGAGAGATACGTTCCGTGCTCGATGCTGCGGACCCCGGCTTTGACCGCGGCGCGGGCGCCTTCGTCCCCGTGCGCGTGACAGAGAACGAAGACTCCGAGCCTCGTTGCTTCTTCCACCACCGCGCGGAGCTGCGCCTCGGTATAGACCTGCTCCCGCGGATCCGTGTCGGGACGCCCCGCCCGCTCGGTCCCCCGGGTCTTGATGACCCGCGCGCCGTTTTCGACGTTGATGCGCACGAGCGCCCGCAGGTCTTCTTCCGACTGGAGGGGCACGGGAAGACGCATGAGCTCGGGATCGGCCAGAACCGCGTCTTCGATGTACGGCGTCACGAACACACCGGCCCCGAGATAGTCGGGACCGGCGATGTATCCCGCCTTCGACATCTGTCCGATGACGACGTCTCGATAGGAGCCGACGCTCGCGCTCCGAGCGGTGGTGACGCCCGACTGGAGCGCCCGGCGGGCGCGGTCGAGATCGTCGAGATGAGTGTGGGCGTCGAAGAGGCCGGGGAGAACGTAGCGGCCCTCGAGGTCGATGACTTCGGCACCGGCGGGGGCTGGACCCGTCCCTATCGAACCGATCTTCCCGTCTCGCGAAAGACGGTCGCATTCCGTTCGATTTCGCCGGTCCGGACGTCGAGAACGTTCCCGTTGACGAGAGCGAGGTAAGGTTGGGCCTGCGGCTGGCCCTGCGCGAGGGCCAGCAGAATTAGAAGCATCGAGGCCCTACTCAGAACCCTTCGACCTTCCCGGACTTCTTGTAGCAATGAAAGACGATATGCCAGCCGAGCGCGATGAGGCCCAGCCAGACCACCCAGTAGTACGCCGTGGGGATCCCCCAGGCCCCGCCGGAAAAGGGAACGGTGGTATGGAAGTTGATCATGGTCCAGAGGAGCGGAAGAGACATGTACGTGTTGTGCCGCGAGCGCAGCCCGGCCAGCTTCACGAGGTTGGCGTCGGGGGCCTCCCCGCTCTTCACCGCACGGATGATCTTCTGCTGCGAGGGCCAGATCCGATACCACACGTTGAACGCCATGATCGTTCCGAACATGGTCCCGGTATGGATCAAGACCGCCCGATACTCGAACTTTCCGACGTAAACGTAGAGCGCGACGACGATCGACAACAAAATGAAAGAGACGATGGCCCCCGTTCGCATGTTGGACCCGAGACCGCTCTTCCAGAGCGCATCGTAAGCGAATACCGCGAGAAAGGTCACGAGGATCATGATGATCCCACCGGCATGCCAACTCACTCCCAGCGGAAACATCAGTTGTCCATGGTAGAAAACGATGAGCAGGAGCAACACGCCGGTGATCCAGGTCCAGGCCGCTCCCCAACGGAACCAGTAGAGGGCCCGCGGCATGAGCTCGGGGACGACCGCTTTCTTGGCGGCCGCATCGAGCTTGGCCTGTGTCGGCCCGTTCACGAAGTTGAAGAAATAAAGATGACCGATCCATATGATGCCGGCGAAAACGTGCAGCCAACGAAATATTGCGTCCAGACCTTCCATTTACCCCTCCTTGATTCAACTGCCCTTCCGCCTCCGCCCTTCGGGCTTTGGCGGACCCGCCGAAGCTGTGCGAAGGCGGGCCGGGCGCCGGTGCTGGAAAAGCGGGGCGAAGTCTATCACACGGGTGGACGATTCCCTTCGCCGTAGCCCGTCATTTCCACGAATCCGCGACCGAGCGGCTTCCCATCCGGCGCCTCGACGAGCACCGCGCCCTCCCAGTAGTAGACGCCTCGCGGAAGTCGGCTTCGGTTTTCCTGGTCCGGGAGGGCGGCACTTACCCGCAGATCGAGCCCCGTGACCCGGATCCTCCACTTCGAGGGATACCGCGCGGAAGTCGCCGGGCTCGTCCAATGCTCGAGCACCTCGACCTCGAACGCCGACCGGTCGAGATACGCCGCCTTGCCGTGCGCATCGATCAGAGTCCCGTTCGCGTAGTCGACAGCGCCGTTCTCCGAGCGCATGAGATAGAGCATGAGGTCTCGTCCGTCGTCGAGCCTCAGGCTGAACCAGTCCCACCCGACCTGGTTCTTCGCGAGCTGTGAGGAGCTGAACTCCTTGTCCATCCAGCTCTCGCCCGTGACCTCGAAGCGTTTCCCCGAAAGCTCGACCACGCCTTTCGTCTCGAGCCGCGTGAAACTGTAGTAGTGGCTCGCGGCCCCTTCACCCTCTCCCTTCCGGCTGAACCCGCCCGGGCCTTGGAATACGAGAGGCTTCTTCGCTCGGGTGCTGAGCCGGAATCCGAAGCCTTCGCTCTCGTCCCTGGCGGCGAAGTCGAAACCCTCCCCGTTCCAGTCCAGAGACCAGACGTCGTCGGTGCCCGCGGGAGCCCGCGACCAGCCGACGCGCGGCTCGGGAAAGGCGCTGTATCCCGAGAGGAGAGGGACTTCGCGATAGAGGACTTCACTGAAAAGATGGCGCTTCGTCTCGAGGTCCGTGAGCGCCGCATGGCCCATGACGAGGTTCGTCGCCGTCCAGCTCGAGGACAAGCCCGGGCGCTCGCGCAAGACTCCGATGCGGAAGACCGTGAACTGGTAGGTGAAGCGCTCGCCGAGATGCCCGGTGAAGTACCACCATTCGGTCCGGTATCCTTCGTGTGCCCAGTGGTCCCGCGGGAACGACCATTCATAGCCTGGGCGAGCCGCTTTCCACTCGTCCAAGGCGAGAGCGAGTGCCAAGACGAGGAAGCCCGCTCTCACAAGTCCTCCCGACGGAGCTCGGTCGCCGGCGTTCCGCTCGCGACCCACGCGGGGTACAGACTCGCTACCGCCGCGGCCAGGACGATGACCGCGTTCTGCCTCATGAGGAGCCCGAGCGGCCAGTGCAGCGCGATCGTCCAGCCGAAGAAGGCCCGATTCACGACGTAGATGAGGACGAGAGCGAAGGCTATGCCCGCAAGGGTCCCGAGCGCGATTCCACTCAAGCCCATTCCCATCCCCTTTCCCAGATAGACGCGAAAGATCTGACTTCTCTGGGCGCCGAGCGCTCGATAGAGGGCTAGTTCCGCCGCCCGTTCACGGGCGAGAACGACCAGGCTCAGAGTCACTCCAGAGACCGCGATCACCAGACTCATGTGCCGAAGGAGGCTCGTGATCGCGAACGTCTGCTCGAACATCGAAAGCGCTTCCTCCCGGAGGCGCCGGTTGCTGCGGATGGCGATGGGAACGGAGGCGAAATCGCGCTTCAGCTCGTCTACGACCGCTTCGGTGTCGGCGCCCGGCGAAAGGTAGAGGGCGACGCTATTGATGGGACCCGGGCCGAAGTGCCTTTCCATCGTGCTCAAGTCCATGAACGCCGAGCCGAGCTCGCTCGAGTAGTCGTAGTAGATCCCGGCGATGGGGAAAGCGAGCGGCCCCTCCGGCCCGGCCAGGACGAGCTCGTCGCCGACACCGAGTCCCGCCTTGCGAGCGAGCGGCTCCCCCACGAGGATCGCTCCTTCGCGAACGGCCGCGGAGTCACCCTCTAGAAGCGCGAAACGGTCGTCGATGGGAACGCTCATGTCGATTCCCGCGAGGGAGAAACGGCGTCCGTTCGAATACGCGAAGAACTGCCTCAGGCGGTCCACGTGCTCGACCGCGGCGTGGCTCGTCAGGCGCTCAATCACCGCGCTCTCCAGGACGGCCTCGCGCCGCGCCCGCCGAAACGAGGGTGTCGACACATAGATATCCGCGCGGATCGTCGAGCCGATCCAGACCGAGAGCGTCTCCCGGAAGCTCGATACCATCGTCGTTACCCCGACGACCATGCTCACGGCGACGGCGAGGGCGGCGATGGCGACGGGCGTCGTCTGGAGCTGTTTGCCCAGACCTTTCAGGCCGTAACGGAGTCCGAACGAGCGGACCGGAATCCGATCCGTTGCGAGCCGCACCAGGAGCGGGGTCAGGAGTGGGATGGCGGCGATGAGGAGAAAGGCTTCCATGAAACCCGCGGGCTGCCATCGGTCGCGGGTCAGAACGTAGAGACTCCCCGCGGCCGCGAGGAGCGCGAACCCGGCGAGGAAGAGCCAGGGCGCTGCCCTCCCCACTCGTTCGTGAAGGTTGAAGGCGGCGAGGAGCGCCCGAGTGTCCTTGCGTCCGAGCTCGAGCGCCGGGAGAAGGGCGCCGAGTGCCGCGCCCGCCAAACCCACGACCGCCGCAAGAAGGAAGAACCACGCCGGGACTTCGAGCCGATGGATTTCCTCGAGCAGGTACAGGTTCGAGATCGTCGAGCTCACCCGCGAGACATTCGTTCGCGCGATGAGATAGCCAAGGGGGAGCCCCACGGCGACGCCGAGAGCTCCGAGAGCGAGAACGTCGCCCGCCAGGAGATAGAATACCTGGCGCTGCGTCGCGCCGAGAGAGCGAAGAAGCCCGAACTCCCTTCGTCTTCGGACCAGCGATGCCTGAGTGCTGCTATAAACCAGGAAGCCTCCGACGAAAAGGCTGATGAGAGACAGCGCCGTCAAGTTCAGGCGGAACGCGCTCAGAAGGTCAGAGGCCTGCTGTTCCCGCTGCTCCGGCGTTTCGACCAAAGCGGATTCCCCCAGGCGCTCGCGAAGCCGTGAGACCGCGTCCTCGCGCGATGCGCTATCGCGAAGCTTCACGTCGATCTGGTGGAGCTCGCCTGGGCGCCCCAGGAGAGACTGCGCCTGCGCGATGTCCATCACCGCGAGGCGAGGGCTCGCAAACGGGCTCGCCTCGAGAAAGTTCGAGAGCGCCCCGACGAAGAGCTCCGCCCTCTTCGTGCCAAGACTCACGGTGAATCGATCTCCCACGCTCCATCCGCGCTCCCGCGCGAGCTCCGGAGTCACCGCGACCCAGCCGGGACGACTGAGGGCGTCTCCGAAATCGACTTCGGGCCCCTCCCAGGGAACGTCGATAGGAGTGAAGAAGTCGACCCCGATGAGCTCCAGGAAAATATCCCCATCGCTCCCGTCCTCGAGGGCGACGTCGATGCGATAAAGCGGCCATGCGGCTTCGACACCCTCGGTCGCGAGGACCACGGGATAGACGCCTTCCGATAGAACGGGCAGAGTCCCGACGATGGTGAGATCGGCGTCGCCGCTCACCGCCTCCATACTCCCGCGAAAGGCCCCGAGCGCATTGAGATTGATGATCTGGATCCCGACGACGCTCGCGACCCCGAGAGCGACACCGAGAAGGCTCAGAAGGAAGAGACTCCGGCCGCTTCGGAGATGGGCGCGCGCGGCGCGCAAGAAGTAGCGGATCACGCGGGCTCGAGCTTTCCCCCGTGAAGGCGGAGGCGCTCATCCGCCTGAGCCGCTTGCTCCTGGCTATGGGTGACGTAGAGGAGAGTTCCGCCCTCCTCGTCGACGAGGTTCATGAGAAGATCCATGACCTTCCCGGAGTTCTCGTCGTCGAGGTTCCCCGTGGGCTCGTCCGCGAGCAGAAGCTTCGGCTTTCTCAGCAAGGCGCGGCAGATGGCGACGCGCTGCATCTCCCCTCCGGAGAGCTTCGAGGCTTCCTGCTCGGCCTGTCCCGCGAGACCCACGCGCTCGAGAAGGTGTTTCGCCCTTTCCTCCGAGCCGGAGTCCGACGCGATCCAGGCCGGAAGCACGACGTTCTCCCGGACCGTGAGGTGCGGGAGGAGATAGAAGAACTGGAAGACGAGACCGATGGCATCCCGCCGCAGGAGGGTGCGCTCGCGATCGGACAGAGGCGCTACGTCGCGACCGAGTAGCTCGACCTTCCCGGCGCTCGGGACGTCGATCGCCGCCGCCAGATGAAGGAGCGTCGACTTTCCGCTCCCGCTCCGCCCGGTGATGGCGAGCTTCTTTCCCGGAGCGATTGCGAAGGAGACCTCGTCGAGGGCTTTCAGCACCTCCCCGCTCGCGTGGCGGTAGTGCTTGGAGACGCCGTCGAACGCGAGGATGGGAAGCTCAATCTCCACCCCGGGAGTATAGTCGGATATACTTTTGAGAGAGTGAGCCCCTGGAAAACAAAACGCGCCGCCCTGCTAGACACTCTGGAGGACGAGGAGCAGCGGCAATGGTACGCCCTGACCCCCGCGGAACGCTTCACGGAGTCTCAGCGGCTCTGGGCTACGTTCCTCCTGCTCGGGGGCAGTTGTGAGCCTCAGCCCGATTCCCAAAGTCCTTTCTACGTTCCATCGGAAGCGGGTTCGCGCGCTCGTGATGGGCGGGCAAGCGTGCATCCTCTACGGAGCGACGGAGTTCACTCGAGACGTCGATTTCGCCGTCGCGGTCGCGCCCGGAAACCTCGGCCGGCTCCGCGCAGCGCTCGAAGAGCTTGAGGCCGAACCGGTTTATTTCCCCCCTCTGTCGGCCGCGGTTCTCGCAAGAGGTCACGCCTGTCACTTTCGCTGCCTCGGCGCGGGTCTCAACAACGTGCGCATCGACGTCATGTCGAAGATGAGGGGAGTAGCTCCTTTCGAAAAGCTCTGGAAGCGAAGAGAGGTGGTCAACCTTCCGGGAGTCGGCCGCCTATCGGTCCTGGCGTTGCCCGACTTGGTGCGCGCCAAAAAGACCCAGCGGGACAAGGATTGGCCGATGGTGCGCCGCTTGATTGAGGCCGACATCGCTCGGGCCACGGACGAGCCCGGGCGGGCGCGGGTCGCCTTTTGGTTTCGCGAATGCCGCACCTTCGAGCTGCTACGGGATCTCGGGCAGCAGTATCCTCAACAAGCAAAGAAAGAAGCACTCCGGCGAGAAGCCCTGCGGGCCGCGCTGAAGGGGGACCGAGCCAGGACGGCGGCGCTCCTCAGAAAAGAGGAGGACGGTGAGCGTGAGCTGGACCGGCGCTATTGGGCACCTTTGAAAGCGGATCTCGAGCGCTGGCGGCTTGGTCGGCACAAGGTTTGACCCCGGCGTTCTGACAAAGCAAAGACCGCGTTCAACCTCCCGGGAGGTCATCCCAACCAAAGACCAGTGAAAGGCCCTGGAGAAGCTCGCGGATCCGAGCTGGGCTAACCGCGCCGATTCGCTCCGTTAGGCTCTTGCGATCCACGGTGCGAATCTGGGTCACATTGACGACGCTCGGACGCGGCAAGTTCGCCTCCCCGCGTCTGAGTCGCACGTTGCCCGGCATCGCCGCGAGCATGAGATTCGAGGTAATGGCGGCGACTACGGTCGTCTGAATTGCGCTTCGATTGAAACGGTCGTGCTGGATGACGACTGCAGGTCGCCGGCCCGACGGCTCGGAACCCTTGCCCTGGAAGCGAAGCCAGTACACCTCGCCTTGCCTCATCACCAGGTCTCGTCGGACCAGTCCGTCCCGGCGGAGTCCATCTCATCGGCGACTCGGAGTTGTTCCGCGGCA
>Ga0184637_10001675_pt1 | contig 14667 bp, 10 predicted proteins | sample PLM3_127_b2_FD_133143 | JGI IMG/M metagenome (GOLD analysis project Ga0184637, IMG submission 133143) | Groundwater sediment microbial communities from an aquifer in East River, Colorado, USA - PLM3_127_b2 | ecosystem: Environmental > Terrestrial > Soil > Riparian zone | place: USA: East River...
CCACCGGCAGTGCATTGTAGCCCCGCTGGAGCAGGACGACGCCTTCGACGACATCATCCCGGTCATCAATGCCCACCTTGCCCAGCCGCACCCGATGGCCCACGCTGACCTTGCCGAGGCTTCTGACAAAGACCGGCGTCCCATTCTTCTCGGCCACCATGACATTCTCGATATCCTTCAGGCTGTCAATCAATCCCAGCCCGCGGATATTAAAGTTCTGAGCGCCGATGGTGAGATAGTTACCTCCAACGTTGGCGTTGCTGTTGGCCAGCGCACGCATGACCTGCGGGAGGGTGACGCCATAGCTGATTAGCGACCCGGGGTTGAGATCAACGTGATACTGTTTGGTCATCCCCCCGAACGCTGTGACATCAATGACTCCCGGCACCCGCTTGAACTCCCGCTGCAGAACCCAGTCCTGAACCGTTTTCAGGTCGGTAAGCGTCGCGCCGTCTCCGACCAGCTCATAGCGATAAATCTCGGCGATGGCCCACCAGGGCGACAGAACCGGTTGAACGCCTGGCGGAAAGGTCATCATCGCCAGCCGGTTCAAGACCTCCTGCCGATCGACAAAGTACTTGGTGCCGAAGTCGAAGTAAAATTTGATGTCGCTGAGGCCGAAAATGGACAGGGAACGGATATCTTTGAGGCCAGGCATGCCGGTCAACGTGGTCTCGATCGGAATCGTAATGTGCCGCTCGATTTCCTCGGCCGACCAGCCATGATATTGCGTGATCACCTCAATCATCGGAGGGGACGGATCCGGATAAGCCGCAATATCCAGAATGTGGAATGCGTAGACGCCGCCGAAGAACAATACGAAGCCGAGGACGCACACCAGCACCCGCTGAACCAGAGCGAACTCGACCAATCGGAGCATCATCTTGTCGCAGACCTGTTCAGTGTCCGATGCAGGAGCGAATATAGAACCGGAAGCACCAGCAGGATCAGGACTGCCGAAGTCAGCATGCCGCCCACCACCACCCGTGCCAGCGGTTGTTGGGATTGAGCACCGATCCCGGTGGCGACCGCAGCCGGCAACAGCCCTATGCCGGCCGCCAACGTGGTCATCAACACTGGCCGCATGCGTGCCTCGGCTCCTGTCACAATCGCGGATCGCAGATCATGTCCCTCTTGCACAAGGTCGCGGATCCTGACCACCAGGATGAGACCACCCTGGATCGCCACTCCGAACAGCGAGATGAACCCCACCGCCGCCGAGATACTGAAGTCGGTTCCAGTGACCACCAGCGAGAACACCCCGCCGATCAGTGCAAACGGAACCGCGAGCAGGACTAACACCGCATCTCGGAATGAACCCACGGTCAGATAGACCAGAAACAGAATGATCATCAGACTGAACGGAACAATCGTCGCCAGTCGCTGCTTCTCATCCTGCAGTTGATCATATTCGCCATGCCATTCGAGCCGATATCGCTCCGGTAAGGAGACCTGCTTCCTGAGTCGGGCCTGTGCCTCCCGGACCGTACCTTCCAGATCACGGCCTCGGACGCTGAATTTAATCGGAATGTACCGCTCATTATTCTCCCGGAAAATAATGAACGCACCGGTTTGCATGGAAATGGCGGTCAGTTGCTTGAGCGGAATGCGCGCCCCTTCCGGCGTATTGACCAAGATGTTTCCGATCGTCTCGATGTCCTGCCGATACTCGGGTAGAAACCGCACTACCAGATTAAACCACCGCTCGCCCTCAAACACGCGAGTCAGGGCCTGCCCCCCAATGGCCGCCTGGACGACCGCATTCACATCAGACACGAGCAACCCGTACCGCGCGCAGGCTTCGCGATCCACCTGGATAAGGAGGTTGGGCTGGCCCAGCAGACGGAAAATACCCAAGTCTTTCACGCCACGGACCTGTTTCATGACCCGCTCGATCTCCACGGCTTTGGCTTCCAAGATCTTCAGGTCCGCGCCATATAGTTTGATCGAATTTTCGCCCTTCACGCCAGACATGGCTTCTTGCACATTGTCCTGGATGACTTGAGAAAAGTTGAACGTCACGCCTGGAATCTTCTCCAGAATCTTCTCGATCTCCTCGATCAGCTTGTCTTTGGAGTTGATTTCGCGGCGCCACTCTTTAGCCGGCTTCAGGTTCACCAAGAACTCAGCGTTGAAAAAGCTGGTCGGATCAGTGCCGTCGTCCGGCCGGCCCAGTTGAGACACCACGCCGGTCACCTCAGGGAACTGTTGGAAAATTCCCCTGACTTCCGTCGCCAATCGGCCGGCCTGCTCGAATGAAATGTCCACGGGCATCGTGGCGCGCACCCACAGGTTGCCCTCCTCCAGAGCTGGCATGAATTCCCCGCCCAACAAGGGCACGGCCGCCAGCGCGCACACCAACAGCCCGGCTGCCGCGCCCACGACCATCACCTGATGGCCGAGTGCCCACCGCAAAAAACCCAAGTACAGGCGTCGAACCAGGCGTACCAGCAGCGTGTCCTCTTCACGAATAGGACCCTCGAGCAGCAGCATGCAAAGCACCGGCGCTAGGGTGAAGGCCATCAGAAGCGCGCCACTGAGCGCCAGACCATAGGTGAGCGACATCGGCGCAAAGATCTTCCCTGGCACGCCGGTCATGGTGAACAGGGGAATGAAGGCCACGAGAATAATGGCAGTGGCAAAGAAGATGGGCCGACCGACCTCCCGCGCGGCTCGGACGATATGCATTGGGACGGTCAGTCCTGGTCCTGGCCTATGAGTAATGTGGTAGAAGACGCTTTCTACCATGATCAGCGTTGAATCCACGATGATGCCGAAATCAATCGCGCCGAGCGAAATCAGATTGGCCGATTCCCCCAGATTGGCCATCATCGTGAATGTGAAAAGCAGCGCCATCGGGACTGTCAGCGCGACGATCGCGGACGTCCGGAAGTGGCCGAGAAACAGGTAGAGGATCACGAACACGAGCAGGATGCCGCTGATCAGGATATCCACGACCGTCTCGATCGTGGTATGAATCAGGACAGTCCGGTCGTAGAAGGTCTTCACCTGGACTCCCTTCGGCAGCTTCCAGGTATTGAGCTCCTCTACCTTTCGGTGGACGCGCTCCAGGACCTCCATCGCCTTGTAACCCCGCTGGAGCAGGACCACGCCTTCCACCACATCATCCCGGTCATCAATGCCGACCTTGCCCAGCCTCACCCGATATCCCACATTCACTTTGCCGAGGTTTTTCACGAACACCGGCGTTCCGCTCTTCTCGGCCACCATCACGTTCTCGATGTCATCCAGGCTGTTGATCAGTCCAATCCCGCGGATGTTAAAATTCTGCGCCCCAACGGAGAGATAGTTGCCTCCGACGTTGGCGTTGCTGTTGGCCAGCGCGGTGATGACCTGGGACAAACTCACGCCATAGCTGATCAAGGCCCCAGGGTTGATGTCCACGTGATACTCTTTGGTGGTTCCGCCGAACGCGGTCACGTCAATCACGCCCGGTGTCCGCTTGAACTCCCGTTGCAGCCTCCAATCCTGGAGTGCCTTCAGATCAGTCAAGGTGGCACTGTCCCCGTCACTGACCAGTTCATAGCGATAAATCTCCGCGATGGCCCACCAGGGTGAGAGCGCCGGTTGCACCTCGGTGGGTAAACTCGTGAGGATCGCCAACCGGTTCAGGACCTCCTGTCGATCGACAAAATAGTTGGTGCCGAAGTCGAAGTAGAATTTAATGTCGCTGAGGCCGAAGATGGACAAGGAGCGGATATCTTTGAGGCCCGGCATGCCGAGAAGGGCCGTCTCGATGGGGATCGTAATCTGTCGTTCGATTTCTTCAGCCGACCACCCGGGGTACTGGGTGATCACCTCGACCATAGGAGGAGACGGATCGGGGTAGGCGACAACATCAAGGATGTGAAAGGCGTACAGGCCGCCGAAGAAGAGGGTCAGGCCCAGTATGCAGACAAGCACCCGCTGGACGAGAGCAAACTCGATCAGCCGGGCGATCATGGTCTCAAACAGTCACCGGAGCCGTCAGTCAACCGCATCATCCGGAGGAATCTTATCCCTTCGCTTCCTGCCCTTTAATCAACACGGCCCCTTTCGTGACGATTCGTTCTCCAGGCTGAAGCCCTTCCAGAATCCGCACGTGGTCGCCAGAGGCAGTCCCTACCTTGACCTGCCGCTTCACGAACCGGCCCTGCGCCTCTTCCACATAGACGAACTCCTTCCCATCAATCTCCAGGACCGCTTCCTTGGGAATAGCCATAAAGGGCGTCGCATCGCCAACCTGGAGATTCAGCCGTGCGAACATCTCAGGTTTCAGTTTGTGCGACTCATTGTTCGCCCAGGCCCTGACTTTGATCGTCCTGGTGTTGGGATCGACGACGTCCCCGACGATCGCAACGGCAGCCGGAAAGTTGACCCCTGGATAGGCCTCGACGGTCACTGTTGCAACCTGCCCCACCTTCACCAGGGCAAGATCCCGCTCGTAGACGTCCGCGACCACCTGCAAGGAATCCAGATCAGCTACCGTAAAGAGCACCTGGGACGGATCCCCTCCCACCGATTGACCAGGGGTCACGGTCCGCTCGACCACCGTGCCAGTCAATGGACTCTTCATCTCGAACCGGGACGTGATCCTCTGCTGGGACAGAGGTTTTTCCAGTTCCGTAGCAGGCACTTTCAAGGAGAGCAACCGTTCCTTGGCACGACGGAACTCCGCGCGAGCCTTCACCAGATCGTTCTCGGCTTGCTTGAGATCCTTCTGCGGCAGGGCCTTGGTTTCATACAGGTCCTTGGCCAGCCCATAGGCACGCGTCGCATACTCGAGCTGCGAGGCTTCCTTCACAAAATCGGAATAGGCGGCAGAAATGTCCGGGCTGTCAATCACCAGCAGCACATCGCCGGCCTTGACATGAGCGCCCAGGTGCGCGCGAACTTCGACAACCCGGCCTTGCAACGGCGAGGAAATCTTCGAGTACCGATCTTCGCCATAGGCCACCTTCCCCGCCAACGTGATCGCGGCTTTCTCGGAACTATAGGCAACCACGGAGGTCTCGATGCGACTCTCCACGTCAGCCGGGCGGCTCGGCACTTTCTGGGCGGTCGGCGTCGCAGCACTGGAGGCGCTGGGCTCCTCATGGCGTCCACACGCACCCACAAAGACCAGAGACAGGACGAGTAAGACGGTTCTTGGCCACATCATCATGAAGTAATCTCTCGCCCGACCGCACTTTCCAGCAGGAAGACATTGTGCTGGTAATTGAACAGCGTCTCGATGTAGTTCTGCTGGATCAACCGTGACGTCCGTGCCGCATCCAGCAGGTCCAGAATGGTGGCTCCCCCTCGTTCATAGGCGCGCTCCACGATCGTGAAGACAGAGCGCGCATCGTCCAGAACTCCAGCTTGATAGGCCTCCACCAATTGACGACTTTGCAGAAGATTCCGATAGGCCAGGTCCACCTGGTTTTCGACCTGATTCAGAGTCTTCTGGAACTCCGCTTCCGCCACCTGGACTCCCACCTCGGCCTGCGCGATCCCACCCTGGTTCCGATTGAACAGCGGAACGGGCACACCAAGACTTAACCCGAACTGTTGCTGGTTATCTGGCCCCGTCGGCCCCTGAAACGCGTACCCGCCACCAGCCGTCACATCAGGATACCGGTACGCCTTGGCCAGTTTCAGGTCCGCCGTTCGTTGAGATTGGACAAGACGTTTGACGCGGATGTCCGGCCTGGTATCGATTGCGAGGAGCCGCAAGGCCGCGATGTCGGGGTCAACCCGGTGATACTCGAGTTCGGTCGTCAGCTCCACCTTCGTAGCCGGCGAGAGGCGCAAGAGCAGGCGCAGATCGGCGCGAGCCGCGTTGGCTTCCTGAACGGCCTGAATGACCTGGGACTGAAAGTCCACGACCTGGAGGCGGATTCGGATGAGATCGACCTCCGCAATATAGCCCTTCTTAAACCGGATCGTGTTTACCTCCAAGATCCTGGCGAACCGGTCACGGTTTTCCTCCGCCAGCGCCAACCGCCGTTGCGCGAGCTGGACCCGATAGTAAGTGTCCTTGACCGTGAAACTCAGTTGCCGGATGGCATCCTCGAAGTTAGCCTCGGTGGATTGGGTCCCAAAGGCAGAGCTTTCAATCCGATAGCCTCGCTTGCCGGCCATTTCAAAGAGCTGTTGCACCTGCGTGTAGACTTGCCCGCTGCGCGAGAGATTGGAGGGTACGCCCCGCTGCTCCTTGGAAAAAGACCCCAGCGTGGCGACAGAAAGCATGGGGTTCGGAAAGAGCCCGGCGGTAATCTGCTGAGCCCTGGCGGAATCAATCCCGAACCGCACGGTGATCAGGTCCAGGTTCTGCCGGAGAAAGAGCGCCAAGGCTTCATCCAGACTCAGGCGCAGGGTGGATGACGGAGGTGTACTGGCTTTGGGTTCCGCCTGGGCTGCAGAGGCCAGGCTAAAACTCACCGGATTTGTAACGGCAAGAAGGAGGATTGCTGCCGAAATCCAGAGTGTGCTTGATGCGACATAGCCGGACACTGCTGGCTTCCCTCCGCGTGCGGAACGATGAGTGTTCATAGGAGCCCCCCGCTCATTAACGTCCATGTGCAGCGAGGTACGATAACCTGATCATTATACCGGCTTTCCCTAGGTTTTTGGAATAGTTATCCGCCTTCTCCCCTACAGGCCTACTGCATCTTGAGTTCGGTCCAGGCCCGATCGTACAATCGGATCGCATCACCTAAATCAGCCATCCACTCCAGCCTGTCAAAGGTTGAATCAAGCGGATAGACCGCGGGGTTCTCGCGAAGCTGTTCATCCACGAGGGCCTTCGCTTGCCGGTTCGAAGACGCGAATCGCAGACGGTTAGTGGTCCGGGCCGCCACCGCTGGATCCAACAGGTAATTGATAAATCGCATCGCGAGGTCCCTGTTCCGGGAAGTCTTCAAGACTACCAGACAGTCGGCCCAGATCGTTCCCCCTTCCTTCGGAACCACATACTTGATGGAGGGACGTTCCGCCATCGCGCGGGCTACCGCGCCCCCCCATCCATGGGCCAGGACCACGTCTCCCGAGATCAGCAGCTGATCATAGCTCTCGCTGGTATAAGTCTTGACCAGCGGTTTCTGGCTCAGCAGCTTCGACTTGGCCTGGCCAATCACCGCTGGATCGCGGGCATTGAGCGACTGCCCGATCACGCGTAAAGCCACGCCGAACACCTCGCGCTGATCGTTCAGCATGCTGATCCTCCCCTTATACCGAGGGTCCCAGAGTACGGTCCAACTCTCCGGCGGGGGGAAAATCACGTTCGAATCGTAGCCGATCCCAACTGTCCCCCACAAATACGGAATCGAGTACCTATTGTCGGGATCGAACGGCAGGCGCTGCAGCCGCTCAGCAAGCAGCGTCGCGTTCGGGATCTGCTCCAGCTCCAGCTCAGCCAGAAGCCCTTGCCTCGCCATAATGGACACCATGAAGTCGGACGGCGCTGCCACGTCGTAGCCGCTCGCGCCACCTTGCAATTTGGCCAACAGCTCCTCATTGCTGCCGAACGTATCGACCACCACCTTGGCACCAGCCTGTTTCTCAAACTCAGCGATCAAATCCGGGCTGACATAATCAGACCAAGTGAAGTAATAGAGTGTGCGGCCCTTCTTAAGCCCGTCCTCCGGCGACGGCTGACAGGCGGACAAGCTCGCGACACAGAGAAATGCCGCGAGCCATTTACGATTTCGTGATGTGTGCATTTGGTGATTGTTCACCATGACTCGATCACTAAATCACCAGATCACCAAATCCTCATCGGCTCAATGATTCAATTCCTCTGACGTTGGACCAGCAGTGAGAGTCCGATCAACGCCATGGAGATCAGAACCAGCATCGCGGATAGCGCATTGATCTCCGGCGACACCCCGGACTTGATCATCGAATAGACTTTCAAGGGAAGCGTCGTCGAGCCGGGACCGGCTGTGAAGAAAGTCACGATGAAATCGTCCAGCGAGAGCGTGAAGGCCATCAGGACAGCCCCGATGATCGCCGGCGTCAAGAGCGGGAGCGTCACGCGTCGAAAGGCCTGCCACGGAGTCGCGCCAAGGTCAAGCGCCGCTTCCACCCAACGGGAGTCCAGCTTCTGCAGCCTGGCCTGCACGATGATCGCCACGATCGGCACATTCCACACGGTGTGTCCAATCGTAACCGTCACAAGGCTGAGCGGCACCTTGATCATGACGAAGAAGAGCAGCAGCGCCACGCCCAGCATCAATTCCGGAATCACAAGCGGCAACAGCAGGGCCCCCTCAACAGTCCACCGCCTCCCGGCTGGGAGCCGTTCCATGCCAACTGCCGCGCTGACGCCAAGCACGGTCGCAAGGAAGGTCGAGACGACAGCAACGACGAGGCTATTGTGCACCGCTGCCAGGAGCGCCTGATCCTCGACCAGCACCAGATACCATCGGAAGGTACCGCCCTGCCAGGTCGCCGACAGGCGAGAGGCATTGAAGGAGAACAGAATGAGGACGGCAATGGGCAGGTAGAGGAACAATAGATTGGCGAGACTCGCGCTCCGCAGCCAGATGCGTCCTCTATTCACCCGCCCCTCTCAAGTCGGTCGAGACGGCCATCTGTTTTGAAATATGCCATTGCGGCCAGCAGCACCAGCGCCATCAGCGCGAACGAGATTGCCGAGCCCAAGGGCCAGTCTCGCATCACTAGATACTCATGCTGAATGAGGTTCCCTACCATCATCGTTTTGGCGCCGCCCAACAAATCCGGCGTGATGAAGGCACCGAGGGAGGGGATGAATACGAAGATGCACCCGGCAACCACGCCCGGCTTCGTCAAGGGCAGGACAACCCGCCAGAACACGAACCAGCCCGTGGCGTACAAGTCCCAGGCCGCCTCGACCACCGACGAGTCGAGTCGCTCCAATGCGGCATAGAGCGGCAGGACCATAAACGGCAAGTAGCCATAGACCAGCCCGATAAGGATCGACCAGTCCGAATAGAGAAGCTCAATCGGTTGGGTCGTCAGCCCCAGGTTGATCAAGACCGTATTCATCAGCCCTTCCGTCCTGAGGATGAAGATCCAGGCATAGGTTCGGACCAGAAAATTGGTCCAGAAGGGAATCATGACGAGCAGCAGCCAGATTCCCTGCCAGCGGATCGGCGCCCGAGCGATGGAATAGGCCAGCGGAAATCCCAACAACAGGCATAGGGCTGTAGTGGCCAGCGCCAGCCCACTAGAACGGCCATAGATCCGGAGGTACAGAGGGTCGGCGAGATGCGCGTAGTTCGTGAGGTTGACCGTCCACTCCACCCCGCCATCGGTGCCTCGACTAGCGAAGCTGACAGCCAACACCATAAGGAGGGGAATGAAGAAAAAGATCCCCATCCACAACATAGGTCCCAACAGCCAACGCAGCGGGCGAGACTTCAGAGGGGGATCAGTGGTGAGGGTGGAAGGGACTGTCTGGCTCACTCGGTCAGGATCACTCCATCATCGGCATTCCAACAGAGGAAGACCGCCTCACCGACTCGGAACCGTTCCTGCCTGGCACCAGAGTTTGGCAGCCTGGCTCTCCAGAGGACGCTGTCCGAGAGACGCAGGAGATACTGCATCTCACTGCCCGTATAGGTTACCTTGTCAATCCGAGCAGAAACAGCATTGTCGAACCGGCACGCATGGGCATCCTGCGACAAATGGAGTCGCTCCGGGCGCAGCAACAGCATGACACGGTTTGCCTCCATCGGGCCCGGCGGGCGCCGTACAAGCAACGGCTGTGTGGTGGGAATGTCCGACGACGTGATCGTACAGGTGGTGCCATCAACCGTTACGATCCGTCCGCTCAGATGATTGGAGAGCCCGATGAAGCGGGCCACAACCTCGGAGGTCGGTGATTCATAGACCTCTTGTGGACTTCCAACCTGGAGGACGCGCCCATGATCCATCACCGCGACTCGGTCTGACATGATCAGCGCTTCTTCCTGATGATGGGTGACGCAGATGAAGGTGATCCCCACCTGCTTCTGAATCGTTTTTAATTCCAGTTGCATCTCCTGGCGTAGCTGCTGATCCAGGGCGCCCAACGGCTCATCCAACAGGACAACCGCCGGACGATTGACAAGGGCGCGGGCCAAGGCCACGCGCTGTTGCTCTCCGCCGGAGAGCTGCGACGGGAGCCGAGAGTGTTTATCCGACAACTTGACCATGTCCAGCGCGGCACTCACTCGGGATCGAAGTTCCGCTCGCCTAACGCGACGCATCTCGAGCCCAAATGCGACGTTGTCGAAGACGGTCATGTGGGGAAACAGCGCGAAGGTCTGAAATACAAGGTTCACAGGACGGAGATTGGGCGGCACGTTCTGCATGGAGCGCCCTTCGATCAGGATCTCTCCCCGATCAGGGCGCTCAAATCCACCCACGAGCCGCAACGTCGTCGTTTTGCCGGCACCGCTGGGACCCAGGATCGAAAAAAACTCTCCGCTTCGGACCTCAAGCGACAGGTGATCTACCGCAAGGGTCGCGCCATGGTATTTGACCAGGTCTCGTAGTTCGACACTCGTGTCGGCCAATGCGTTCGACTCCTTCAGGGCCGATTTCCCTCCCTTCGCGAAATCTCCCTAGCTGGTGAGTCCGACCTTGGAGCTGGCGGCACGGGCTCGTTTTCGTGCACGGAGCTTCGCCTCGTGTTTCCGCAGCAGTTCCTGCCGTAAGGCATCTCGATCCTCGGCCACGATCGTGACGAGACGGTCTGCATCCTCAGCATGATCCCGCACCAACTGCGACAGCCACCGCACCTGACGCTCGAGGCGTGCCAGCCTCCAAAGCACACTCTGGAGCACAGTTCGTGCCCTGCCGCCCTGCGGCGCCAGGGGAAGGCTCGCGGATTTCGCCATTGACGATCTCCTGGGCATGGGACCTCCCTGGGACACCTGAGGGTAACTCGCCTCGATTCTGGAGCCGCTAGTATCCTCGGACAAGACCGCACTGTCAACCGCACCCCGTTCTTTCTATTTGCGTTCCGTCCTGCTACAATCCCGCTACCATGCGGGATATCATGACCATGGTACTGGCCGGCGGCAAGGGGGAGCGTCTCTCTCCGCTGACCATTCCGCGGGCGAAGCCGGCGGTTCCGTTCGGGGGAAAGTATCGTATTATTGATTTCACGCTGAGCAACTGCCTGAACTCCGGCCTCAGGAAGATCGGGGTGCTGATCCAGTACAAGTCCCATTCACTTGATCGCCATATCCGGGTCGGTTGGAACATCCTGAACGCCGAGCTAGGCGAATTCATCGCTTCCATTCCGCCCCAGCAACGCATTAGCGAGGACTGGTACAGGGGCACCGCTGACGCGGTGTACCAAAACCTGTTTCTGCTCGACAACGAACAACCGATGTTTCTGCTCGTGCTGGCCGGCGACCACATCTATAAAATGAACTATGCCGACATGTACGACTTCCTGATTGCGAAGCAGGCCGACGCGGTGGTGGGCGCCATCGAGTTTCCGTTGGCCGAGGCCAGCCGGTTTGGCGTGATCGGGGTGGACGAGGACTGCCGCATCCTGCGGTTCGATGAAAAACCGAAGCACCCTTTCCCTCTTCCCAGCGACCCCAACCAGGCTTTTGTGTCAATGGGCATTTATCTCTTCAGGACCGAGGTCATCCGCGAACACCTGATCGAGGACGCCAGGCAGGGCACCTCGCACGATTTCGGCAAGGACATTATTCCCCGCATGATTCGGCAGAACCGTGTGTTCGCCTTCAAGTTCCAGGATGAGAACAAAAAAGCCGTGAAATATTGGCGCGACATCGGAACGCTCGACGCCTACTGGGAAGCCAACATGGATCTCGTTGCAGTGGATCCGCTGTTCAATCTGTATGACCAACACTGGCCGATCCGCACCTACCAAGGCCAGTTTCCTCCCGCCAAGTTCGTGTTTGCGCAGGACTACGAGGGCGGCCGGATGGGCATCGCGCTGGACTCGATCGTCTGCGGCGGATGCATCATCTCGGGCGGCCGGGTGCAGAACTCCGTGCTTTCCCCGAACGTTGTGGTTCAGGATCACGCCGACGTGAGGGAATCGATTCTCATGGAGAACGTGGTCATCGGCGAGCAGTCTCGGATCAGACGCGCTATCATCGACAAAGACGTGATCATTCCGCCCAAGACCGAGATCGGGTACGAGAAGGACGCCGATCGCAGCCGCTTCACGGTGACCGATTCCGGGCTGGTGGCCATTTCCAAGGGAATGAAGTTGCATGCCTCCTTCGATCCATCCGGTTGACCTGATCGCGGCCCTCCGCCACAAGCATCTGACCCCGGCCATCGTGTTCCTGACCTCGCGGCGTGCCTGTGACGATGCAATGCAGGCCTTCCAACGAAGCCAGGTCCTGCTGCCGCAAGAACGGCAACAGGCCATCGCCTCGGCGCTCGAGCAGCTCATCGCCCAGTACCCCAGCATCGCTGAACATCCGCTCCTACCGGCTGTCCAGCGGGTCGGGGTCGCGGCACATCATGCCGGCCACCTGCCGTCGTGGAAAATCGCCGTGGAGGAGCTGATGCGACAGGGCTGTCTGGACGCCGTCTTCGCGACCACGACCCTGGCCGCCGGCGTCGACTTTCCCGCACGGACGGTGGTCTTGACTCAGTCGAGCGTTCGCAAGACGAGAGATTTCACCGACCTCACAATCAGCGAGATTCAACAGATCGCCGGCCGTGCAGGTCGTCGCGGCAAAGATCTTGTCGGCTTTGCAGTGGTCACCCCGTCGCCCTATATCGACTTAAGCGTGATCACAAAGGGGCTCACGGGACAACCGGAGCCGATCGACAGTCAGTTCGTCATCAGCTACCCCATGGCCCTGAACCTGCTTAAGGCGCACCCGCTTGACCAGATCCAGCCTATCCTGGCGAAGAGCTTCGCGCAGTTTCAGCTCAACCGTCGGGCCGAGGCGCTTGAAAAGAAGCTGGACCAGTTGCATGAGCAGATGCAGCCCTACGGGCCTCGCGTCTGCACGGACTGGATCACGCAGTGGCAGGTGTTCGACCAGGCGAGGAAGCAGAAGGCCCATCGCGTTCAGGTAAGACGACGCGAACCGCCGGAGGTGCTGGCCCGCCTCCATTTCTTGACGCCCGGACGCCTGGTCGGATTGCCGAAGGGACGCGGCATCGTCCTGCGGCAGTACCGGAGCCGCGGGCAGCGCAGTCCGATGGTCACCGTGCTCCGACCAAGCGGCGCGGTGACCGAGTGCCCAGCGGCCATGATGACGCAAGTGCTGGACCGATCGTTTGACGTAGCCGAAGCGCCGGTGTATCCCTGGTGCATTCCCGAGAGTCTCCAGGAGTTGACTCGGCACCTCTCGGAACTTCCCAGTCGAATTCCCGCCTTGCCGATCCTCGCGCAGGACGAGCGGGAGGAGCTGACGGAGTCCCAGATCGTGCAAACCTTGGACGAGTTCCCTTGCCCCACGTGTCCTTCGCGCCCGGCTTGCCAGAAGGACCACGCCCAAGCGCTTCGCCTGCGACAAGAGCTGCACCGCCATAGCAAAATGATCCAGGCGCTGCGACACGGCCTCTGGCACAGGTTCCAGGCTCGGGCTGAGGTATTGCAGGAATTCGGTTATCTGACGCCGACCTGTCATCTCACCGAGGATGGGGAATGGGCGCGGCTGATCCGCATCGATCATTCGCTTCTGATCACAGAGCTGATCCGCGCTGAAGCCTTCAGCGGGATTGAGCCACAGATACTGGCAGGTGTCATGGCGAGCATCGCACATGATGACGACCGCCCGGGCTCCTTCCCCCGCATGAGCAACGGATTGGCCTCTCTACTCAGCCAGGTCCGCCAACTGGCCGAATCCTTAGCGCCGCACGAGGACCCACCCCTGCTACGCGCAGACGTGGCCGCGTTGACGGAACGCTGGATAGGCGATCCGACTCTCACCTGGATCGGTCTGTGCCGCACAACGACGATGGCGGAAGGGGACATCTATCGCCTCTTAGCTCGGACTCTCGAATACCTGTCCCAGCTCCATACGCTCCGCTCGACCCATCCTGGCTTGGCCGACCGCGCCAGTCGCGCGATCAAGGCGCTGAGGCGAGGCGTGTTGGAGGAACTACCATGAAGGAATCGAAAAGTCTGAAAGTCTCAAAAGTCACAAAGTCATCAACGTCATAACCTATGTATCTTCACGAATCCTAACATACGAAGCTGTGAAGACCTGACGACTTTACCGACTTTCTGACTTTTGACTGAAGGAAGCCATGACTACTGACGAACTGGAGAAAATACTCGCTCAGCAGCCGGTGGGGCGACTCCATCGGCTCGCACAAGACCGAATCCACCGGCACTTCAGGCTAGGGAAGAGGCGTCTCATTGACGCGCTCCTTAGGCACTCGGTCGAGAACCGAGCCGGGCTGGAATCAGATCTGCAGGTTTTGATGCAGGAAGGGTCTCGGACGGAGCCGCCGACCGGACGCCGGCGGAAGTCGGAAGCTCCCGTGGGGCGTGCCGCCCGGCCCGGTCAGTCTAACAGACAACCAATCAAGCCAGGCGAATCTGAACCGGCCGAATCGGCCACTGATCTGCCAGCCTTCCTGGAAGGGATCGGCGTCCCTCCGCCACGCCCGTTTGTCCCCGATGCCTGGCAGGAAGAGGCCCTCGCCCACCTGGCTGAGACGGATGTCATCGTGAGCGTCCCGACCGGCAGCGGAAAA
>Ga0184637_10001676_pt1 | contig 14661 bp, 13 predicted proteins | sample PLM3_127_b2_FD_133143 | JGI IMG/M metagenome (GOLD analysis project Ga0184637, IMG submission 133143) | Groundwater sediment microbial communities from an aquifer in East River, Colorado, USA - PLM3_127_b2 | ecosystem: Environmental > Terrestrial > Soil > Riparian zone | place: USA: East River...
AGCATCTCCGTCACCGCATCGACCGCGAGCTGACCAAGGTCGAGCGCCGCGGCGGGATCGCGCGCCGGAAGGCCACGCAGCGTGCGCAGCGCACGCGGGGCCGCCTCGAGCGTGAGGTCTCCCAGCGGCGGCGCCGCGCCGAGGACGCTGTGCGGAGCAACCGCCGGCGCGTGGAGGAGCGCTTCCGCGGCGCCAAGTCGAGCGTCGACGAGCGTGTCCCCACGCCGTAGGACCGCTTAGCCCGGGCCCCGCTGGAGAGGGCGGTGCGTCCGGAGAGATCTGTCCGCACAACGCGGGCAGAAGCAGCAACCTCTCCTCCCCGATCGGCGGGCCTCCGGGCCCGCCGATCTCTTTTATTCCCGCGATGTGGTCGGCTTCGCCTCCGCCATCGCGGGGTTTTCGGACCCCTCTGCGACAATTGTCTTGATGTCACCAACTGCTGAGCAGATCACCGAGCGCCTGCGTGAGGTCATCGATCCCGAGCTTCGTCGCTCGATCGTCGACCTCGGCATGGTGCGGTCGATCGAGATCAAGGACGGCGGGCGGGTCGAGGTCGTCGTCTCGCTGACGACGCCGGGCTGTCCGATCCGCAACCACTTCCAGCAGGCCGTCGCGCAGCGCGTCTCCGAGCTGGAAGGGGTCAGCTCCGTCGATGTCGGCTTCGACGTGCTGAGCGACGAGGAGAAGTCGGGCCTGCAGCAGGCGCTCGGTCGCAAGCGGCTGCCCGAGGGCGCGCTGGCCCAGGTCGGAAACGTGATCTGCGTCGCCTCGGGGAAGGGCGGCGTCGGCAAGTCGACGATGACCGCCAACCTGAGTGCGGCGCTGCAGGCGGAGGGGCACGCCTCCGGCGCCCTCGACTGCGACGTCTACGGCTACTCGATCCCACGCATGCTGGGCGTAAACCGCAAGCCCGAGGTTTCGCCGCAGCGCAAGATCCTGCCGCTACAGGCCCCCTCCGGCGTCAAGGTGATGTCGATCGGCTTCTTCCTCGAGGAGAACGCTGCGGTTGTGTGGCGCGGCCCCATGCTCCACAAGGCGATCCAGCAGTTCCTCGAGGACGTGGAGTGGGGCGAGCTCGACTACCTGCTGCTCGACCTGCCACCCGGGACGGGTGACGTCTCGATGACCCTCGCACAGCTGCTGCCGCAGGCGAAGATCGTGATCGTGACCACCCCGCAGCCGGCCGCCCAGTCGGTCGCCCGCCGGGCCGCCGAGATGGCCGCGAAGGTCGACCTCGAGGTGCTCGGCGTGATCGAGAACATGTCCGGCTTCACAACGCCCGACGGCGAGCGCCTCACGATCTTCGGCGAGGGCGGCGGCCAGCTCCTGGCCGACGAGCTGGACGTGCCGCTGCTCGGCAAGGTGCCGCTCCAGCAGGAGCTTCGTGAGCACGCGGACGGCGGCAAGCCGCTGGCGACCGAGCAGCCCGACGCTCCGGCGTCGCAGGCGATCCGCGACGCGGCGCGCGGGATCGTCGCCACCACGCCGCAGGAGCTCCCCGTGATGCAGGCGCCACCGGCGGCGGCCGCGGCGGCGGGCGCGGTCAGCGGGACCGAGCTGCCCGTCGTTCAGTAGCCGCTACTTCTTGGTGTAGTAGTCGGCGTTGATCTGCGTGTACTTCGCCCACTCCTCGGGGAGCTGGTCCTCGGCGAAGCACGCGTCCACCGGGCACGCCTCGACGCATGCATCGCAGTCGATGCACTCGTCGGGGTCGATGTAGAGCTGCTCCTGCCCCTCGTAGTCGGCCTCGTCGGGGGTCGGATGGATGCAGTCAACCGGACATACCTCGATGCACGAGTTGTCCTTCTCGCCTATGCAGGGTTCCGCGATCACGTAGGTCATGCTGGTCGGGCTCCCTCTGGGTTGCTTGGCGGTGCGACCGATCCGCCCTCTCCGGACCTCCGAGTCGAGCGGAGTGCAAATTGTAGGTGAACCGATCCCCCCGCACGCGATCCCCGCGCACGGCTGAGCAGAGGCAGGCGCGCGGCTAGAGTGCCCGCGTGATCGCGATCACTGGCGCAACCGGGACCGTCGGCAAGGCCCTCCTCTCCACGCTGATCGAGGCCGGGCAGCCCGTCCGGGCCCTGGTCCGCGACCCCCGCGGGCTCGGCTCGCACCGGGTCAGGGTGCAGCTCGCGTTCTGCGATCTCGGCGACCCGCACGGGCTGCGCCACGCGCTGCGCGGCGCGGACACCGTGATCCACCTCGCGGCCACGATCCGCGATCAGCCGCCGCGCCGCGTCGAGGAGGTGAACGGGCTCGGCACCCTGCGGCTGCTGCACGCCGCCGAGCGCGCGGGCGTGGAGCGCTTCGTGTTCTTCTCCGCGATCGGCGCCGGTCGCTTCCAGCGCACCCGCTTCTTTCGCTCCAAGGCGCTCGCAGAGCAGGGCGTGCGCGAGTCGCCCCTGGACACGACGATCTTCGCCCCCTCGATCGTCTACGACCGCGACGACCCCTGGGTGACGATCATGAGGCGCCTGGCGCTGCTGCCGGTGCTACCCGTCTCGGGGTCGGGGCAGGCGCGCTACCAACCGATCTGGGCGCACGACGTGGCGCGCTGCGTGATCGCCTCGCTGGATCGCGCCGCCGACGAGCGCTACGAGCTCGCCGGCCCCGAGGTGTTGAGCTACGAGCAGATGGCCCGGGTGATCGCGGCCGCCGCCGGGCGCCAGCGGCCGGTCGTCCACGTCCCGCTGCCGCTCGTGCGCTCCGGCCTGATCTGGCTCCGCCGCGTCTTCGGCGAGTCCGTCTTCGCCACCTGGGAGGAGGCTGAGCTGATGGAGATCCCGATGGTCACGCCTCGCGGCACCGCCGACGCACGCGGACTAGGCGTCGATCCGCGCGCCATGGGCGAGGTCCTTTAGGAGCGGCGTTCAGCACAGGAAGGGCCCGGCTCGAGCCGGGCCCTTCGTTCGCCTGTCTATCGATCCCGCGGGGGGAGGCGCCGCCGAAGGCGGCGCCGAGGGGGGCGGAAGCCCCCCCTGCTACATCATCCCGCCCATGTCGGGCATGCCGCCTCCGCCGGGCATCCCGGCCGGCTCCTTCTCGGGCGGCTCGGCCACGATCGCCTCGGTGGTGAGGATGTTCTTCGCGATCGAGGCGGCGTTCTGGAGCGCCGCGCGGGTGACCATGGTCGGGTCGATCACCCCGTCGGCCACCAGGTCGCCGTAGTCCCCGCTCTCCGCGTTGAGGCCCTCGCCGGGCTTCATGCCGCGGATCTTCTCCACCACCACTGAGCCCTCGAAGCCGGAGTTCCCGGCGATCTGGCGCAGCGGCTCCTCGAGCGCCCGGCGCACGATCTCGGCGCCGGTCGCCTCGTCCGGCTCGAGCCCGTTGGGGTCGATCTCCTGCTGCGCGTTGAGCAGCGCCACGCCGCCGCCCGTCACGATGCCCTCCTCGAGCGCCGCGCGGGTGGCCTGGAGCGCGTCCTCGACCCGGTGCTTCTTCTCCTTCAGCTCGGTCTCGGTCGCCGCGCCGACCTTGACCACGGCGACGCCGCCGGCCAGCTTGGCCAGCCGCTCCTGGAGCTTCTCGCGATCGAAGTCGGAGTCGGTGGTCTCGATCTCCTGGCGGATCTGGTTGATCCGGCCCTCGATCTGCTCCTTCTCGCCGGCGCCGTCGATGAGCGTCGTGTCGTCCTTGGTGACGACGACGCGGCGCGCCTTCCCGAGCTGGCTGAGCTGGGTGTTCTCCAGCTTCAGCCCCATCTCCTCGGTGATCACCTCGCCGCCGCTGAGGACCGCGATGTCCTCGAGCATCCGCTTGCGCCGGTCGCCGAACCCGGGCGCCTTCACGGCGACCCCGGTGAACGTGCCGCGGAGCTTGTTTACGACCAGCGTCGCGAGGCTCTCACCCTCGACGTCCTCGGCGACGATGACGAGCGGCTTGCCGCCCTGCATCACCTGCTCGAGGATCGGCAGCATGTCGCGCACAGAGCCGATCTTCTGGTTCGCGATCAGGATGTAGGGCTCCTCGAGCACCGCCTCCATGCGGTCCTGGTCGGTGATCATGTACGGGGAGATGTAGCCCTTGTCGAACTGCATCCCCTCGGTGAACTCGAGCTCCATGCCGAAGGTCTGGCCCTCCTCGACGTTCACGACGCCGTCCTTGCCGACCTTCTCGATCGCGTCCGCGATCACGTTGCCGATCTCATCGTCGGCGGCCGAGATCGCCGCGACGCGGGCGATCTGATCCTTGCCCGCGATCTCCTTCGACTGCGCCTCGCGCAGGTTCTCCACGACCTGCTCCACGGCGTGCTCCATCCCGCGGCGCAACCCGAGCGGGTTGGCGCCCGCGGCGACGTTCTTCAGCCCGCTGCGGACCATCACCTGGGCGAGCAGCGTCGCCGTGGTGGTGCCGTCGCCCGCGACGTCGTTGGTCGCCGTGGCGACCTCGCGCACGAGCTGCGCGCCCTGGTTCTCGAACACGTCCTCGATCTCGATCTCACGGGCGATCGTCACGCCGTCGTTCGTGATCGTGGGCGCGCCGAACTTCTTGTCGAGGACGACGTAGCGACCCTTGGGCCCGAGCGTCACCTTGACCGCGTCGGCCACGGAATCGACGCCCGACTGCAGGGCGGCTCGCGCCTCCTCGGCATACTTCAGCTCCTTGTGAGCCATCTCTCTTCTTGCCTCCTGTGTCTAATCCGGTGAGCTAGGCGGTCATTCGACCTTGGCCAGGACGTCGGACTCCCGCAGGACGAGCAGGTCCTCTCCGTCGACCGTGATCTCGGTGCCGCCGTACTTGCTGTACAGCACCTCGTCGCCCTCGCCGACGTCGAGCGGGATCCGCTTCTCGCCGTCCTCGTCCCACTTGCCCTCGCCGGCGGCGACGACCTTCCCCTTCTGGGGCTTTTCCTTCGCCGTGTCGGGGAGGACGATGCCGCTGGCCGTCGTCTCCTCCTCCTCCGTTGCCTGGACGATCACGCGATCGCCAAGGGGCTTCAGCTTCATCCGTTTACCTCCGTCAGTTCAACCGCCCGCCACGTGCTCGGCTTTGCCTCCGCCGCGGCGGGTTTGGTGCAGGGACCTATTAGGTTCATACTTGGCACTCTACCCACGAGAGTGCCAAGTATGAACCGAAGTGTAGTGGAGGCCCGGGGCTACTCGCCACCCACGCGGCCACTGCCCGCGCTGAGCAGCGGCGCGCCGAGCAGGCGCGCCAGCCCCTCCCCCCCGTTACGCATCACCCAGTCGTGGTTCCAGGCGAAGATCGGCCGCGCGAGCGGCGCGAGCAGGTTCATCCACGGCCGCGTCGTGTGCACGTCCCACTCGTACAGGACGGCGGTGGCTCCGTCGCCCTCGAACAGGCGCCAGCGCCCGATCCCGGCGAGCTCACCCGAGGCTTCGCCCTCCAGCAGGTGCGGACGCTCCGACCGGGTCGAGCGAACGACGAAGGTCAGCTCGTAGGGGAGCCGGCTCTTCCACGTGTAGCGGGCGACCTGGCCGATTCCCTCCTCGCCCGCCGGCTCCAGCTCGACGACCCGCTCCACCCCCCGCCACCATTCCGGCCAGCGCCCGGAGTCGTGGATCGCCTCCCAGACCGGATCGATCGGCGCCCCCAGGCACCACGTCGTGAGGAAGCGGTACTCACTCACTATTAGCTCCTACGACCGGCATCCGCGTCCGGATTAGTTCTGGGACGGGGTCTCGCCGTTGCCGAGGCTGGGCCCTTGGGGGGGCTCGACGATCTGCGAGAAGCGGATAACCGTCACCGTGTCGTCCTCGGCGATCTTGCGCCCGTAGATCTGCTCGAGGAAGTGAACCGTCTCGTCGAGGCGGCGAAACTCCGGGTTGTCGTGCTCGACGTCGCGCGGGGAGAGATCGCTCACCCGCTTCACCTCCACGTCGTCGATGACCGCCGAGAAGATCTTCTGGCGCGGACCGTGCCGGTAGCCGACCGTGACCCAGACCATCTGCCCGCGCGTGTACTTCTTCGACTTGTCGCCAAGGCGAATCGTCGCCGTCTTTCGACCGCGCTTCAGCTGGTCGACGAAGACCGGCGAGTAGAAGTTCAGCACGAAGATTCCGCTGCTCATCGCGGTAACGAGCCTAACTGGATCGTGGCTCCTGCAACAGGCCGCCGGAGCGGCGTCAGGCCTCCGGGATCAGAGGCTCCAGCCTCCGTTGCGGCCCTCGCCGAACCCCTCCCGCCCGATCAGCGGCACGAAGCGGCACGCCCCGAGGCTGCGCCGCTCGAGGCCGCTGCCGGTCTCGGGGTCGACATCCTCGCCTTGCCGGGTGAAGACCGTGAGCATGTCGGCGCCGTCGGTGGCGATCGGGACCACGAGCCGGCCGCCCACCGTGAGCTGCTGGATCAGGCTCGGCGGCGCCCCCGGGGCCGTGGCATGGACGGCGATCCCCTCGTAGGGAGCCCGCCCGGGGAGGCCGCTGCTGCCGTCACCCGTCACGACCTCGACGTTCTCGACCCCGAGCTCGCGCAGAAGCCCGCCTGCCTCGCTTGCCAGCTCGGCGATTCGCTCGATCGTGATCACCTCGCGGGCGAGCCGGGCCAGCACGCACGCCGAGTAGCCGGACCCGGTCCCGATCTCCAGCACCCGCTCGTCGCCCTTCAGCGTCAGCGCCTCACAGATCGCGGCCACGATCCACGGCTGCGAGATCGTTTGGCCGTGTCCGATCGGAAGCGCGGAGTCGTTGTAGCTGCGCCGGCGCTCCGGCTCGGGCACGAAGCGCTCCCGCGGAACGGCCTCCATAGCCTCGAGGACCCGCTCGTCCCCGATCCCCCGCCGCCGGAGCTGGCGCTCGACCATCGCCGCGCGCTCTTTGGCGAAGTCGCGGTCGCGTGCCAACGTCAGAAGATGTAGGCGCGCAGGCGGCGCGGCGCGAGCACGGTCACGCGCCCTCGCCCGACGTGGACCACCCCGGCGCGCTCCAGCACCGCGAGGAACCGGCTGACGCTCTCCCTCGATGTCCCGGCGAGCTGCGCCAGGTCGGCCTGCCTCATCCGGATCGTCACCCCGTCGCGCCCCTCGAGCGGCGCCTCCTCGGCGATCAGCTGCGAGAGCACCCCCGCCACCCTGCTGGGAACCGTCTGGAACGACTGCCGCGCGATGCGCTCGTTCGCCTCGCGAAGCCGGCGGGTGAGCGCGACGACGAGCTTCACGGTGATCTCGGAGCTGCCCTGGAGCATCCGCCTCACGTCGCTCGCCGGCAGAGCGAGCAGCTCACACTCGCTCAGCGCCTCGACGCTCGCCGAGCGGGCCTCGCCGTCGAGCATCGCGAGCTCGCCGAAGATGTCGCCCGGGCCGAGGGTCGCGAGGGCGATCGCCCGTCCGTCGGGGTGCTCGCGGGTGACGCGGAGGTCGCCGCTGCGGACGATGTAGCAGGCGTCGCTGTGATCCCCCTCGTGAAAGACACGCACGCCCTTCGGGTAGGAGCGCGGCACGGCGACCCTGGAGATGCTCTCGAGCTCCTCGCGCGACAGCTCCGAGAACAGCGGCACCCTGTTCAACAGGGCGATCGTCGACTCGCGATCCTCCTCCACGCCCCAAGTATCCCGCGCCGCGGCTATGGCTTCAGGCGCCGGCCCGTGCTGAACAGGTACTGCGACCACGCGACCATGGCCGCAGCGATCGCGGTCGTGACAGCGAACGAGAGCCACACGCTGGCGTCGCTCGAGCCGAGGAACCCGTAGCGCACCGCGTTGACCACGTAGAAGAGCGGGTTGGCGTGCGAGAGCTGCTCCCACGGCGAGGGCAGAATCTCCACCGAATAGAAGACGCCGCCGACGAAGGTCAGCGGAAGGATGACGATGTTGTTGATGAAGGTGTGGTGGTCAAAGGTCTCGGCGTAGATGCCGACGATGACTCCGAGCGCCCCGAACAGCGCGACAAGCAACAGCGCGGCGGCGCCCAGCGCGAGCGGACGCTCGATCGGGGCCCCGGTGAGTGGTATCGCGAGCGCGCCGAGCGCGATCCCGATCAGCAGCGCGCGGAAGGCTCCCCCGATCGTCAGCCCGAGGTTGATCTGCCACGGGTGCATCGGGGCCGCCAGGACGTCGTCGATGTAGCGGTCGCTGCGCGCCTGGAAGATCGAGCTTGAGTTGTTGGAATAGGCGGCCTGCGCCATCGCCATCGCGATCAACCCGGGGACGATGAAGACGTCGTACTCGAACCCCGACACCTCGCGGATCCTGCTCCCCAGCGAGAGCCCGAACACGAGGATGAAGAGGATCGAGGAGACGACCGGCGCGAGCATCGTCTGCGTCCACAGCTTCGAGACCCGCAGGCACTCGCGGGCGGCGAGCCAGGCGAGCCCGCGCCACGGCTCGGGGCGGACCGCCGGCGCGTCGGCGATCGAGGCGTCGGGTGCGCTCAAGCTGCCTTCTCCCGCGGCTCGTGCACGGCCTTCAGGTAGACGTCCTCGAGCGTGCGGGCCCCGAACTGCTGCTTCAGCCCCTCGGGAGTGCTGCGCGCGACGATCTCCCCGCCCGTGATCAGGGCGATCTCCTCGCACAGCGCCTCGGCCTCCTCCAGGTAGTGCGTGGTGAGCAGGATCGTCGTGCCGCGGCTGTGCAGCATGCGGATGTAGCGCCACAGCTCCCTGCGCAGCTCGATGTCGACGCCGGCGGTCGGCTCGTCGAGGATCACGAGCCGCGGCTCGTGGAGCAGCGCCCGGGCGAGCAGCAGGCGGCGCCGCATCCCCCCCGAGAGCTTCGGCGCTCTCACGTCCGCCTTCGCGCGCAGGTCGAACACGTCGATCATCTCCTCGGCTCGCTCGGCCGAGTGGCGCCGGGTGATCCCGTAGTAGCCACCGTGGTAAAGCAGCGCCTCGCGCACGGTCAGGAAGCGGTCCAGGTTCGTGTCCTGCTCGGCCAGCCCGACCGTGCGCCGCGCCTCGAGGCTCGACGCCGGGCACCCGAAGACGTCGATCTCGCCGTCCGTGATCCGGAGCAGGTTGCAGACCGCGTTGATCAGGGTCGTCTTGCCGGCCCCGTTCGGCCCCAGCAGGCCGAAGAACTCGCCGGCGGGCACCTCGAGGTCGAGACTGTCGAGCGCCCGGGTGCCATCGTCGTAGCGCTTGGTCAACCCTCGAATCGAGAGGGCCGGCGCCGAGCCCGTCATGCCGACGCGACGAGCCGCCGCGGCTGGCGCGAGAAGCCCGCCTCGATCAGCATCGACTCGAGGCCCGAGCCGATCACGGGCTCTCCGTCCACCCGTTCGATCGCCAGCTTCGGCAGCCGGCCGTCCGCCGCGGCCTCGGCGAGGATCCCGAGCGCCTCCGCGAGCGCTTCCCCGTCGAGCTCGGCGAGCCTCAGCACTCCGCGTCCTCCTCGCTCCACGTACACAAGCGGCTCGCCGTCACGCAGCAGCACGTACGCCCCCGGCGACCGGCTCGGGCGGCGGCCCGAGGCCCGCTTCGGCCACGCAAGCGCGGCGCCGAAGGGGTTGGCTGGGTCCGTCGCCGCGAGCACGAGGTGCCGGCCACCCTCGTCCGGCAGCGAGCGCAGGCGCTCCACGGCGCCGGGGAGCGCGAACTGGGCGCCGCCGAGCCCCTCGACGAAGTAGCCGCGCCGTGCCGTGCCCAGCATCTCAAGGTTCGAGAGCTCGCCGTACAGGGTCGCGAAGCCGCCCGGAGTCCCCTCCGCGACCACCATCTCGCGGGTCACGATCCCGTAGCGCTCCAGCATCAGCTCGGCCTGCGCGCGGAGGCGCGGGCCGGCCGGGGGCGCGTTCTCGAACAGTGGGGCGGTGAGCGACCAGCGTCCCTGCACGGCCTGGCCGGTGGCGGCGCGGCGGCTGGCGAAGCGCCGCCCGCGAGCGCGCTGGGCGCGCTGGGCGGCGCTGAGGCGCGGGGCGCGCAGCGGCGCGAAGGCGTCGTTGGTGACCTCGCCCGTCCACGCGAGGTCCCACAGCGCCGCGTGAAGCTCCTCGGCCTCGATGTCTAGCTCCGAGAGCAGATCGAGCCAGAAGCACGGGTGGCGGGCGAGCAGCTCCCGGATCGCGTCGTGAGCCTCGCCGCTCGGGGACTCCAGCTTGGCGTTCGCGGGCGGCGGGCCGGCGAGCCGCACGTCCTCGCGGAAGTACAGCGCGACGCGGCCACCGCTTCGCCCCAGCGCCCCGGCCCCTATCCACACGACCTCGCCGCCGGTGCAAAGCTCATCCAGCCAGGCCGGCGAGTAGGCGCCGAGCCGTCGCGGGAGCACGTCGCGCTCCCACACCTGCGGCGTCAGCGCCACGCCCTGAAGCGGCACGAGCGCCTCGCGCAGCCGGCCCGGGCCCGCGCCCGCGGGCCGGTGGGCATCGACGTTCTGCCAGCTCGGCAGGAAGCGCGCCAGCTCGCGCTGGTCGGCCGCCTCCACCTCCTTCCTCAGGTGCGCGAGGCTGGCGCGGCGCAGGCGGCGCAGCACGTCCGGCTCGCACCACTCGCGCTCGGATCCTCCCGGCAGCAGCTCGCCGCGCACCAGCTCGCCGGCACGCTCCAGCTCCCGCAGCGCCGCTACCGGATCGACCCCGTAGCGGGCCGCGAGCTGGGCCGTGGGGAACGGGCCGTGGGTGCGCGCGTAGCGGCGCGCCAGGGAGGCCAGGGCGTCAGGGACCGGCTCGACAAAGGAGTCGGGAAGGCCGGCGGGCGGGGGAACCCCGAGCGCGTCGCGGTACAGTCCCGCGTCCTCGGCCGCGATCCAGCGCTCCTCGCCGGCGACCCGCACCCTCGCCGCGCGCCGCTCGCCCTCCAGCTTGTCGAGCATCGAGCCCGCGGAGTAGCCCTCCGCCACGCGCTGCTCGCACTCCGCCTCGGTGAGGTCGCCGACCCGTCGCAGCACCTGCTGCAGCGCGTCGCGGTCGCGCGCTCGCGCCTGCTCGGCGCGATGCTGGAGCGATTCGGTGACATCGACGAGCGCCTCGGGATCGATCAGCTCGCGCAGCTCCTCCTGCCCGAGCAGCTCCCGAAGCAGCTCGCGGTCGAGCGCCAGGGCGGCCGCACGCCGCTCGGCGCTCGGCGTGTCGCCCTCGTACATGTACGTGGCCACGTAGTCGAACAGCAGCGAGGAGGCGAACGGGGAGGCGGTCGGAGTCTCGACCTCGACGAGCGAGATCCGCCGCGCCGCGAGGTCGCGAAGCAGGCGCTCCAGCGCGGGCAGGTCGAGCACGTCGCGCAGGCACTCTCGGTACGTCTCGAGCACGACCGGGAAGCGCGGGAAGTCGCGCGCCACCTCGAGCAGGCTCTGGGCCTTGAGCCGCTGCTGCCACAGCGGGGTGCGCTTGCCCGGGTAGGCGCGCGGGATGAGCAGCGCGCGGGCGGCGTTCTCGCGGAAGCGGGCGCCGAACAGCGCCGAGCCCGACAGCTCGCGGACCACAAGGTCCTCCAGCTCGTCCGGCTCGAGCAGCACGAGGTCGGCCGGCGGCGGCTCGTCGGCGTCGGGGAGGTGGAAGACGATCCCGTCGTCGGACCAGATCGCGTCGGCCTCGAGCTCGAACTCGTCGCGGATCCGCGCCGCCATCGCGAGCCCCCCCGCCGCGTGGACCCGCCCGCCCCACGGCGACAGAACGCACAGCCGCCAGTCGCCGATCTCGTCCCGGAAGCGCTCCACGACGATCGTCTCGTCCGAGGGGACGACGCGCGTGGCGGCCTGCTGCTCGTTCAGGTAGGCGACCAGGTTGGCGGCGGCGCGGCGATCGAGGTCGTAGTCCTTCGCGAGCGTGCCCGGCTTCGCCGCCACCGCCTCGCGCGCGAAGGCGCCGATCGCCCGGCCCAGCTCCGCGGGGCGCCCGATGCCGTCGCCGCGCCAGAAGGGAACGGCGCCGGGGGCGCCCGGGGCGGGGGTCACGATCACTCGGTCGCGGGTGATCTCCTCGATCCGCCACGTGCTCGCGCCGAGCAGGAAGGTCTGCCCGGGCCGCGCCTCGTAGACCATCTCCTCGTCGAGCTCGCCGACCCTGCGCCCGTCGGGGAGGTGGACGCCGTACAGGCCGCGATCGGGAATCGTCCCCGCGTTTGCGACGGCGAGCTGCCGCGCTCCGGGACGGCCGCGCACCATCCCCGCGGCGCGGTCCCAGACCAGCCGCGGGCGAAGCTCCGCGAAGCGCTCGGAGGGGTAGCGCCCGTCGAGCATGTCGAGCACGTTCTCGAGCTGATCACGCGACAGCTCCGCGAACGGCTCCGCCGCGGTCACCACCCGCTCGACCTCGTCGAGCTCCCACTCGTCCGTGGCCGCCATCGAGACGAGGTGCTGGGCGAGCACGTCGAGCGGGTTGCGAGGGATCACCGTCTCCTCGATCTCGCCGCTGCGCATGCGCTTCGCGACCACGGCGCACTCGAGCAGGTCGGCGCGGAACTTGGGGAAGATCCGCCCCACGGAGACCTCGCCGAGCCCGTGACCGGCGCGCCCGATGCGCTGCAGCCCGCGCGTCACGGACTTCGGCGACTCCACCTGGATCACGAGGTCGACCGCGCCCATGTCGATCCCCAGCTCGAGCGAGGAGGTGGCGACGATGCAGGGCAGCTTCCCCGACTTCAGCAGCTCCTCGACGATCGCGCGCTCCTCGTGGGCGAGCGAGCCGTGGTGGGCCCTGGCGACCTCAAGTGAACCATTGCCGGCCGCGTACTCGGCTCCCGACTCCGCCGCGGCCGGGCTGTGTCCACCATGCTCAGTCGGCGGCAGTTCCTGCGTCTCCTCCTCGTTCGCCAGCTCGTTGAGCCGCTTCGCGAGGCGCTCGGCCCCGCGGCGGCTGTTGACGAAGATGATCGTCGAGGTGTGCTCGCGCACCAGGCGGAGCAGCTCGGGGTAGATCGCGGGCCAGATCGAGCGCGGGTTGGTCGCTCCGTCGAAGTTCGGGTCGACCCGCTCCGGAGAGAGGTCGGGGCCCTCGGGACGCGCCGGCCCGTCGAGCGACCCACCCGGCTCGGACATGTCCTCGACCGGGACCTGGATCTCGAGGTCGAGCTCCTTGGTGCGCCCCGCGTCGACGATCTCGCACTCGCGGCGCGGACCGACCAGGAAGCGCGACACCGTGTCGAGCGGCCGCTGCGTGGCCGAGAGCCCGATCCGCTGCACGGTCCCGCCGCCGTTTCGCTCCACGAACTGGTCCAATCGCTCCAGCGTCAATGCGAGATGAGCGCCCCGCTTCGACTGCGCGACCGCGTGGATCTCGTCCACGATCACGGCCTCGGTGCCGGTCAGGATCTCTCGTGCCTGCGAGGTCAGCATCAGGTACAGCGACTCCGGCGTGGTGATGAGGATGTCGGGCGGCTTGCGGCGCATCGCCTGGCGCTCGCGCTGCGGGGTGTCACCGGTGCGCACCCCGACCCTGATCTCGGCCCCGATCCCGGCGAGTGGCGCGCGCAGGTTGCGCTCGATGTCGTACGAGAGCGCCTTCAGCGGCGATACGTAGACGATCCGCACCCCCTGCCCGAGCCGCTCGGGCTCCGACGCGAGGCGGTCGATCCCCCACAGGAACGCCGCCAGGGTCTTTCCCGACCCGGTGGGCGCGCAGATCAGCGTGTGGGCACCGGAGACGATCGCCGGCCAGCCCTGCTCCTGGGCGGGGGTGGGCGCCTCGAACGAGGAGCCGAACCAGCGCCTCACCTCGTCGCTGAACGGGGCCAGGGGAGTGGATTCGTGGGTCGCGGATCGCACGATGATGAACCCACCAATCTTACGGACCGGCCGGACGCGATACTGGCCGCTGTGCCCCTGATCGACCGGCACCTGCCTGTGGCGAAAGCCGATTTCAGCGAGCGGCACGAGCGGGTCGTGGAGACCGCCGCCGAGCGCGTCCTGCAGATCGGCCTCGCGGCGCCGGCGGCCCCGGACCCGATCGTCGCCACGCTGATGCGGCTGCGGAGAGTGCCGCGCGCAGAAACAATCGCGGAGTTGCTCGACGCGTTGGGACTCGAGCGGCTGGAGGGGACGGCGACCGAGGTCGTCTACGGAGGCAAGCTGTGGCCCAAGATCTACGCTGCGGTCGACCTGCGCGGCGAGCGGCTCTCCGGCGATCGCTCCCGCGCCGTCACCGAGACGCGGGTGGCTGCCGACGACGATCGCTCGCGGCAGCTGTTTCGTCTCTACTGGCTGGCGGTCCGTCCCTTCTCGGGACTGATCCGGCGCCGCTGGCTCGCCGAGATCGCCCGGCGAGCGGCGGCGGGCTAGGGGGAGAGCCGCCGGGCGCTAGCCGAGCGCGCGGCCGTAGTGGCGCTCGTAGTAGTCGCGGTACTCGCCGGAGCGGATCGGCTCCCACCACCACGCGTTGTCGCGATACCACCCCACGGTGCGCTCCAGCCCTTCGGCGAAGCCGACGGCCGGCTCCCATCCAAGCGCCTTCACCCTCGAGGAGGCGAGCGAGTAGCGGCGGTCGTGGCCGGGGCGGTACGTCGCGTGATCGATCAGCGACTCGTCGCGGCCTGTCAGCTCGAGGATCGTGCGTACCACCTCGATGTTCGGAAGCTCGTCGGGTCCGCCGACGTTGTAGACCGCGCCCGCCTCGCCGCGCTCGAGCACGACGTCGAGCGCGGCGCAGTTGTCCTCGACGTACAGCCAGTTGCGGACCTGCATCCCGTCCCCGTACAAGGGCAGCGGATCGCCGGCCAGGGCGTTGAGGATGCACAGCGGGATCAGCTTCTCGGGATGCTGGAAGGGCCCGTAGTTGTTCGAGGAACGGCAGATCAGGGCGTCCGCCCCGTAGGTGTGATCGAACGCCTGCAC
>Ga0184637_10001677_pt1 | contig 14653 bp, 10 predicted proteins | sample PLM3_127_b2_FD_133143 | JGI IMG/M metagenome (GOLD analysis project Ga0184637, IMG submission 133143) | Groundwater sediment microbial communities from an aquifer in East River, Colorado, USA - PLM3_127_b2 | ecosystem: Environmental > Terrestrial > Soil > Riparian zone | place: USA: East River...
GCGCAACGCTTGCGCCAGCTCCGACGGCTTCACGAACTTGCGCCAGTCATGGGTGCCGCGCGGCAGCCAGCGCAGCACATATTCGGCGCCGACGATGGCGAAGGCGAAGGCCTTGGCCGTGCGATTGAGCGTCGCCAGGAACAGAAGCCCGCCGGGATTGACCAGCCTGGCGCAGTTCTGGATGAACAGTCCGACATCGGCCACATGCTCCACCACCTCCATCGCCAGCACGATGTCGTAGGTAGCTCCGCTCTCCAGCAGATCCTCCGCCGCGCAGGGCAGATAGGTGATCTTCAGGCCGGCTTTCTCCGCATGGGTGCGCGCCACGCCGATATTGCGCGGCGCCGGATCGATCCCGGTGACTTCCGCGCCCAGCCGGCGCATCGGCTCGGTCAGCAGGCCACCGCCGCAGCCAACCTCGAGCAGCGACAGTCCCTCGAGCGCCGCCACCGCGGTCGTGTCACGCCCGAAATGCGCGGCGGCGACATCGCGGATATAGGCGATGCGCGTCGGGTTGAACCGGTGCAGCGGTTTGAAATCGCCGAGCGGGTCCCACCAGGCTTCCGCCATGGCGGTGAATTTGGCGATTTCGGTGGCGTCGACGGTGGTCGCGCCGGAGTTGGGAGCGGTCATGGCCGGGTGTGGGGCGGAGCTCTGCGGGTTCATCAAAAAATGGCCGAATCTGGCGGTTTTTCCGGGCTTTATCCAAGGCCGAGGTCTTGCCTCTCCCGGTCGAGTTGAGTATGGATAGCCGCCACCGGCAAGACAATTCCTTTCCGGCAGGTTTGCCGGCTGCCACTCCATCGGAATTTAGGGACTTTCTCCGCAAATGAACGCGCCAGCGAGGACCCGGACCCGCGTGGTCATGAAGTTCGGCGGCACTTCGGTGGCCAATGTCGAGCGGATTCGTGCGGTCGCCCAGCGCGTGAAGCGCGAGGTGGATGCCGGGCACGAGATTGCCGTCGTCGTCTCGGCGATGGCCGGCGCCACCAACCAGATGGTCGGCTGGTGCGGCGAGTTGTCGCCGCTCTATGACGCGCGGGAATATGACGTGGTGGTGGCTTCAGGCGAACAGGTGACCAGCGGCCTGCTGGCGATCGCCCTGCAGACCATCGGGGTCAATGCCCGTTCCTGGCTCGGCTGGCAGATCGCGGTCGAGACCGACGACGCGCATGGCAAGGCGCGCATCGGGCGCATCCGCACCGAGGAATTGGAAAAGCGGTTCGCGCAAGGCCAGGTCGCCGTGGTGGCCGGTTTCCAGGGCGTGGGCTCGGACAACCGCGTCACCACCCTGGGCCGCGGCGGGTCGGACACCTCGGCGGTGGCGCTGGCGGCGGCGCTGAAGGCCGATCGCTGCGACATCTTCACCGACGTCGACGGCGTCTATACGGCCGATCCCCGCATCGTCGCCAAGGCGCGCAAGCTGGACAAGATCACCTACGAGGAAATGCTGGAGATGGCGTCGCTCGGCGCCAAGGTGCTGCAGATCCGCTCGGTCGAGATGGCGATGAAGCACAATGTCCGGCTGCAAGTGCTCTCGAGCTTCGAGGACAAGCCGGGCACCCTGGTTGTGGATGAGGAAGAGATCATGGAACAGGAACTGGTCAGCGGCATCGCCTATAGCCGGGACGAGGCGAAGATCACCTTGCTGCGGGTGGCCGATCGGCCGGGCGTCGCCGCCTCCATCTTCGGGCCGCTGGCGGACGCCAACATCAATGTCGACATGATCGTGCAGAACGTGTCGGAAAGCGGCGACACCACCGACATGACCTTTACCGTGTCGAAGGCCGATTTCGAGCGCGCCAAGCAGGTGATCGAGGGCCAGCGCAACCGGGTCCAGTTCGCCGGCATGATCGCGGATTCCAACGTGGTGAAGGATTCGGTGATCGGCGTCGGCATGCGCTCCCACGCCGGCATCGCCCAGCGCATGTTCCAGGCGCTGGCGGAAAAGGGCATCAACATCCAGGTCATCTCGACCTCGGAAATCAAGATCAGCGTTCTGGTGGCCGAGGAATATACCGAACTCGCGGTACGCGCCTTGCACACGGCCTACGGCCTGGACGCGAACTAAGCACCTATGGCCTGGACGCGGCCTAGGCGGGAAGGATCAAAACCTGAGATGAATCGTGCGCAAGCTGAGGCCCTGCTGAACCATCTGTGGCGGCGCGGAACCGAGTTTCTCGGTTGCCGCTACGCCATCATGGGCGGCGCCATGACCTGGGTCTCGGAGCGCAATCTGGTCGCCGCCCTTTCCAATGCCGGCGGCTTCGGCGTCATCGCGTCGGGCGCCATGCCGCCAGAGATTCTGGCGGCGGAGATCGCCGCCACCTACAAGCTGACCGACCGGCCCTTTGGCGTAAATTTAATCACGCTCCACCCAAAGCTTGAGCAACTGGTCGATGTCTGCCTGGATGCCAAGGTCGGGCATGTGGTTTTGGCGGGCGGCTTGCCGCCCGCGACCGCGCTCCAGCGCCTGAAGCAGGGCGGTGGGAAGGTGATGTGCTTCGCCCCGGCCGTCTCGCTGGCGAAGAAGCTGGTGCGATCGGGCGCGGACGCCATCGTCATCGAGGGCATGGAGGCGGGCGGCCATATCGGTCCGGTCACCACCAGCGTGCTGGCGCAGGAGATCCTGCCCGTCATCCGCGACGTGCCGGTCTTCGTCGCCGGCGGCATCGGCCGCGGCAACGCCATGCTCGGCTATCTGGAGATGGGCGCCTCCGGCGTCCAGCTCGGCACCCGTTTCGTCTGCGCCACCGAATCCATCGCCCATGCCAATTTCAAGAAGGCCTTCATCCGCGCCGCCGCGCGCGACGCCGTGCCGTCGGTGGCGCTGGACAATCGCTTCCCGGTGATCCCGGTGCGGGCCATCGCCAACGAAGGCGTGCGCCGCTTCATGGATGTGCAGCGCCAGGTGATCGAGCGCTTCGATCAGGGCGAGCTCGACCAGAAGGCGGCGCAGTTGGAGATCGAGCATTTCTGGGCCGGCGCCCTGCGCCGTGCGGTGATCGACGGCGATGTCGAGAGCGGCTCGCTGATGGCCGGCCAGAGCGTCGGCATGGTCACCAAGGAACAATCCACCACCGAGATCATCCAGGAACTGATCGAGGACGCGATCCAGGCCCTGCTGGACCGCCCAAGCTCGCTCGCGTTCTAGGCCGCCATGACCCAGGCTCCCAGCCAGTCCGGCGCTCGCATGCTGCTGAAGCGACTGCGCAACGTGATGGCACGGGGCGGGCCGGCGCAATTGCGTCTGGATCAGACGGTGAAGCTGATCGCCGCCGAGGTGGTGGCGGAGGTCTGCTCGATCTATCTGCTGCGCGCCGGCGAGGTGCTGGAGCTGTTCGCCACCGAAGGCCTGAAGAAAGAGGCGGTGCATAAAACACGCTTGCGCGTGGGGGAAGGCCTGGTCGGCGACATCGCCAGCCACGCGCGGCCGCTGGCGCTCTCAGACGCGCAGCATCATCCGCAGTTCGCCTACCGGCCCGAGACCGGCGAAGAAATCTTCCAGTCCCTGATGGGCGTGCCGATCCTGCGCGCCGGCCGCGTGCTGGGCGTGCTGGTGATCCAGAACCGCACCCGCCGGCAATACAGCGAGGAAGAGATCGAGACGCTGGAAACCGTGGCGATGGTTCTGGCGGAACTGGCGGCGGGCGGCGAACTGGTCAGCCCGGACGAGCTGCGCCCCGGCGACGGCATCGCGGTGCTGCCGCTGCGCCTGGACGGCGTCACCTTCTGCCCGGGCCTGGCCAAGGGCGTCGCGGTGCTGCACCAGGCAGCACTGCAATTGCAGCAACTGGTGGCCGAGGATCCGGAGCGCGAGGCGGAGCGTCTGACCTCGGCGCTGGAGGAGCTGCACAGTTCGATCGACCAGTTGCTGAATGCCGGCGATCTAGGCCAGGGCGAGCATTTCGACGTGCTGGAGACCTACCGCCTGTTCGCCCGCGACCAGGGCTGGCGCAGCCGCATGCTGGAGGCCGTGCAATCCGGCCTGACCGCGGAGGCCGCGGTGCAGAAGGTGCAGAACGACACCCGCGCCCGCATGCGCGACGTCACCGATCCCTATCTGCGCGAACGGCTGGCCGATCTGGACGATCTCGCCAACCGCCTGTTGCGCCACCTCTTGGGGGCCGAGGCGCCGGGGACGCGGCACCTGCCGGAGGAAGCGATCGTGGTGGCCCGCTCCATGGGGCCGGCGGAGTTGCTGGACTACGACCGCACGCGCCTGAAAGGCCTGGTGCTCGAAGAGGGCTCGCAGAACGCCCACGTCGCCATCGTCGCCCGGGCGCTCGACATTCCGGTGCTCGGCCGCTGCGCCGATCTCATGCAGAAGGTCAGCGACGGCGATCCGTTGGTGATCGACGGCGACAACCAGCAGCTTTTCATCCGCCCGGCCGAGGAAATCCTGCAGACCTTCACCGACAGCATGCGGCAGCGGGTGATCAAGCGCGAAGCCTTCGCGGCCCTGCGCGATCTGCCCGCCGAGACCCTGGACGGCGTGCGCATCGATCTGCACATCAATGCCGGGCTGTTGATGGACATGCCGCAAGTTGCGGCGACGGGTGCGGCCGGTATCGGCCTCTATCGCACCGAGATCCCGTTCATGATCTCGCACGAATATCCGGACGTGGTGCGCCAGACCGAAATCTATCGCAAGGTTCTGGACGGCGCCGGCGACGCGCCCGTCGTGTTCCGTACCCTCGACGTCGGCTCCGACAAGGTGCTGCCCTATTGGAACCGACCGCCGGAGGAGAATCCGGCCATGGGCTGGCGCGCCATCCGCATCGCCCTCGACCGCCCGGCGATCCTGCGCCAGCAATTGCGGGCGATGCTGAACGCGGCCGCCGGTCGGCGGCTGTTGGTCATGTTCCCGATGGTGACCGAGATCGCCGAGTTCGATGCCTGCCGGCGGCTGCTGGAGATCGAAGTGGCGCGGCGCAAGACGGCGGGCCAGACGCTGCCCGAGCCGCTGCTGGTTGGCGCGATGGTCGAAGTGCCGGCGCTGCTCTGGCAATTGCCCGAACTGGTGCAGCGGGTCGATTTCCTGTCGGTCGGCAGCAACGACCTGCAGCAATTCATGTTCGCCGCCGATCGCGACAATCCCGCCACCGCCGGCCGCTACGACACCTTGGCGCCGGCCATGCTGCGGGCGTTGGCGGAGGTGGCGCGGGTCGCCGGCGAAGCCGGCAAGCCGTTTGGCCTGTGCGGCGAAATGGCGGGCGATCCGATCGCGGCGCTGGCGCTCATTTGCCTTGGTTATCGCGCGCTGTCGATGTCGCCGCCTCGGGTGTTGCCGATGCGCGCCGCCATTCGTAACCTTAATTTCGTCGGATTGTCGGCCTATTGGCGGTCGGTGCGGCACCTGGACGGCGCGGCCCTGCGCAGCGCGCTGCTGGACTATGCCCTGGATCACAATATCCCGCTTTAGGGCGTTGCCACTGATCCTGGAGGGCCTATATATAGCCGGTAGACCAACGGATTCCGGCCGCGCGCGATGTTGAGGGAACCGGCGTAGGGTTCCCCGCCGCTTCGATGGCGCAAGGCGCGCGGGCAAGGCTTAAGCGATGATGGACGGCGGCAGTTCCGAGACGCACCGAGGTGCCAGCGGCAGCTTGGCCGACGTCGGCGCCATGCTGCGCGACCGCCGCGTCGAGTTGAAACAGGACATCGGCACGGTCGCGCGCCAGACCCACATCAAGGTCAGCTATCTGAAGGCGATCGAAGAGGGCCACCGCCGCGATCTGCCCGGCACGGCCTACACGATCGGCTTCGTGCGCACCTACGCCGACTATCTCGGCTTCGACGGCAACCGGCTGGTCAACGATTTCCACACCCAGCTGGCGGGCGACCGCAAGCGCGTCGCGAACGCCCAGGCGGCGGCCAGCGAAGAGTCTCGCGTGACCATTTCGCCGGTGGCGATCGCCGCCGGCGTGCTGATGCTGGCCCTGGTCGGGTTCTTTGCCTGGGGCTATCTGTCCGATACCGGCGGCGAAACCGACCCGGCAAGCTTTGAAGAGGCGCAGGACGCGGCGGAAGGCGAGGACGCCGTCGCCGAAAGCGATGCCGCGGAAGACGCCGCCACGGCCGAAGCCGATCCGGCGACAACGCCCGAGCCCGCGGCTGAAACCACCGTGACCGCCGCCGCGCCCGCCACCCCCGATCAGGCTGCCGCCGCGCCAGTCGAAGATCAGTTGCCGCCGCCCGAGGCCGATGCCGCCCCGATCGCGGAGCAGGATCCGGCCCAGGTCCAGGAGGCCGCGGCCGCCGAGGGGGCCGCCGGCAAGATCGTGCTCCGGGCCAAGCTGGAAAGCTGGGTGCAGGTCACCAACGAAAAGAGCGAATCGATCTTCTCCCGAGTCCTGCGCGCCGGCGAAACCTATACCGTCCCCAACGAGCCCGGCCTGATGCTGACCACCGGCAATGCCGGCGGGATCGAAATCCTGCTCGACGGCAAGAAGCTGAAAAGCCTCGGTTCCGTCGGACTGGTGCGCCGGAACGTGCCGCTCGACCCGAAAAAGCTGAAGGACGGCAGCGCCTTCAAGGCCAGCAACAGCGCCCAGCCCAGCCAATAGACTCCGATCCCCCTGGCTGAAGCGCGGGATTGACGTTCCGATTCAAGGGCTTGACGTTGGGCTCGCAGGCTTGATCTTTTGCCCCCGGCAGAGCATCTTCAACCCGACCCGCGCGGCCGGCCGCCGCGCCGCGAGCCATGCCCGGCTGCCGCCCCGATTGCCGAACAGGAAAGACCCTTAGATGAGCCTTCGCCCTTATCGAGACATCAGCCGCCGGAAGTCCCGGCAGATCCGGGTGGGCTCGGTCCTGGTCGGCGGCGACGCGCCGATCAGCGTCCAGACCATGACCAACACGCTGACCGCCGATGCGGCCGCGACCATCGAACAGATCCGCCTCATCGAAGCGGCCGGCTGCGACATCGTTCGCGTCTCCTGCCCGGATGAGGAATCGACCGCCGCTTTGCCGCAGATCGTGCGCGAGGCGAAGATCCCGATCGTCGCCGACATCCATTTCCACTACAAGCGCGGCATCGAGGCGGCGAAGGCGGGTGCCGCCTGCCTGCGCATCAATCCCGGCAATATCGGCAGCGCCGCGCGGGTCAAGGAAGTGGTGCAGGCGGCCAAGGATCATGGCTGTTCGATGCGCATCGGCGTCAATGCCGGCAGCCTGGAGCGCGAATTGCTGGAGCGCTATGGCGAGCCCTGCCCGGAAGCGATGGTCGAATCCGCGCTGAATCACGCCAAGATTCTCGAGGATCACGACTTCTTCGATTTCAAGATCAGCGTGAAAGCTTCCGATGTGTTCCTGGCCGTGGCCGCCTATCAGGCGCTGGCCGAGGCCTGCGACTACCCGCTCCATGTCGGCATCACCGAAGCTGGCGGCCTGCGCACCGGCACGGTCAAATCCTCGATCGGCCTCGGCATGCTGCTGTGGTCGGGCATCGGCGACACCGTGCGCGTTTCGCTCTCCGCCGAACCGGCCGAAGAGGTCAAGGTCGGCTACGAGATGCTGAAATCGCTCAACCTGCGTCACCGTGGCGTCAATTTGATCTCCTGCCCGTCCTGCGCGCGGCAGAATTTCGACGTGATCAGGACCGTGGAAGCGCTGGAGAAGCGCATCGCCCACATCACCACGCCGATGACCGTCAGCATCATCGGCTGCGTGGTCAACGGCCCGGGCGAGGCGCGCGAAACCGACATCGGCTTCACCGGCGGCGGCAACAACACGCATATGGTCTATCTCGCCGGCCAGCAGCATCACCGCTTGAAGGATCAGGACATCGTCGATCATATGGCGGAGCTGATCGAGAAGAAGGCGGCCGAGATCGAAGCGGCGAAGGCGCAGGAAACGGCGGCCAGCAGCGCGGCCTAGATCGCGCAGCGGCGCCGGCGTCGCGGTCCCACTGTTTCGCAAGTAGGGGCCGCGGCGTTTCGGGGTCAACATCTTTCCAGGAAGGCACGCTCTTGTCTCAGCTTCAGCCGGTTCGCGGCACGCATGATCTGTTGCCGGAGGAGATGCGCCGCTACCGCCTGGTGGTGGAATCGGCGCGCACGGCGGCGGAGTGCTTCGGTTATCACGAGATGGCGACGCCGATCTTCGAATTCTCCGAAGTGTTCAAGCGCACGCTCGGCGACACGTCCGACATCGTCACCAAGGAGATGTACACCTTCACCGATCGCGGCGGCGAGACCATCACGCTGCGTCCGGAGGGCACCGCCAGCGTCGCGCGCGCCTTCATGTCCGGCGGCCTGTCGCAGCATCTGCCGCTCAAATATTTCTACCATGGCCCGATGTTCCGCTATGAGCGGCCGCAGAAGGGCCGCATGCGGCAGTTCCACCAGACCGGCGTGGAACTGCTCGGCGTCGCCGAGCCGCTGGGCGATGTGGAGATCATCGCCATCGGCGTCGAATTCCTGCGCCGCCTGGGTGTGTGGGACCGCTGCAAGCTGGAGATCAATACGCTGGGCGACACGGAAAGCCGGCGCGCCTATCGCGATGTGCTGGTGACGTATCTGTCGCAGCATCGCGGCAAGCTCAGCCGCGACAGCCAGGAACGGCTGGAGCGCAACCCGATGCGGATTCTGGATTCGAAGGACGAGGGCGATCAGCGCATCGTCGCCGGCGCGCCGGTCTATTCCGATCATCTGAACCAGGCCAGCCGCGATTTCTTCGCCAAGGTATTGGAAGGGCTGGACGCGCTCGGCATTGCCTACAGCATCAATCCGCGCCTGGTGCGCGGCCTCGACTATTATTGCCATACCTGTTTCGAGATCATGTGCGACGATCTCGGCGCGCAGAAGACGGTGATGGGCGGCGGCCGCTATGACGGATTGATCGGTATCATGGGCGGGCCGGAGACGCCGGGCGTCGGCTGGGCCAGCGGCGTCGAACGCTGCATGCTGCTGATCAATCGCGAGATCAATCCGCGCCGGCCGATCGCGCTGATCCCGGTCGGCGCCGCGGCGGAACGCGAATGCCTGGTCCTGGCCGATGTGTTGCGCCGGCGGGGGCTCTATGCGGAGCTGGGCTATTCCGGCAATGTGGGCAAGCGCATGAAGCGGGCGAACAAGCTGAATGCGCGTGTTGCGGTCATCCTGGGCGATGACGAACTTGCCAAGGGAGTCGCCACATTGCGCGATCTCGATTCCGGCGAACAGCGCGAGGTCGCCATGGATGCGCTGCCTCAGCAGCTCGAAGCCTATTAGCAAAGCCCGCCAGCATGGGGTAGGCGGCGCCACATTCCTGATCGTCGGGGTCAACCACCGCACCGGCCTGCAATTGCTGCGCGAGCGGCTGCAGGGCGATTCGGGCGATGTGCTGCGCCTGCTCGGCCGCTGCCGCGACAATGGCATCGACCAGGCGATGGCGGTGGCGACCTGCGACCGTTGCGAAGTCTGGTGCGTCACCCTGGATGCCGCCGCGGCAACGGCCAGGCTGCCGTCGCTGCTGGCGGAAGCCGCGGGAATCGAGCCGGTGGAGATCGCCCCGCGCCTGCATCAATTGAGCGACGAGGCGGCGCTGCGCTACGCCTTCGCCGTCGCCTCTTCGCTGGAAAGCCAGATCGTCGGCGAGCCGCAGGTGCTGGGCCAGGTGAAGGAATTCCACCAGCTGGCGCAGCGCGCCGGCATGAGCGGGCCGGAGCTCGACCGCATCCTCGACGCGGCCTACCAGGCGGCCAAGCGCGTGCGGCACGAGACCGGCATCGCCGGCCAGTCGGTGTCGATGGCCGCTTGCGCCACCAGCGTCTTGAAGCAGATGCACGGCGATCTCGGCACGCTTTCGGCGCTGCTGATCGGCGACGGCGACATGACGGAGCTGATCTTCGAGCAGGTCTCCGCTGCCGGGCTGAAAAGCTGGACCATGATTCATCCGCAGGAGCGCCGCGCCAAGGCCTGGGCGGAGCGGCACCGGCTTCATTGGCGGCCGTTCCAGGAATTGGACCAGGCTCTGGATGCCGGGGATTTCGTCGCCAGCGCCCTCGACATCGGCAAGCGGGTCGTCGCCGCCGACGCGGTGCGCGCGGCCCTGCGCCGCCGCCGGCAGCGGCCGATGCTGATGGTGGATTCCGGCGTGCCGGGCGATATGGATGCCGGGATCGCGAAGCTGGACAATGCATTTCTCTACACGCTCGACGATCTGGAGCGGTTGGCCATGGCTGGGCGCCAGCATCGCGCCGCGGCGGCCGAGGAAGCCTCGCGCATCGTCGACCAGGCGGTGGAATCGTTCCGGCGTCAGTTGACCGAGCTGGAGGCCGCTTCGGCGATCTCCGTGCTGCACCGGCATTTCGAGCAGCAGCGCGCCGAAATCCTGGCCCAGCCCGGCATCGACGCGGCGGAGGCGACGCGGCGCCTGGTCAATCGCCTGCTGCATCGGCCGAGCCTTGAACTCAAGGCTGCACGGCCGCAAAAGGATCTGGAGGCCGCTCTGCGGCGATTGTTTGGCTTGAACCATATGAACGGCAAGAACGGCAAGGAAGAGTGACGTGAGCTTGGAAGGTAAGCTCGATCGCGTGGTGAAGCGGCATGACGAGCTGTCGGCGTTGCTTGCCAGCCCCGATCATAAGGATGCGCAGGCCTATGCCCGCAACTCGAAGGAGTATTCCGATCTGACGCCGTTGGCAGAGGCGATCGGAGAATGGAAGGTCGCCAGGCGTGAGCTCGGCGATCTCGAGGCGATGCTGGCCGACGGCGCCACCGATGCCGAGATGCGCGCGCTGGCCGAAGACGAATCGGTCGCGCTGAAAGCCCGCGTGCCGGAGCTGGAGCACAAGGTAAAGCTGCTGCTGCTGCCCAAGGACGAGGCGGACGAGCGCAACGCGATCCTGGAGGTGCGCGCCGGCACCGGGGGCGAGGAGGCCGCCCTGTTCGCAACGGCCCTGTTCCGCATGTATGCGCGTTACGCGGCCTTGCGCGGCTGGAAGTTCGAGGTGATGGACGTCAACGAGACCGGCCTCGGCGGCTATAAGGAAGCGACCGCCACCATCACCGGCCGCAACGTGTTCGCGCGGCTGAAGTTCGAATCCGGCGTGCACCGCGTGCAGCGCGTGCCGGAGACCGAGGCCTCCGGCCGCATCCACACCTCCGCCGCGACCGTCGCGGTGATGCCCGAGGCCGAAGAGGTCGACATCCAGATCGACGAGAAGGATCTGCGCATCGACGTCTTCCGCTCCAGCGGTCCGGGCGGCCAGTCGGTCAACACCACCGACAGCGCCGTGCGCATCACCCATATCCCGACCGGCGTGGTGGTGCAGCAGCAGGACGAGAAATCGCAGCACAAGAACAAGGCCAAGGCGATGAAGGTGTTGCGCGCCAGGCTCTATGACGCGGAACGCTCGAGGCGCGACGCGGAGCGCGCCGCCAACCGCAAGAGTCAGGTCGGTTCCGGCGACCGGTCGGAACGCATCCGCACCTACAATTTTCCGCAAGGCCGTTGCACCGATCACCGCATCAACCTCACCATCTACAAGCTCGACAAGGTGATCGAGGGCGCGGCGCTCGACGATTTGATCGACGCGCTGATCTCGCACGACCAGGCGGAGCGGCTGGCGGAGGTGGAGTGACCGATATCGGCACGCTGCTGCGCCAGGCGGGCCAGCGACTGGCCGCGGCGGGGGTGGAAGATGCGCCGCGCGACGCGCGCCTTCTGTTGCGGGCGGCATCCGAGATGCCGCTCGCCGCGCAGGTGGCGTTTCCCGAACGCACGATCAATGCGGCGGCGCTCGAGCGTTTCCATCTGTTGCTCGCACGGCGCGAAAGGCGCGAGCCGATGGCGCAGATCCTCGGCCGGCGCGAATTCTGGTCGCTTGCCTTCCGCGTCACCGGCGATACGCTCGACCCAAGGCCGGATTCGGAAACCCTGGTTCAGGCCGTGCTGGATCGCCTGCCGGATCGCGCCGCGCCGCTGCGTCTGCTGGATTTCGGCACCGGCACCGGATGCCTGCTGCTGGCGCTGTTGCACGATCTGCCGGGCGCGATGGGGCTCGGCATCGACCTATCCGCGGCGGCGCTGGAGGTCGCGGCGGAGAATGCGCGCAATCTCGGCCTCGCCCATCGCGCGACGTTTCGCCGGAACGACTGGGATGACGGCATCGCGCCACCCGTCGACATCCCGGGTTTCGACATCGTCCTTTCCAACCCGCCTTATATCGAGAGCGCCGCGATCCCGACCTTGCAGCCCGAGGTCGCGCGGTTCGAGCCGCGCCTGGCGCTCGATGGCGGTGCGGACGGCCTCGATGCTTATCGCAAATTGCTGCCGGCAGCTTCGCGGCTACTGCGGCCCGGCGGGCTGGCGGGCTTCGAGGTCGGCACCCATCAGGCCGATTCGGTCACCGCGATCGGCACGTCTTGCGGCCTGCGGCATATCGCGACGGTCAGTGACCTGGGCGGTATCCCGCGCGTGGTTCTTTGGCAAAAAGATTAGCCGGTTCAAGGGATTGATGCATGATCAAGAACGCTCGGGCGGTGTGTCAAAAAAGCTGTTGGAAAGCGCTGGGGAACCGATTAGGGTCTGCCTCGGCAGTCGGGGCTGACCATGGGCCGCGCCCGGGGGAAAGCCGGCCATCGCATAGCGAAGCCAGCCCCAAACAGTGCCTCCGCACACAGACTGCGTCTCGCGCCGAATAGAGCGGCTGTTGATCGTTCAGCAAATTGCTGAATGCGCCGAGACGATGGGCCTGCGGCTTGGGCTGCCCTCTCCACCACAGTCGATGACGAAGTGACATTCACATGAAGCAAAACAACAACAACAATCGACGCGCGCGTGGGCGTGGTCCGCGCAAACCTCACGGCATGGGCGGCGGTGGCGGTCACAACAAGGGCCAGGGCTACGACAACCCGGGGCATGAGACGCGGGTTCGCGGCAATGCCTATCAGGTCCTCGAAAAATATCTCCAGCTCGCCCGTGAGGCCGGCTCCGCCGGCGACAGGGTTGCGGCGGAGAGCTACCTGCAGCACGCCGATCATTACTATCGCGTGCTGAGTTCGATGAATGACGGGCAGCGGCCGCGCGTCGGTGGTCGCGAACTTTCCGTCGCCGACGTCAATGTGCAGAATGTGAGCCAGGGCCTGTCGGCCGCGCTCTCCGGCAGCCAAGGCATGCCCGGCATGAGTGATGACGGCAACCAGGGTCAAGGCGACGGTCAAGGCCAGGACAGCGCGCCGGGCAATGACCGGTCCCCAGGTCAGGAGCGCGGTCCGCAACATGGTCAAGGTCACGGCCAAGGTCATGGGCAGAACCAGAATCGCGGCCAGGGCCAGCAGGTGCATCAAGGCCAGCCGCGTCACAATCAGGGCAATCAGGGTCAGAGCCCCGGACAATCGGCGCCCAGCGGCAACGTGGCATCCAACGGCCATGACGGCGGCTACGGCAACTACGCGGATGTGAACCAACAGCCGCAACCGGCCTTTACGCCGGTGGTGGAGCCCGCCCCGTCCGGGGGTGCCGTCGGAGACGACCAGCCGGATTACCCGGAAGAGCTTCTGCCGGCCGTTGCGCCTGCCGCCGCGGTGCCGGGCGAACCCGCGCCGGAAGCCGCGGATGGCCGTCCGCCGCGTGGTCCGCGCGGCCGGATGCGTGGCGGCCAGGGCCGGCGCGGTCCCCGAACGCCAGATGGCGCTTCGGGCGGCAGCGCCCAAGACGGCGCCGAGCCGACCGAGTAGCTGGGACCCAAGGTTGGACCGAGGGCCGCGCCTTTTTGGCCGCGGAAACAGGGCTTTCCAGCCTGGATTTTTGGATCGGGTGGGGCGGGCGGACGCAGGTCCGGCCCGCCTCTTGTTTGTCCGTTAACCTTCCCCATATTGCCTGTGGGGATAGATTTTCCCATGCATCCAAGACCGTGTGCTGACCTGATCGGGCGCGGTTGAGCGAGGGCGTGACACATGGATCTGGAAAAGTTCACCGAGAGATCGCGTGGTTTCCTGCAGGCTGCGCAGACCCTGGCCCTGCGCTCGGGTCATCAACGGCTGACCGCCGAACATCTGCTGAAGGTTCTGCTCGACGACAAGGAAGGCATGGCGGCCGGTCTGTTGCGGTCCGCCGGCGCCGATCCCGCGCGCGCTTTGTCTGGCGTCGAACGCGAGTTGGGCAAACAGCCGAAGGTCGAAGGGTCCGGTGCGGGCCAGATTTATATCTCGCCCGAGCTTTCGCGCGTTCTGGGCCAGGCCGAAGAACTGGCGACCAAATCCGGCGACGGCTTCGTCACCGCCGAACGCATGCTACTCGCGCTGGCCCTGGCGGGCGAAGGCTCCACCGGAAAAATCCTGAAGGATGCCGGCGCCACGGCGCAGAATCTCAATGCCGCGATCAACGAGCTGCGCAAGGGCCGCACGGCGCAAAGCGCCAATGCCGAAGACAGCTATGAGTCGCTCAAGAAATACGCCCGCGACCTGACGGCGCAGGCGCGCGCCGGAAAGCTCGATCCCGTCATCGGCCGCGACGAGGAAATCCGCCGCACCATCCAGGTGCTGGCCCGCCGCACCAAGAACAACCCGGTGCTGATCGGCGAACCCGGCGTGGGCAAGACCGCCATCGTCGAGGGCCTGGCGCAGCGCATCGTCAACGAGGAAGTCCCCGAGAGCCTGAAGGGGAAGCGCCTGCTGGTGCTCGACATGGCCTCGCTGCTCGCCGGCGCCAAGTACCGCGGCGA
>Ga0184637_10001678_pt1 | contig 14652 bp, 10 predicted proteins | sample PLM3_127_b2_FD_133143 | JGI IMG/M metagenome (GOLD analysis project Ga0184637, IMG submission 133143) | Groundwater sediment microbial communities from an aquifer in East River, Colorado, USA - PLM3_127_b2 | ecosystem: Environmental > Terrestrial > Soil > Riparian zone | place: USA: East River...
GATCTCGTCCATCGACGCTTGCCAGATCTCCCACTGGGCGTTCAGACAGCTGCGCATCGTCCATTTGTGGAGCAGGTCGAGCAGCGTGCCCGACTCCTCGAAGCGCACCGCGAGTGCATTGGGCAGCAGGTAGAGCGCGAGCTCCGGCGCCACTCCGCGCTCCAGCAGAGCCGCGCGCGCCTGCCACTGCGCGGAGACGGTGTCCTCGAAGAGCGCGTGGCAGGCCGAATCGCCGCGGATCAGCTCGGGCTCTACGACGTCGGGGTGGCTGGGCACGGTGCGCGACAGCAGCGGGCGGGACCCCGGCACCCTCCGGTGGCGCTGGTCCTGCGAGTCGGCCGTGTGGGAGAGCTTCTTGCGGAACACGAAGTGGGCGTGGGCGAGCGCGCGCATCACCGGCGAGTGGGTCGAGACGTTCAAGTTCTCGAGCCGGTAGCGGTTGACCCTTGGATCGAGCGCCGCGGCGAGCGCATCGGCGTCGCACAGATCGGCGCGGCCGAGCACGTGGCGCACAGCATCGGCCACCACCTCGGGAGCGCGCGCGCTCCAGTCGACGAGCCGCGACGTGCGGCCACCGAGCGACTTGTCGAAGGCCTCGAGCGCGGCGGGGTCGCCGGGACCCGCCGGGGCGAGCGCATTCTCGAGCACCTCGTCGGCCTCGAGCGGCGGGTCGCCGACGCGCCCGAAGAAGCTCGGATCGCGGCGCTCGACCTCCGCCACCATCAGGCCGACTACGCGCGCTGCCTCGTCAGGCACGTCGCCGACGCGCGCCATCCGGCGCAGCCGGTGCAACACCAGGCCCGAGACGGTGTAGACCATCGCGGTGTGACAGGCGACCGGGATCACGTAGCGCGCGGTCTCGATCGCCTTCTTCTCCGCCTCGCGGGCGACGCTCTTGCCGAACGCGCGATTCGCGCGGCGATCGAGACGCCACAGATCTGCGAGGATCTCGCGCGTCACCGGCAACAGGCGGTCGGTGAGCTCGCGATAGGCCGCCCAGGCTCGCTCGATCGACACCGTGTACAGAGCGCGCGCGTCGCTGGCGAGCTCGGGCGGCAGATGCGCCGCCGGCTCGCCGAGCTTCACGTAGCGCTGGCTCTGCTGCTCGGTGTTGTAGAACGGAGAGCCGTGCAGCACCGACCACACCAGCTGGCGCGAGATGCCGGAGAGCTCGAACTCGAACGTCGCGTGCTGGAATACCGTGTGGTGACCACCGCGATACGTGAGCGGGCCGATGCTGTCGCGCTGGCGCTCGGTGATCTCGTCGGGGCCAACCACGCGAGGCGAATAACAGGTGCGGGCGGCGGCGATTGCGTCGTCGTACGGTTCGTCGGTGGCGCTGCGCAGGCGAACCTGCGGACCGTGATCGATCACCGGCTCGAGAACCTCCAACACCTCCCGCCGGCGCCTTCCGACGCCGTGCCGCGCTCGCCATGACCCCCGTCTCTCGAACGCAGGAAGCCAACTCTGGCAGAGATTGGAATCCGCTGCGAGGGAAAAGGATTACCCACGCAAGGGCAGCGCACCGTGGCCGGCGGGGCATGCCGAACCGGTGCGCCGCTCGGCCGCGGCGCGGGTTTGCCATGCGAAGCCGAGCAGTTCCTCCGGAGAGCTGCCGGGTCGGAGCGCGCGCCAGCGGGCCCCGGGTTCGATTGGCACGCGGATTGCGCCGCGATTCTGACGGTTCGTTGTAGGCTGCCACCGGGGACCCATGCCGATCGTCTGGATCGTTCACCGCGAGGACCGCGCGCGCGCGGCGTTGGTCAGGCTGATCGCGGCCTCGGATGCCGTGGTCGGCCGTCCGTCCGACGCGCTGTTCGATCGAGCGCCGGTCGCGGACGTTGTGGTGCTGGGTCTCGCGGGAGACTGGGAGGCCGAGCTCGAATTCGCGCACCGCCAGCGCGGCCGGCTCGCGAATGCGCGCTGGGTGCTGATCGGCGACAAGGACGAGGCCGACGCCGCCCACGCGCTCTTCGACCAGCTCGCGCTCGACTTCCTGACCTACCCGCCGCGCGCCGAGGAGCTGCGCCGCGTGTCGCGGCCGCCCGCACCGCAGCGGCCGCCGCTGTCCCAGCGCGCCCGTCGCGAGGCGGTGGCCGCCCGCTTCTCGCGCTGGCTCGCCGACCTCGAGCTGCCCGAGCTGCTGCGCGCGCTGGACCCGCGTCTTTCCGAAGTGCCGGTTCTGGTGCGCGGTGAGCCGGGCAGCGGGCGCGCGACGCTGCTCCGCTACCTGCATCACTTCGGCGGCACCAGCGACGGGAAGTTGGCGCACGTCCCGTGCAGTGCCGACACCGAGAAGGGCGAGATCGAGGGCGCGCTGATCGCGCTGGGGCGCTCGCAGCCGCGGCTTCCCAGCCTCTGCGTCTGGCTCGAGGACGTCGGCCGGCTGTCGCCGCGGGTGCAGCGGGAGCTGGCGATCTGGATCGACGCGGGCCCGGTGCCCGGAGTCCGCGCGCCGACCCTGCGCTGGCTCGCGAGCTTCGACACGAGCGATCCGGACCTGGACGCCCACCTCGCCCGCGTGCTGGGCACGATCGAGATCGAGCTACCTCCGCTGCGCGAGCGCCCGGAGCGGATCGAACCGATTGCCGCCGATGCGATGGCCGCCTGGGCCCGCGCGCGCCGGGAAGCCCCGCGGCGGTTCGACGCGGACGCGCTGGCCTTCCTGCGCGAGTACCCGTGGCCGGGCAATCTGCGCGAGCTCGAAGCGGTGGTGGAGCAGACGCTAGCGTCGACCGCGCGCGATCCGCTGCGAGCCGACGATCTGCTGATCGAAGGACTCACGCTCGCGCCGATCGACGCGTCCGACGTCGGCACGCTGCTGCCCGACACGGACGAGCCAGAGCGCGAGGAGCGCGGTGTCGGCGCGGGGCCTTGGGTGCCGGCGCCGATCGTCGCCGAGCCTCCGCTCAGCGACCCGATCCCCTCGCTGCCCGCCCGCTCGCTGCGCTCCGACGAGCCCGACCTGGGGCTGCGCCGGCTGGCGAACGCGCTGATCCATCAGGTGCGCAATCCGCTGGCGACGATCCGCACCTTTGCCGACCTGTTGCCCGATCGCTTCGACGATCCCGAGTTCCGCGCGCGCTTCCCGGAGATGGTGCGCGAAGACGTGGGACGGATCCACGGACTGCTGGCGCGGCTCGAGCAGCTCGCGGCGCTCGATGCGCCGATGCGCGACAAGGTAGACGTGTCGGCGCTGCTCGAGGCGCTGCTCGAGGAGCGGCGCGAAGCGTTCCGCAGCCGGCACCTGCTCGTGCTGAAGGAGCTCGACTCCAACCGGCCCACCGCGCTGGCCGACCCGGCCCAGCTGCGGCTCGCGTTCGAGGCGCTGTTCGACAAGGCGCTCGCGCTCGTTCCCGAGCGCGGCGACCTGTATATCGCGTCGCGCCGCCACGAGGGCGGCGGCTCGAGCCAACCCTCCGTGCGCGTGCTGCTGCGCTTCCACGATCCCTCAGCCGGCGGGTCCGATGCGCTCGGCCCGCTGCAGCACTCGATCGAGCTGCTGGTTGCCGAGCTGATCGTGCGCGCGCAGGGAGGCCGCTTCACGCTCGGCGCAAGCGAGGCGGAAGAGCGAGTGCTCGTGGTCGACCTGCCCGCGCCCTGACTCCGATCGGGTGTCCGGAAACGAACACTGCCGAGCGTGTCCTGGCTCCCCGCCGCATTCTGCGGCAGCGATCATTTCACGAGGGACGCCAGTCGGTTGCCGTAATCGGCTGCCGGTAGTCCACAGGTTGGGCACGCAACTTGCGGCACCCGGGGGTTCCACCGCCCCCGCGGAGCGCCGATGGCCGATCGCATCCAGGAGACGATCCTGATCGTGGACGACGAGCGGGGGCCCCGCGAATCGCTCCGCATGATCCTCTCCCAGTCGTTCCGCGTGCGGGTCGCGAACCGCGCGGTCGAAGCGCTCGAGGTGCTGCGCACCGGGACGGTCGACATCGTGACCCTCGACCTCAACATGCCCGGCATGAGCGGTCAGGACCTGATGCGCCGCATGCACGACGAGTTCCCGAGCACGGAGATCATCGTGATCACCGGTTGCGGGTCGGTCGAGAGCGCCGCCGAGTCGGTGCGGTTCGGGATCTGCGACTACCTGGAGAAGCCCTTCGACGTGGTGAAGGTCGGGGCGGCGGTCGCGCGCGCCCTCTCGCGGCGGCGCGCGCGGGCGGGCCTGCGATCGTTCCTCCAGGAGCTCGGCAGCGTCGTCGGGCGCGACCAGGATGCCGCCGCGATCCTGCACGAGGTGGAGCGGAGTCAGAAGCTGCGCGTTCGCCTCTCCAGGCTGCTCGGCGAGCGCGGCAACGAAGAGGCCGCGCTCGCCGAGGCCGAGGTGCTGCGCACCGTCGACTTCCTCGAGGTGCTCGCGGAGACGATCGAGACCAAGGACCGCTACATGCGCGGTCACGCGCGCCGCGTGTCGTACTACGCCGGGCTGCTCGCCGAACGCGTCGGGCTGGTCGGCAGAGAGCAGGAGCAGGTGCGGGTCGCTGCGTTCCTGCACGACCTCGGCAAGGTCGGCGTTCCGACCGACCTGCTGGTGCGCGAGGGAGCGCTCGACTCGAACGAGCGACGGATCGTCGAGCAGCACCCGGTGATCGGCGCGCGACTGGTGCGGCCGCTGCTGCTGCAATCGGACCTGACGCTCGCGATCCAGCACCACCACGAGTGGTGGGACGGCACCGGCTACCCCGACGGGCTCTCGGGCCAGGAGATCCCGCACGCGGCACGCATCGTCTCTGTTGTCGACGCGTTCGACGCGATGAGCTGCGACCGCCCGTACCGCAGCGCGCTGCGGCGCGAGGTCGTGCTGAGCGAGCTGAAGCGCTTCGCCGGCGTGCAGTTCGACCCGACCCTCGCGAAGGAGTTCACGGTCATCCTCGAGTCGAACGCCAACGACGTGGACATCACGCTGCTCGCCGAATCGACCAACGCCGAGCCCGAGCGCAGGCCGAACGGGAGCGCGAACGAAGGTCGGATCGGCTAGCGCTCGTTCCCAGGCACGCGCGGCGAGCTACGCTCCGGCCATGTTCGGTATCGGCATGACCGAGCTGATGGTCATCTTCGTGATCGGGCTGGTGGTGCTGGGTCCCAAGCGCCTGCCCGAGTTGGCGCGTTCGCTCGGCCGCAGTCTGGCCGAGTTTCGGCGCGCGTCGAACGACATGCGCCGCGAGTTCATGAGCGTCACCGAAGACGCGAACGCCGAGCCGCCGGTGCTCGGCGCCGGCCGGCCCACTGCGGCGGTGCCGGCGCCGACTGCGGAGCCCGCGCCGGCCGCCGCGGAGGGGAAGCCCGCCGAGCCGGCGCGCAATGGATGAGACGCGGCTTCCGCTCACCGTCCACCTCGGCGAGCTGCGGACCCGGATCATCCGGATCCTGCTCGCGTGGCTCTTCGGGTCGATTGCCGCGTGGAACTACAGCGACGAGATCTTCGCGCTGCTGCTCGCCCCCGCGGTGCACGCGCTCGGTGAAGGCCAGCCACTCCAAGCGATCGCCCCCTCAGAGATCTTCTTCTCGTACGTGAAGTGCGCGCTGCTGGCGGGCTTCATCCTCGCGCTGCCGGTGATCTTCTGGCAGATCTGGGCGTTCGTCGCGCCGGGGCTGTACCCGACCGAGAAGAACACGATCCTGCCATTCGTGATCGTGTCCAGCGCGCTGTTCGCCGGCGGTGCGGTGTTCGGATACACCCAGGTCTTCCCGCCGATGTTCTCCTTCTTCACCAGCTACGACAGCGAAATGGTGCAGTCGGCGTGGACGATGAGCGAGGTCTTGCGGCTGACGACCCGCATGTTCCTGGCGTTCGGGGTCGCGTTCGAGCTGCCGGTGTTCGTCTTCTTCCTCGCGCTTGCCGGAATCGTCGATGCTCCGACCCTCTGGCGCGGCACGCCGTACGCGATCCTCGCCATCTTCGTCGTTGCTGCGATCATCACGCCGACGCCCGACTGGGTGAGCCAGATCCTGCTCGCGGTCCCGATGGTCTTCCTGTACCTGATCGGCGTCGGGGTGGCGTTCGCGTTCGGCCCGTCGCGCCGCGCGGCCACGCAAGAGGCCGCACTCACTTCGACAGCGACATCACCCGCCCGTGATCGATCGCAATGAACAGCCCGCGCGCCTCCACGGTGACTTCGCCGCCGTGGCGGACCAGACCGCGGCTCTCGATCTTGCGGCCGTCGACCGCGTCCACCCAAGCCTCGAACACGAGCGGCGCATGCAGCGGCGTCGGCTTCTTGTACTCGAGCGCGAGCGTCGCCGTCGGGCCGGCGGCTCCGCTCAAGATGTTCGCGACGTTGATCACCTGATCGAACGCGGCGGCGAGCACCGCGCCGTGCAGGCAGCCCGGCGGACCCTCGTAGGGCGTGTCGAAGGTCGCGCGGCCGATCGCCCGCGGCGGCTGCCACTCCATCTCGATCGGCAGCGCCAGCGGGTTGTAGAGGCCGAGCACCGGGTCGTAGGGAAAGATGTCGTGCGGCTCTTCGGGTGGGCGCAGCGCGCCGTAGCGCGGCGGCGGGCTCGCCGGAAGATCGGGCTCGAGCGCGTCGGCGAGCGCAGCGATCCGCCGGGCAGCGTCCGCGGTCCAGGCTGCGTCGCCCGCGTTGTTGGTCGTGATCCGGACCAGGCGCCGCACCGCGTCGGCCATCGCGCGCAGCTCGCGCTCACGGCCGGCCACGTTCGCGTGGAGCGCCAGGCGGATGCGCCCGCCGGGTTGATTCAGATGCGGGGAGCGGGAGTGATCTGACACGCAGGGTCCTCGGCGTCGGACTCCACCCACGCCCGGATCAGATGGTGCGCGATCGCGAACGGCGGTGGCACGCCGAGGTCGCTGCGGCGCCCGGCCTGCTGGTCTTCGCTCGCCTTCGGCTCGCTGCGCGCAACTTGCATGGCAGCGCGCAGCGCGTCGCGCGAGAACCAGCGCGCCTCTTCCAGCTCGACCGCATCGACGGCAAGCTCCTCGCTCTCGGCCTGGGCCACGCAGCCGAGCATCAACGAGCACGGGAACGGCCACGGCTGCGAGGCGAGGTAGGTGACGCGCCCGACGCGCACACCCGCCTCCTCGAACACCTCGCGCCGCACCGCGTCCTCGAGGCTCTCGCCTGCCTCGACGAAGCCGGCGAGCGCCGAGAACATGCTGGCGGGCCAGCCGGGGCCGCGACCGAGCAGACACTGGTCGCCGCGCACGACGACCGCGATCGCCACCGGGTCGGTGCGCGGAAAGTGCTCGGCCTGGCAGTCGAAGCAGACCCGGTTCGCGCCGCCCGACACGCTGCGGGTGTGTCCGCCGCACGCCGCGCAGTGTCGGTGGCGCGCATGCCAGTCGACCAGCGTGCGCGCGTGCGCCGCGATCGCCGCGTCGGCCGCGGGCAAGAGCGCCACCGCCGCGCGCAGGTCGTCGAAGGCGGCGACGTCGGCGATGCCGAAGCTCACCTCGGGCTTCTCGGCGGCCGACACGTCGACGGCGAAATGCGCGACGCCGTCGCTGCTGCCCAGGAAGACCGGCTCGGGCGCCTCGAGATCCGCGAAGAACTCGCGCTTCGCCCAGGCCAGCTCGCGCGGGTCGCGTCTCAGCAGCGGCTTCGTCTGCCACACCGGCAGGTAGCGGCTGGCGGGATCGGCGAGGCGCGCGTCGAGCCAGGCGCGGTCGCGCCGCCGCAGCGCCTCGCGGTCGAGCGGGCTGCCGCTGAACGGGATCGGTTCGTGCATCGCGCGCATGCTAACCCACCAAACGCGCGACGATCGCCTCGCGCGCGGCCGCGGCGTCGACGGCCGTGGCCACCCGCATCGCGTACCCCGATTCCGATCCGGCGTCGACCTCGCGAGTGCGCAGCGTCCCGGCCTCGATCGCCGCCGCGATCCGCAGCGTCTCGAAGCGCAGCGGGCGCGCGTCGATCAGCGACAGCACCGCGAGCGGATCGTGGAGGAACGAGACGTTGTCGTCGGCGAGGGTGCCGCCGATGCCGGTGAAGATCTCGCGCTGCACGGGTTCCCAGAAGCGGATGTGGCGGCCGAGCTCGCGCGCGAGCGGGCCGGCGGCCTCCATGCGCGCCAAGTCGGCGCGCGTCAGCCAGGTCTGGAGCGTCACGTCGGCCGTGACGAGAGTGGTGCGGAACCCGGCGCCGAGCACCGCGACACTCGCCTCCGGATCGGAGCACAGGTTGTAGTCGATGCCACAGGGACACACGAAATCGCCCAGGCGCGCCTCGCGGATGTGTCCGCCCATGATCGTGACACCCGCGACCAGCCGCGGCAGCTCCGGTTCGAGCGCGAGCGCGCGCGCGAGATTGGTCAGCGGTCCGACCATCGCGATCTCGAGCCCGGGCACTTCCCGCGCCGCGCGGATGATCCGCTCTGGAGCCGGCTCGTCGGAGATCGGGGCGAGCGGCGCGTCGGCGATGCAGCGCTCCTCGTGTCCAAACCAGTTGAAGCGCTCGGGCGCTTTCGCCAGCCCACCGGCCTCGCCCACGCACACGTCGACCCCGCGGCGACCGGCCAGGCCGAGCAGCGACGCGGCGATCTTCGCCCGCTCGCGCGGCCGCGCCGACACCGTCGTCACGGCGACCAGCCCGAGCGCGTCGGCCGATCGAAGGATCAGACCCAACGCCACCGCATCGTCGCAATCGCTGCCGATATCGGTGTCGAACAGGACGGGTCGGATCATCCAACCCTTCTCATCCGCTGAGCAGCGCGAGCGTCGCTGCGCGCACGCGGGCGGCGCGCGCGGACTCGCTCTCGGGCTCCACGCGCTCGTCGGGCTCGACCCTGAAGATCTTCTGACCCTTGGCCACCACCGTGCCGTCTTTGCCGGCCATCAGGTCCAGGGCGACGGTGCCAGCGAACGGCGCGAGCACCTTGTTGAACATCTTCATCACCTCGATGATGAAGAGCGGCTGGCCGGCCTCGAAGTGGTCGCCCACCTCCACCAGCGGCGGCAGGTGCGGCGCCTCCCGGGCGTAGTAGGCGCCACCCATCGGAGTGACGATCTCGTCGGCACTCGCCGGCGGCGGCGGAGCCAGCGCCTTGATGCACTCCGACGCCTTCTCGACGTCGAGGAACTTCGCCGGGAAGATCACCTTCAGCGTTTCGTCGACGGTGACCTCGGAGAAGCCCGAGCGGATCCCGAGGCGCGGAATCACGAGCAAGAGCTCGAGCCCGAGCTGGTGCCCGCGGTGGGCCGCCACACAGGCCTGCCACAGCGCGTCGTCGCCGGCGGCGACCCGGTCGTCGCGCGCGCCGGCGAACAGCTTCTCGAGGCCGGTCCGGTCGCGCACCCCGGTGCGCCGCGCGACATCGGCGTAGAACGCCTCGGCCGCAGCGAGGATCGCCGCATCGTCCTCCCAGATCTTGTCCGACGCCGGCGTGTCGGGGTTCTCCTCCATGCAGAGGTAGTGGTAGAGCTCGCGCAGGAAGCGGACCGGGTTCTCGGCGAAGATGGGCTCGTCCCTGCGCGCGGTCCAGAGCTCGCCCTCGAAGCGCCCGAGGAAGCCGCCGAGCACGTGAGCGTTGGCGAGCAGGCGCTGGATCGGCCGCACCAAGAGCGTCTGCTTGCCGGCGAGCACACCGCGCGCCTCATCGTCGGGCTGCGCGCGCGACAGCTCGGCGGCGGCCAGCTCGAGGTCGACGTCGCGGGCGAGCTGCGCCAGCGCGCCGACCGCCGCGAGGTACGACGACATGAAGCGCGTGTCGGGCTCGGCCATCGGACCCTTGCCGAGGAACCAGTGGATCAATCCGTAGTGCACCGGCGCGTTCGTCTGGAGATCGTCGCCGCGCAGCTCCATCCGGCGCAGGATCTCGCCCATCCGCTCGTAGTTGTGGCGGCGGTTCTCGCCGTCGGTGAGCAGCAGCGCGACGTTCGAGTCGTAGGCCCCCGCCAGCGAGTAGTAGACGAACGAGCCGGTGTCCGGGTTGCGCGCGCCGATCCCCTGGTCGAAGCGGATCTCGCCCGGGCTCGGCTTCGACCAGCCGCGGACGAGGCCGCCGGCGTGGGGCTGGAGTGCCTGGTTGGTGGCATTGATCCGCACCTCGAGGCCGGAGATGCTCCGCGCGATCCGCTCTGGCGCGGGCAGGCGCTCGCCGTGCAGCGCGAGCAGCGCCATCGCCTCGATCAGCTGCTCGACGTAGAAGAAATCCGCCGGATCGTCCGGGTTGGTGAACTTCAGGCGGTACGCGAGCTCGGTGACGCCGTGCTCCACCTGGATCCGGGTGTTCATCTCCATGAAGAAGTGGTTGAAGCCGTCGACGATGCACTCGAAGGTGGAGACGCTGTCGAGGCCGGTCGCCTCGCCGAAGCGCGCCCCCTCGTTCTCCATCCGCTCGAGGGTGCCCCGGTCACCCTCGAGGATCTCGCGCGTCTTGCCGCTCGCCAGCGCGATCTCGGTGTCGAGCAGCTCCCGGGTGAGCGACACCTCCACCAGCTTCTGCTCGTGCATCTGCACCGAGCAGTCGCGGCCGCCGAGCGAGACGCACCAGCGCCCGTTGCCGATCAGCTGGATCTCGTTGTGTCGGGTGCTCTCGAGATTGAGCTCGATCAGGAAGTTCCGATTCGATCCCGGCGGGAGCACCTTCGACTCCGCGAGCACGCCCATCACGGCGGACGCCACCTGCTCCGGCCGGGACACGACGCGCTGGCCCTTGCCGCCGCCGCCGCCGACGTGCTTGAAGCGGATCCGGTTGCTCGGATACTCGCTCCACATCGCGCGACACTCGAGCTCCGCCTGGGCCTGGAGCTCCTCGATCGTCACCAGCTCTGCGCTCTTCGCGTAGCCGGCCTGGAGCAGCGCCAGGGCGTTCTCCTCCAGCGTCCGCTCTCCCTGCCAGACGAAGTCGAGAGAGCGCTCCGCGGCCAGCGCCTCGATCGCCTTGCGCTTGCCTGCGCGGCGCAAGAGCGCTCGCGTGCTGACCGTGTCGACGCCCGGGATCACCGAGTTGCCGAGCGCGCGGGCGAGCTTCTTGGCTTCGTCCTTCGCCCCGGCCTGGCGGATGACGCGCGACGACGGCCCGATGAAGGCGACACCGGCGCGCTCGATCGCCTCGATGAACTCGGCGTCCTCGGCCATGAACCCGTAGCCGGCGAAGATGTGGCTGTAGCCGTGCGCCACCGCGATGTCGACGATCTCGCGGATGCGCTGCTGCTTCTCCGCCTGGCCGACGCCCATGTAGTCGGGCACGCGGTGCACGTTCGCCGGGAAGCGGAAGCGGCGCAGCTCCGGGGCGAGGCAGCGCGGGTAGGTGACCGAGTCCTTCTCCGAGAGCAGCATCCCGTACTCGCGGATCTCGATCGCGTCGAAGACCTCGAACGCCTCGAGTCGCACCGGCCCGCGGCACACGACCAGGCACTTGATCGGGCGGGGGTCGAAGGAGCGCACCCAGGCAGATTCGCTGTCGGCGTAGGCGCGCCGTTCGAGATCGCGACCGAGCATCTATTCGAACTCCCGCTGCGGCCCGGACATCGGAGACGGCGTGTAGGTGCGCATCAGGAAGTTCAGGTTCTGGGCCAGCACGCGCCGGCTGGTGCCCGGCATCACCACGCGCGACACCGAGCCGAGCGACAGCGCTTCCTTCGGGTTCATCAGCTCGGCCTCGTAGCGGGCGGTCAGCGCGGCGAGGCCCGCGTCGCGCCGTGCTTCGGCCTCCGGCCGAGGCGTTCCGCCGGCGACGGCTTTGCGGCAGGCCGCGTCGATCGCACGGATCTCGTCCTTGTAGACGAAGTCCACGCCGGCGGGCCCCATCACCGCGATCCGCGCCATCGGCATCGTGAACACCATGTCCGCGCCGACGAAGTGCGAGTTGTAGCTGGCGTAGGCGCCGCCGAACGCGTTGCGGATGATCAGCGTCATCGACGGCACGCGCACGTCGATGATCGAGTCGAGGAATCGGCGCCCCTCCAGGATGATGCCGCCGGTTTCCTGCTCCTTGCCGGGCAGGAAGCCCGTCGTGTCCTCCAGGAAGATCAGCGGGATGTTGTAGAGGTTGCAGAAGCGGATGAAGCGCGTGCCCTTGCGCGCGGCGTCGATGTCGATCTGGCCCGACGCGACAGCCGAGTTGTTCGCGACGAACCCCACCACGTGGCCGCCGATCCGGCCGAACGCGGTGATCAGGTTGCGCGCCCGCACCGGCTGCAGCTCGAAGTACTCGCCGTGGTCGCAGATCTGCTGCAGGTAGAGCGTAATGTCGAGCGGCGAGTTCATGCCGGCCGGCTGGTTGAAGGTGCGCCGGAACAGGATGTCCTCTTCGATGGTGAAACGGTCGATCGGGTCGGAGGTGGGACTCCAGGGCGCGAACTCTGCGTTGTGGTTCGGCAGATAGGTCAAGAGCCGCAGCGCGGTGCGCAGCGCGCCCAGCTCGTCGTCGGTCGTCAGGTCGGCGACACCGTTGTGCCCGTGCACGCCCGGTCCGCCGAGCTCTTCCGCGCTGACGTCCTCGCCCAGCACGCTCTTCACCACGCCGGGACCCGTCAGGCCGATGAAGGTGTCGCCGGCCTGGATCACGAATGAGCCCTGCCGCGGCAGGTAGGCGCCGCCGCCCGCGTTGTAGCCGAACATCAGGCTGATGCTGGGCACGCGGCCGCTGATCTTGCGCAACGCGGTGAACGCCTCGCTGTAGCCGTCGAGACCGCCGACGCCGGCCGGGACGAACGCGCCGGCCGAGTCGTTCATGCCGATCAGCGGGATGCCGCGGTCGGCCGCCATGGTGATCAGGCGCGCGAGCTTTGCGCCGTTGGTCGCGTCCATCGATCCGGCGCGCAGCGTGAAGTCGTGGCCGTACACCGCGACGTCGCGGCCGCCGATGTCGAGGATGCCGGTGACGATCGACGCGCCGTCGAGGCTGGGCCCCCAGTTCTGGAACGTCAGGTTGGGCTCGCGATCGGTCAGCACCCGGATCCGCTCGAACACCGTCATCCGGTGCTTCGCGTGCTGGGTGCGCACGCGCTCGGCTCCGCCACCCTGTTTCGGGCGCTCGAGCAGCTCGCGGCCGAGCTGGATCGCCTGGTCGTAGTGGCCGACGGGGGATGCGCTCCGCGCGGCGAAGTCACCCGGCGCGAGCGGGTTGTCGAGCCGGTATCGGGGGAGAGTCGCGTTCATACTCGAGGTCTCGAGCGAAAGACCGCAATCGTCGGCCGCAGGCGACCGCGCGTCTAGAGGTTGGCGACCGTCTCCTCGAGCCTGTGCGTGTATTCCGCGAGGTCGAGCTTCAGGCGAGCGACACCGCTCTCCATCGCGGCCTGGGCCACCGCGACCGGCACGTACATCAGGACCCGCGGGTCGAAGGGCTTCGGGATGATGTAGTTCGGCCCGAAATCGAACACGTCGTCGGGATACGCGTCGCGCACCACCTTGGGCACCGCTTCGCCGCGCTGGGCCAGCTCCGCGAGCGCATGCACGGCCGCGAGCTTCATCGCCTCGTTGATCTTGCGCGCGCGCACGTCGAGCGCGCCGCGGAAGATGAACGGGAAGCCGAGCACGTTGTTCACCTGGTTCGGGTAGTCGGAGCGGCCGGTGGCGACGATCGCGTCGGGGCGGGCGCGCCGGACCGCGGCGGGGGAGATCTCGGGGTCGGGATTCGCCATCGCGAAGACAATCGGACGTTGCGCCATGCTGCGGACCATATCCTCACTGACGAGGCCCGCCTGGGACAGGCCGACGAACACGTCCGCGCCGCGCAGCGCCTCGGCGAGGGTGCGCGCACGGCTGGGCCACGCCCACTCCTCCTTGTGGCGATTCATCCCATCGCTACGGCCCTCGTGGATCACCCCGTGGGTGTCGCACAGCGTGATGCTTCGCGCGGGAACACCCAGATCGCGGTAGAGGCGCGCACACGCGATCCCTGCCGCGCCCGCGCCGTTCAACACCACCCGGAGCTCGCCGATCGAGCGGCCGGTGAGCTGGGTCGCGTTCAGCAGCGCCGCCCCGGAGATGATCGCGGTTCCGTGCTGGTCGTCGTGGAAGACCGGGATATCGAGGCTCTCGATCAGGCGCCTCTCGATCTCGAAGCACTCGGGGGCCCGGATGTCCTCGAGGTTGATGCCGCCGAAGGTCGGGGCGATCAGCTCGACGACTCGCACGATCTCATCGACGTCCAGGCTGTCGATCTCGATGTCGAACACGTCGATGTCGGCGAAGCGCTTGAACAGGACCGCCTTGCCTTCCATGACCGGCTTGGCCGCGAGAGGTCCGAGGTTGCCGAGGCCGAGCACCGCGGTGCCGTTGGTCACGACGGCGACCAGGTTGCCGCGGGTCGTGTACTTGAAGACCTCGTTGGGGTCGCGAGCGATCTCCCGGCAGGGCTCGGCAACCCCTGGGGTATAGGCGAGCGCGAGATCGCGCTGGGTCTGGGTGGGCTTGGTCGGACTGATCTTGAGCTTGCCGGGTCGACCTTCGGAGTGATAGGCGAGCGCCTGCTCACGCGTGATCACGTTGAGTCCTCGCGCAACTGGGGGAAGACAGACGCCGCGGGGCGCGTCCTTGTGCGGAACGCGCATCCTACCAGATTCAACCGGTGTTTCCGAAGCGCGGGGTGGACGCGGGTCCCTCCTCGAGCTCGGCCCGCCGGCCTGGCCCCGGCCTCAGGCCGGTTCGCCGTCGCGCCCTCGAGCGACCCTGCGTTCAGGCCGAATAGCCGAGCGCGGTGGACAGCTCTTCGGCGGCGCCCACCACCTGGGTGCGC
>Ga0184637_10001679_pt1 | contig 14644 bp, 14 predicted proteins | sample PLM3_127_b2_FD_133143 | JGI IMG/M metagenome (GOLD analysis project Ga0184637, IMG submission 133143) | Groundwater sediment microbial communities from an aquifer in East River, Colorado, USA - PLM3_127_b2 | ecosystem: Environmental > Terrestrial > Soil > Riparian zone | place: USA: East River...
CCCATGGGGACCCAGATGGACCTCGTGGCCAAGCGCCGTGACGGCTCCGAGGTGATGGTCGAGATCGCGCTCAGCCCCTTGCAATCCCATGGCCTGCCGCTGGTCGTGGCGGCCATCCGCGACATCGGTGCCTACCCCCGCGTCAAGCAGGCATTGCAGCGTGCGCGGTACAGCGAACACCTGGCGCAACTGGGCCGCCTCGCGGTCGACTCGCGCGATCCGCAGGTGCTACTGCGTCACGTGCCGGCGATCGCGGCCGAAGCGCTCGAGGTGGAGGTAGCCCTGGTCTTCCTGCTCGAGCCGAACCGCCTGCACTTCCGCGTCGCCGGTGGCGTGGGGCTGCTCGAAGGTGAAACAGCAGGCAGCCTGATCGCGAATCGCCTCGACACACCGCCGGGCTTCGTGCTCGCCGAAGGCAAGCCGGTGACCGTATCCGATTACCGGAGCGAACAGCGTTTCAAGGTTCCGCCGACCTATCTGGATGCCGGCCTGTCGAGCGGTCTCGCCGTGCCATTGTCCGACCGCGGAAAAATCATCGGCGCACTGACGGTGCGCTCGCGCGAAGCAAAGCGCTTCGGCGACGACGAGGTGCGCTTTCTGGAATCGCTGTCGAATCTGCTCGCCACCAGCCTGCAGCGTGCGCAATCGGAAGAAGCGCTCAGCCATGCGCAGCGGCTGGAGAGCGTCGGGCAGTTGACCGGCGGCATCGCGCACGACTTCAACAACCTGCTGACGGTCATTCAGGGCAACCTGCAGGTGCTGGAAGAACTGCCCGCGCTCGCGCAGGATGCTCACGGACAGAAGTTGGTGGCCGCCGCGGCGCGGGCGACCAAGCGAGGGGCCGAACTGACGAGCAAGCTGCTCGCGTTTTCGCGCCGGCAGGTGCTGCAGCCGAACGCGGTGGACGTCAACATGCTGCTGCGTTCGCTCGCCGACATGCTGCGCCGAACGCTGGACCAGCGCATTCGCATCGAGGTCGAGGCGCCGCCGGACTGCCCGCCGGTGCTGGCCGACCCGGGGCAGCTCGAGTCCGCGCTCTTGAACATCGCGATCAACGCACGCGATGCCATGCCCGAAGGCGGCACTCTTCGCTTTCGCGCCGAAGCGTGCAGCACCTTGCCGAGCGAAGTGCGCAACGAGCTCGACGACCCCAGTGCACCGGAAGACGGCTTTGTTGTGATCTCCATCGCAGACACCGGCACCGGCATGCCCGACGAAGTCAAGGAGCGGGCGTTCGAGCCCTTCTTCACGACCAAGGAGGTTGGCCGCGGCACGGGCCTCGGTCTGAGCACGGTCTACGGCTTCGTCAAGCAGTCCAAGGGCGCGATCGCCATCGACAGCACCCGCGGTGTGGGCACCACGCTCACGCTGTACATCCCGCGGCCGTGGACCAGCGCTGCGCCGGCGCCCGACGAATCCGACACGAGTCAGATCGTGCCCGAAGGACTGAACGTGCTGCTGGTCGAAGACGATGCCGAAGTGCGCGCCGTTGTGCGCACTTTCCTCGACACGATGCGCTGCAATGTGACGGTGGCCGCGAGCGGCGAGCGGGCCTTGCTTGCGCTTGGGCAGAACGCGAAGTTCGACCTGCTGCTCACCGACATCGCGTTGGGTGCCGGCATGCGCGGCACTCAACTCGCGGCGCAAGCGCAGAAGCGCTTTCCGCAAATGGCCATACTGCTGATGTCCGGCTTCTCTGCCGAACTGCTCGAGGCGGACCGCGACGCGCCGCCGAACTGGGAGTTGCTGCGCAAGCCCTACACCCGCGAAGAACTCGCGCGGGCGATCGCCCGCGCCGTCGGTTCGCAGTAGCCGTTTCAGGCTTCGCTGCCGACCAGCTTCGACACACCACCACGCAGCTCGTTGGCGAAACCATGGTTCACGTCGCGGTGACCCGCCTCGTCTTCACGCACGGCCATCACCACGTCGCGCAGCGTCGCATGGGCGGGCAGCTTCCAGTAGTTCTTCGCGATCTCGGGCGCCGGCACGTTGGCGTGCACGCCCGCGTCGATCAGCTCCAGATAGTTGGTGTAGCTCTGGTAGGCCTCTTCTTCGAAATAGCCGACGACGCGGTGTGCCACGGCGGGAGCAATCAGGTACAGCAGGAAATACGCGTTGTAGAAGAAGCCCTGCACGACGAGGACAAGCATGCGTTCGAGCCACGTCGGCTGTGCGATCTCGATGAACGTCATCAGGTGCACACGCTCGTTCTCCGCTTCATCCATCAGCGTGCGGATCCAACCGCGATCGTCTTCGATGCGACGCAGGCAGCGCAGATGGGTCAGCGTCGCGCCCACCATGCCGGGGACGGCGGCCACCGTTTCGAGAACGATGGCGCGGTGGCCGTAGCGCTTGGCGAAGAACAGGTCGGCAAAGAAGCGCAGGAGGCGTACGAAGCCGTAGGCGAATCTGTCGCCGAAGTTTTGAGGGATGTAGTGAGGGTTGTTCATGAGGTACCGCTTGGTGAAGAAAGTGAAATCAAGTTTTCGATTACTGAAGCGTCGGCGCCGGCGCCAGGCATCGCTGCACGAAGGCCGACAGTGCGCCCACATCGGGGATGTGCACGTCGCGGCGCCCCTTCTCGACAAACGCGATGACCTTGTCGCGCGCCAGCTTCGACAGCGCGCGGCTCACGGTTTCGAGCGTCATGCCCAGGTAGTTGCCGATCTCGGCACGCGTCATGCGCAGGGTGATCTGGTCGGTACGCATGCCGCGATTGGCCAGCGACTCGGCCCAGTAGCGCAGGAAGTCGGCAACGCGCGCGTCGGCCGGCAATGTGCACACCGACATCAGCGAGTCGCGATCACGGGCGATCTCGCGACTCATCGCTTCGTGCAACACGGTCAGCAGGGCCGGTTGGCCGGTGCAGGCGGCGAGCAGCGTGTCGTATCGGATCACCCAGACTTCGCCGGTGTCCATCGCGATCGCGTCGCAGCCATACTGGCCGTGCGCGATGCCGTCGAAGCCGAGCCAGTCGCCGCGGAACTTCAGGCCGACGACCTGTTCGCGCCCGTCGGGCGACAGATTGACGATCTTGAAGAATCCGGAATTCAGGATGTACAGATTGCCAAAGCGTTCGCCGGCCCGGTAGATCACGTCGCCGGCATGCACCACGCGCCGCTGCGGCGCGAGCGCGTCGTTCAGCAGCTTCAGCGTATCGGCGATGTGCTGGCTGGCGCGCTGGTTGGCGACAGCGTCGGTTTTGACAGCGGGGGCAAAGGTTGCCGCAGGCGGGCGACGAGCCAAGGTCGGGGCGGCGGTCGAGGTGGCGGTGCTCAGCATTTCTTGGACTCCTTTGTGGCCGGTGGCCGTTTCGATGGAGTGAATGCTAGGAAGCGACCGCCAACGCCGTGACAACGGCGTGCCTCGCTCGGTAACACTGCGTGAATGCTTTGTGTCGGTCGGTTATCGGCACGGGGCAAGGCGATCCGCCTTGACGAGCATCAAGGCACGCACAGGACGCCTCGGTAGTCTGACTGCACCGTGCGCAAGCAGGTACGTGCACGAAAAGCCGACGCCATGATGCCCATCCTGAAACATCGCAGTCCTCTGGCCTTTCAACAGATGTCGCCACACGAGGTGAGCGCCTTGCTTGCGCACGCGCGGGCGCTGCAGCGCGCGGCGCAGGCGGGCACCGCGCAGCCGCTGCTGAAGGGCAAGAACCTGGGCCTCCTGTGCGAGGCGCCGGACGACGCCGACGCCGTCTTGTTCCGGCGCGCCGCCGGCGAGCTGGGCGCGCATGTGGCGCACATCCGGCCGAGCCTGTCGGACCTGAGCACGCCACAGGAGGTCCAACACACAGCCCGCATGCTGGGACGGCTCTACGACGCAGTGGAATGCCAAGGCATGACGTCGGCGCTCGTCCAACAGGTGAGTGACGAAGCGGGGGTGCCGGTGTACGACGGCATCGCCAGCCGGAGCCTCCCCATGGCCATGCTGGCCGAGCAATTGGATGGAATCGCCATGGCAAGCGACAACCGTCGTTTCGTGCTGCAGGCCCTGCTGTTGAGCACGATCGGTTGACATGACCCTCCGCCACTTGGATCCGCCGCGCACTGGCAGCGCGCCGCTGCATCTCCTCGAGGTAGATCAGCGCAAGCCAAGAGGCTCTTGCCCACAGTCGTAGCGAAGGAGGACGTGATGTACAAGAACCTGCTCGTGCCCATCGACGGAACCCACATCGCCGACAAGGCAATGAACAGCAGCATCGAACTGGCCAAGCAGTTGGGCGCGACGATCACTGCCTTCGTCGCCGAGCCGACCCCGTCACTGCCGGCCGTTGGACGTCAAGCCTCGTCAATCATGAAGGAGAACGAACTGCACGCCGCGCGAACCGCCAAGCATGCACAAGAAGTACTGGCATGTTTCGAAGCGCTGGCGCGAGACGCCGGCATCGGCTTCAGCGGCCACCACATCCAGACCGATCGCATCGACGATGCGATCGCCAACGCGGCCAAGGAACACGGCTGCGACATGATCGTGATGGCAACTCATGGCCGCGGCGTGTTCGGCGAGCTGATGCTCGGCTCTCGCACCAAGAGCGTGATGGCGCGCAGCAAGCTGCCGCTGCTGGTCCTTCATTGGTAGCCCGAGAATCAAGCGCTTCGATCATCATGCAAGAGCGCATTGAGGCCCTGCCTCTGATCGAAGCCGCGTTGTGGCAGGAGCTGACGCGAGCGACGCACGACAAGCAACACGAATGGCACACGCCGCGGTGGATCTCGAGGCGCGGCAGCTCGTGTGCTACAGCGACTCGCGCGCGCCCAAGCTCGCGCAGTTGCGCTCTCACCCGCAGGGCACGCTCTTGATGTGGTCGCGGCGGCTGAGCTGGCAGTTGCGGGCTCATGCACGGTTCGAAATCGAGACCGAAGGGCTCGCCGCCTCGTCGCGCTGGGCGCGGCTCAAGTTCTCACCCGCGGCGCAGGATTACCTTGCGCCGCTGCCGCCAGGCGCTCCGCTCGGCGCGGCCGTGGCAGCGCGCGGCGAGCGCGAGCACTTCGCGGTCATCACCGCCAGCGTGCTCGCGATCGACTGGCTGGAGTTGCATCCCAAGGGGCATCGCCGCGCAATCTTCGAGGACGGCGCGGCACGCTGGATACAGCCCTGACATGAGCATTCGAAACCTCGACCATCTGTTCGATCCGACGTCGGTCGCCGTGTTCGGCGCGTCGCCACGCACCGGCAGCGTTGGCGCGACTGTGCTGCGCAACCTGCGGGCTGCGGGCTTCGGCGGGCCGATCCATCCGGTCAACCCGAAGTACCACGAGGTCGACGGCCTGCGCGCGTACGCGCGGGCGGCTGAGTTGCCCCAGGCACCGGATCTCGCAGTCATCTGCACCCCACCGGCCACCGTGCCGGCGCTGATCGGCGAGATAGGCGCTGCCGGCACGCGCGCCGCCATCGTGCTCACCGCCGGCCTCGGGCAGCCGCTCACGCAACAGATGCTCGACGCCGCGCGGCCCCACCTGCTGCGTGTGCTCGGCCCGAACTGTATCGGCTTGATGACGCCGAGACTCGGTCTGAACGCGAGCTTCGCGCACACCCATGCGCTGGCCGGCGAGCTGGCGTTTGTTTCGCAGTCGGGCGCGCTGCTGACGGCCGTGCTCGACTGGTCGAAGACGCGGCGCATCGGCTTTTCGCGGCTGGTGTCGCTCGGCGAGCGCGCCGACGTCGATCTGGGAGACATGCTCGACTTCCTGGCAAGCGACGCGCACACGCGCGGCATCCTGCTGTACATCGAGTCGATCGAATCGCCGCGCAAGTTCATGTCGGCGGCGCGCGCGGCTGCGCGCAACAAGCCGGTCATCGTCGTCAAGGCCGGACGGGCCGGCTCGGGTGTTCATGCGGCCGCATCGCACACGGGTGCGCTGGCGGGATCCGACATCGTGAGCGACAGCGCCATTCGTCGCGCCGGCATGTTGCGCGTCGACACGCTGCAGGATCTGTTCATGGCGGCCGAGACCCTCGCTCACTTTCGCGGCAACCGCAGCGAGTGCCTCACGATCATGACCAACGGTGGCGGCGCCGGCGTCATGGCCGCCGATGCGGCTGCGCAGTCTGGCGTCGCGCTCGGCGAACTGGCCCCGGCAACCACCGCGAAGCTCGATACGCTGCTGCCGGCGACCTGGTCGAGACGCAATCCGATCGACATCATCGGCGACGCACCGGTCGAGCGTTACGTGGGCACGCTGCAGGCGCTGATGGACGATCAGGGCGCCGGTGCGTTGCTGTTCGTGCATGCACCGACCGCCATCGTTCGCAGCGAAGACATCGCGCGTGCGTGCGCGCCGCTCGCCCGGCAAGCGGCCAATCGAGTGATGAGTTGCTGGCTCGGCGACGCGTCCGTGGCGTCGGCGCGCGCGATCTTTCAGGAAGCCGACGTGCCTGCGTACGAGACGCCCGAAGAGGCGGTGCGCGCGTTCTCGATGCTCAGCACCTATCGTCGCAACCAGGAGTTGCTGCTCGAAGCGCCACGGACACCGGCATCACGCCCGACGACCGACATCGACGCGGCACGCCAGCTGATTGCCACGGTGCTCGCAAGCGGCCGCGAGTGGATGACCGAGCCCGAGGCGAAAGCGTTGCTGCGCGCCTGCGGCGTGCCGATCGTGCCAACGCGCCGCGTCGCGGCGAGCGCCGATGATGCTGCCGCTGCAGCGGACGAAATCGGCTATCCGGTCGCACTGAAGATCGTCTCGCGCGACATCACGCACAAGTCGGATGTCGGCGGCGTCGCGCTCGACCTGGGCAACGCCGGCGCGGTGCGCGATGCGGCGCGCGCGATGCTCGAGCGTGTGCGCGCCACCATGCCGCAGGCATCGATCGACGGCTTCACGGTGCAGCCGATGGTGCGCCGCCCGCACGCGCAGGAATTGATCGTCGGCGCGAGCATCGACAGCGTGTTCGGCCCGGTGATCCTGTTCGGCCAGGGCGGCATTGCGGTCGAGGTGCTGGCCGACCGAACGGTGGCGTTGCCACCGCTGAACCGGCCGCTTGCGCGAGAGATGGTGTCGCGCACGCGCGTGGCGCGGTTGCTCGGCGGCTACCGCGACCGTCCGCCCGCGAAGCTCGACGCCGTGCTCGACGTGCTGATCGCCGTCTCGCAGATGCTGGCCGACCTGCCCGAGCTGGTCGAGCTCGATATCAACCCGTTGCTCGTCGACGAGGCCGGCGTGATCGCGCTCTACGCGCGTGTTCGCGTGAGCGCGAAGCCCTGCGCGGGCGAAGACCGCTTCGCGATCCGCCCCTACCCGACGCAGCTCGAAGAAACGGTGCAGTGGGCGGGACAGCAGATCCTGCTGCGCCCGATCCGGCCCGAAGACGAGGATCAGCACCGGGAGTTTCTCGCGAGCCTCGATCCCGAGGACATTCGACTGCGGGTGTTCTACAGCCGCCGCACGATCGAGCGCAGCGAATTGGCCCGTCTGACGCAGATCGACTACGAGCGCGAGATGGCGTTCATCGCGCAGGCCGCGGGCCCCGACGGCAGACCGCGCACGCTCGGCACGGTGCGCGCGGTGGCCGACCCCGACAACAACGGTGCCGAGTTCGCGATCATCGTGCGCTCCGATCTCAAAGGCCGCGGGCTCGGCCGGTTGCTGCTCGACAAGATGATCCGCTACGCGCGTGCGCGGGGGACGAAGCGCCTCGTGGGTACGGTGCTCCGCGAGAACCAGGCCATGCTGAAGCTCGCGAAGAGCAGCGGCTTCGAGCTCGACGAGCGCGAGGGCCGCCTGGACGACGAGACGCGCGACGTCGCGTTGGCGCTTTGAGTTTCTTGACGCTGGTTTGACGGCGCTCAATGACACGCCGCGCGCTCTTCCTAGACTCCATGCAGTAAGCCGATCCGTGAGGACTGAACATGCTGCATGCCCCGACGCTCGACAGCGAGCGCACCCGCACCGCGGACGTTGACCTCCCGAGCGCCGCCGACGAGGCCGTGGCCGAGTTGCTCGCGGCGCTGCGCGTCACCGGCTGCCCGATCGCAAAGCAGCGCGTGCTGTTTCTGGGTGCGGGCCAGGCCGCGCTCGAGATCGCCGATCGGATCGTTGCCGCGATGGTCGCGCACGGAGTGGCGCCGGTGCAGGCGCGCAGTGCATGCTGGTTGTTCGATTCGAGAGGACTGGTCGTCGCTCGCCGCGGCGACCTCGCCTGGCGCAAGCGGGCTTACGCGCACGAACACGATCTGGTGCTCGACTTTCGCAACGCAGTGCATTGTCTGAAGCCGACGGTGATCATCGGTGTCGCCGCGGCGCCCGGCGAGTTCTCGCGCGAAGTGATCGAGGAGATGGCCCGCCTGAACGTTCGACCCATCATCTGCGTGCTGTCGAGGCCAGGTGCGAAAGCGGAATGCAGTGCGCGGCAGGCCCACGAATGGAGCAGTGGGCGGGCACTGTACTTGCCAAGCAGCGGCGGGTTCTTTCGCCCGCCATGAGTTCCATCAAGTCGATCTTGCTGCATGTCGACAACTCGCCGCGCGTGGCGGCGCGATTGCGCGTGGCCAACGAGCTGGCCCGCCAACACGGTGCACGCGTCACTGCGCTGTTCGCCGTGACGCCGCTGTTCGTGCCGGATCCCTACGCCTTCGAGGAAGTGGCCGCCGCGTCGGCGCAAGCGCCGTCGCTCGATGCGCAGCGCGAGGAGCGCGCTCGGAACCTGTTCCTGATGACCCGCGGCGAGAGCATGCCGAACGTGACCTGGGCCGAAGTCACTCGCGAGCCGGTGCTGGAAGCATTCGCGCACCAGGCGCTGCACGCCGATCTGCTGGTGCTCGGCCTGCACGAATCCGGGCGCACGACGCAGGGCGTTCCGGCGCACTTTCCCGAAGCGGTGTTGATGGCGAGTGGCAAACCCGCCTTGATCATTCCGCGCATCGGCAATGCGAGTGTCACGCCGCACACCGTGCTGGTGGCATGGAAGCCTTCGAAAGAGGCCGCCCGCGCGGTGTCGGCGGCGCTGCCGTTCCTGCGTGGCGCGCAGCACGTGCACGTCGCCCAATGGGCACGTGACTCGGGCGGTGATGGCGCGAGCGGCCTCGACATCGAGCAGTATCTGCACGCGCACGGCGTGCAACCGACGATGCACCGCCACGCGGGGGAACCAGGCGACCTCGGTGAGCGCTTGTTGTCGCTCGCAACGACAGTGGGCGCCGAGTTGCTGGTGATGGGCTGCTACGGGCATGCCCGCACGCGCGAGCTTGTGCTCGGCGGCGTGACGCGTACCGTGCTCAAGTCGATGAACCTGCCGGTGCTGATGGCGCACTGACGCGAGCGCCTATGGTGACTCCGGGTCACCTCGCGCCGCAAGCGGTGTTCCCGACCCGCGCAGGATCGCAGGCGTCGCAATTCGATCGGTCGGGTTGCACGAACAGATGGACTGGATCGATCTGCCGGCCGCAACGTTCGCAGTGTCCGAAGAGCCCGTCTTCGATGCGGTTCAACGCCCGCATCGCCATCGACAACCTGCGCTCCAGGAATTCGACCAGGGCAGATCTCTGTGTGGTGTCGTACCACTCCGGTTCCTCATCGCAGGCGAGGCACTCGGCATCGGAAACTCGGCGCAGGCGCTGCAGTTGCGTGTCGGATTCGAGCGCCATGTCGAACAGACGACCTTGCAGCAGAGTCAGGGCGGTGAGGTTCATTCGAAATCTCCGAGAGGCAAGGGCCGATCTGCACCCGGGTCAGCGAGATTTCACAACCCTAGTCGCACAAGCCGGCATCGTATTGAGGAATGTCAAGGCGCGTGCAATTCCGCGTGACGTTCCGCCGTGCTATTCACTCAAGCCGGCAACGTGGTCACTTGGAGCGATGTCATGACGCCGCCACTGCGCCAGCCCAACGCGTCACTTGCAGCGAGGGCTTTTCGGCCGACCACACGCGATGTTGGTCGCAACATCCGTGTTGCTTCGGTAGCCCTTGTGCGCGGTGTCGGGACGCTCGAGGAAGCCAAAGTAAGTCGAGGCGTTGGAGACAAGCACATCGGCAATCTCTACGCTAGGACCTGCGTACCTCGACGCCTGCAGCCGATATGACAGCAGGTCATTCGGGTCCGTGAACGCGACCAGGGTCATCTTCGACAACTCTCGGCTGGCGAGCGGCGGCGTCCTCATGGTCCGAAGGAACCGCTGCAAAGAGTCGGTGGGCGGTGCATCTTCCGGGAGGAACCCGGGAGCTCTATGCGCGATGTTCTGTTCTGTCAGGCTCAGGATAGGGATCTGGTTGGCTCCCATGAAGACCACGGCCAACCTCTCCCGGGCACGCAGTCCTGCGGCTCGCGCTCGGCCGGAAGCTTGCGGACCCAGCATGTCCGACAGCGCATCGAACGCGAGCTTGCTGCCCAGACTCTCCGAAACGAGGACCAGTGGTCCCGGTGACGTGCCCGCATTGCGCGCTTGAACCTGCGACTCCTCGATCACCTGCGAAATGGCGTCCACCATCTTCTGCTTGATGGTGGCGTGGCTCTGACCCTGGTAAATCAACGCGTCGGCGAGGCAATCGTTCAGGAGGCCGTCCTTCAGTTGCCCGTTCAGCCTCGCACGCCTGGGCTTGCATTCGCCAGAGGCAGAACAATCGGTCGGCGTGCCCGTGCTGTCGTACGCCAGCTGCTGCTTCAGCCGCGCCGTCAATGGTGACCAGACCAGTGCGGTGAAGCGAATCGTGCCACCGACAATCTGCTCGGTGCGCTTCACGACCTGAACGGAATCGGGCTCGGTCGGCAGCAATGGCCGCTCACCGACGGACGGCTTGAGGCTTGAATCGACCGCCTCGACGAGCAAGTCCACGGCCTCCTTCGCCCACTTTGCGTCATGTGTACACATGCCGTGCACGAGAACTACATCGACGGGACGAGAACCGCTGCGCTCAACGACCTCCACCAGCCCCGGGAAGTCGGGTGCGCCGTACACAAATACCGGTGGGTGGAACGGTGTCGTGCACCCAACGAGCAGTGCCAAGGTACCGAACGCGCCGAGTACACGATGCAGCATTGCGAGCTCCACCAACGAATACGCCGCCGAATATCTCGTTCTGACGCGGCGACGCCATCCCACACTTCGATGAGAGGGCGGCACTCTGCACGGCACTGTTGCGCCAGATCAAGACGCCCTGTGCTCGCATCACCTAGTCTCCACGCGAGACGCGACTCTGCGTCCTTGCGAGGAACGACGCATGAAGATCCTGTTGGCCGTCGACGGCAGCACCCATACTAAGCGCATGCTTGCCTACCTTGCCGCGCATGACGAGCTGTTCGGTGCAACGCCCGAGTATCACGTGATCACCGTCGTCCCGCCTGTGCCTTCGCGTGTCAAGGGATTCGTCGACGGCGGGACCCTCGATCTCTACTACCGCGAGGAGGCCAAGCGGATCATCAGGCCAGTGCAAGCCTTCGCCGATCAGCACGAATGGAAACTCAACGCGATCTGCGCCACGGGCGACCCGGGAGACGTGATTGCCGAGACGGCGATGTCGGGAAACTTCGATGTGGTCGTGATGGGTTCGCACGGTCATTCCAGCGTCGGCAACCTGCTCATGGGCTCGGTCGCCGCGCGGGTCATGGCGCGGTGCAAGACGCCAGTCATGATCATTCGGTAGGGCAAGGGTCAACCGAAGCAAAACGCCGCCACGCGCGGCCAGAGATCGCGGCCGAGCGACCAGAGCGACGCCGCTGCGAGGCCTGCACCGGCCAGTCGCACGCTCCACGTGCCGACCAATGATGCGATCGCCCCGCCTCCATTCAGCCGCCACCAAAGCGCGGGCCCGGCCCACAAGCCGACAGACGACGCCACCGCAAACGCACCCATCACGGCGGCGCCGGCGGCGGGGCCGTTGGCGAGTGCCGCAATCACCAGCGCGGATTGCAGCAGGCCGCATGGCCACGCGAGCCAGAGTGCACCGGCCATGAGCGACCGCGCGGGGCCGGACACGCGCATTCGTGCGCCGGCCGGCGGCTGCACCACGGTGCTGACTGGACGGCCGATGCGGCTCAGCCACGTCGGCTGTCGTCCGTTCCAGAGCAGCCACAAGCCGAGAGCAAGGGCTGCCACATGGACGAGCGTCCAGAACGGACGCAGCAGCGGCGAAGCCTGGCCGAGCACCGCGAGCGCCGAAACGCTCGACGCAGCGATGGCACCACCGGCCATGTAGCTGGCGAGCCGCCCCGCGTGAAAGGCCAATGAAGCTCTGCCAGGATGAACGCCGCCGCAAGACCGCGTCAACGCACCGCAAGCCGCACCACACATCGCGATGCAATGCGGTGAGCCTGCAAAGCCCATCAGCAACGCGCTGAGGACGAGCGCCGCGTCCATCTTCAGATGACGCGCGAATAGCGCTCGCGAACGCGATCGGCGCGCAGGTGGCCGTCGAAGACCATCGCGACGGCGCGCACGAAATACCAGCCGAGCGGCGTGAGCTGGATCGCGCGCGGCTCGATCGTGACGAGGCCGTGAATACACATCGTGGCGAGCTCTTCGAGCTCGCGCGCGAAGTAGCGGCGCATGTCGATCAGATGCGCGAGCTCGATGGACTCGAACTCGACGCGACCCTGGCACATCAGCGCCATGATGACGGCGCGGCGCAGCAGGTCGTCGCGCGTCAGCGCGAGGCCGCGCGCGATCGGCAACTGGCCTTGGCGCAACGCGTCGTAGTACTCGGGCAGCGTCTTCGCGTTCTGGCTGTAGGTGGCGCCGACACGCCCGATCGCCGAGACGCCGAGCCCTATCAGGTCGCACTCCGGATGCGTGCTGTAGCCCTGGAAGTTGCGGTGCAGGCGGCCCTGGCGCTTGGCGACCGCCAAGCTGTCTTCGGGCAACGCGAAATGGTCCATGCCGATGTAGCGGTAGCCGCTCTCGGTGAAGCCAGTGATGGCCTGCGCCAGCATGCGCAACTTGTCTTCGGCTTTCGGCAACACCGCTTCGTCGATGCGACGTTGCGGCTTGAATCGTTGCGGAAGGTGCGCGTACGCGTACAGCGCGATGCGTTCGAACCGCAGTTCGATTACCTGGCGCACCGTGCGCGCGAACGACTCGGTCGTCTGCTTCGGCAAGCCGTAGATCAGGTCGACATTGGTCGATGCGAAGCCGAGCGCGCGCGCCGCACGCACGAGAGCGACCACGCTGTCGTGGCTTTGCACGCGGTGCACGGCCTGCTGCACCGCCGGGTCGAAGTCCTGCACGCCGAAGCTCAGCCGGTTGAAGCCGAGCGACGCGAGATGCGCGAGGCGCGCGGTGCTGGCCGTGCGCGGGTCGACTTCGATCGAGATTTCAGCGCTCGGTGCCAAATGAAACGCCTGGCGCAGCGACGCCATCAGGCGACCAAGCTCCGCATCGCTCAGGAATGTCGGCGAGCCGCCGCCGAAGTGCAGTTGCGAGACCGGCCGCTGTGCGCCGAGCCGCTCGACGTGCAGCGCGATCTCGCGTTCCAGCGCCTCCAGGTATTCGGTCGAGCGATCGTGCTGGCGCGTGACGACCTTGTTGCAAGCGCAGAAGTAGCACACCGACTCGCAAAACGGTATGTGCACGTACAGCGACAGCGGCGCCCCCGTGCCGAGGGTGGCTGCTCCGCTGGCGCGCGCCCACAGCGCTTGGCCGTATTGCTCGGCGGTGAAGGCTTCGACGAAGCGATCGGCTGTTGGATAAGACGTGTAGCGCGGGCCCGGCACGTCGAATCGACGCAGCAGTTCCTCGGTGACGACGGGCGTGGCGACGTGTGCATTCATGATGCGCACACTTTGCCCCGCTGGTCGGCGCTTGCCTTGACCTGAGTCAAGCCGCCGCGCAGTCGAGCGCCGCAGAATCGAACGCAGCTTGACGAACATCATGTTCGACAAGACGCCGCATGAACAACGTCGTACCGATCCTCGCGCCCTCGCTTCGCGTCGCCTGCTCGAGCTGCAACCTGCGCGAGCTGTGCTTGCCGGTCGGTCTTTCCGCCGACGACGTCGAGCGGCTTGACCGTGTCGTCGCCGACCGCAAATCGGTGCCGCGCGGCGGCGCGTTGTTTCGCGCCGGTGACGCGTTCACGTCGCTCTACGCGGTGCGCACCGGCTTCTTCAAGACCCTCGTGTCGTCGGACGACGGGCGCGACCAGGTCACCGGCTTCCAGATGGCGGGCGAACTGCTCGGGCTCGATGGCATCAGCCACGATCGCCATGCGTGCGACGCGATCGCGCTGGAAGACTCGCAGGTCTGCAGGATTCTGTTCGCGAGGCTCGAAGAACTGTCGCGCGACTTCAGCGAGCTGCAACGCCAGTTCCACAAGATCATGAGCCGCGAAATCGTGCGCGACCAGGGGGTGATGCTGCTGCTTGGCAGCATGCGCGCCGAAGCGCGGCTGGCGGCGTTTGTGCTGAACCTGACGCAGCGGCTGCGGGCCAGAGGCTTCTCGGGCTCGGCGCTGATCCTGCGCATGACGCGCGAGGAGATCGGCAGCTACCTCGGCCTGAAGCTCGAAACGGTGAGCCGCACTTTCTCGAAATTCCAGGACGACGGGCTGCTCGAGGTGAAGCAGCGGCACATCCACATCGTCGACGAGAACGGGCTGCGACAACTGCTCGAAGGCAGCAACTGCTGAGCCTCAGTCGTCGCGAGACGACAGCAGCGCCGTGAGTGCCCTGGCCGTCGAGATCAGCGTCCAGAAGATCAGGAACGTGA
>Ga0184637_10001680_pt1 | contig 14639 bp, 9 predicted proteins | sample PLM3_127_b2_FD_133143 | JGI IMG/M metagenome (GOLD analysis project Ga0184637, IMG submission 133143) | Groundwater sediment microbial communities from an aquifer in East River, Colorado, USA - PLM3_127_b2 | ecosystem: Environmental > Terrestrial > Soil > Riparian zone | place: USA: East River...
AAACGGGTGGAGCCTTCCGCCGGGCTGCCGCTCGAGAAAGTCGGTGAGGAGCTCTCCCTCGACGTACTCCGAGACCAGCACGGTAATCGGAGTGCGCCGGAGGAGGACCGTCTCTTCGGTGTGATAGTGGATGACGATCGGGCAGTCGCGGAGCTTGTGGAGCTTCCGGGCGTAGAACTTCGCCGCCTTGTTGCGCAAGTTGCGATGGGGGAAGAAGAGCTTCGCCGCGCGCTCGATCCCGGTGCGCCTCTCTCGAATCCGGTAGACCTCGCCTTCCCAGCCGCCCCCGAGCCGGGAGACGATTTCGTACTTGCGAGCGAGGGTCCGCCCGGGAACCAGGTCGAAAGACTCGATGTCGCGCACCGGCGCATATTCTACCCGTTCTGCTCCACGGTCTTGGCGGTACGGCGTTCGAGGCTGCGTTTGATCTCGTGCCGGAACGAAAAGACGGTAAGGGCCAAAGCGAGAACCAGCGCCGGGAGAGAGCTCACGCCATAGACGGCGATGGGAGCGAGCGCCAGCAGTGCCCCCAAAGCGCCCGCGGCGATCCGCGCTCGATTCCTGAGCCTGAGGTGAACCGCGACGTAAACAATCCAGACTCCGAGAAGGCTCGCCATCTGGCCCAGCGCCACTCCTCCTCTTGAAGCGTAGGCCACGCGGACGCGCGCCTCGAGCTCCCCGTGGTTCGCATAGAGCATTTCGAAGGCGAAGTGGACTCCCGCCGAGGGCACGTGCATCCGGAAGGGCTCGGGTACGTTCGCGGAGGCCATCTCCTTCGCCAAGGCGTCGCCCTCGATTCGCCCTTCCTCGAGGACGACGTTCATATTCGTCGAGGGCCGGCGGTAGTCGAGCCCCTCGGGGAGATACCAGTCCCAGCGCGACTCGGTGACGAGCAGGTCCGGCCGTGCGAGTGAAGCACTCACGGAGCCCAGGGCGCCCATCGAAGGGATCTTCGTGGAATAGACCAGCTCCACGGGAAAGCCTTCGCTCGAGCTCACGATCTTGATGAGAAACGCGGATTCGGCGATCGCGGGCTTCTCCGCCTTTCCGGCTACGAACACCGACCACACTTCGGAGCCTTCGGGAAGCGTAAGCCTCAGAAACTGCTTGCGGGTATTGCGCACCATGAAGCGCGACGTCGTGACCGCGAGACCGTCGCGGGTAAAGAGTGTCCGGTGCTCGGCCCGGTCGATGACCGCCTCTTGCACGGAAGCGGTCTCGTGCCGGGTGACCCCCAGAGAAAGCCGGGGCGCAGGCTCGGCGCGAACGTAGCGGAAGGCGTGGAGGATGGGATGCGAGGTGCGAAGCACGAGCTGGCGCGGAAGCTCGCGGACGTCGAGAGGCGAGAGCTCCTCGACCACGAGCGGAGCCACCTCGACGGCGCTCGCGGCCTCGACCGCGATCCGGCCTTGCTCCACTTCGGCGCCGCGCACGTGGAGCGTCCCCGCGTCGACTTCGGCTGCGTTCTCACCCATGAGGCGTTCGTAGGTCGCCTCGATCCGGAAGTCGCCCTCCATTTCCTGGGTGAACTCGACCTCGACCACACCGTCCACGACGCGGTGAGTGCGAAGAGAGGGCGCCACCAGGTTCAAGAGGTTCGCTCCCGCGGGAAGGGCGAGATCGACGCGGTCGAGCCCGCCCGACTTCACGTGGATCTCGACGCTCGCGGACGAGAGCACGGCAACGTCTCCGAGGCTCACCAGGGTGTCGACTTCGGCGTCGAAGCGTCCCGCCGATCTTTCGGGCGCCGCGGCCGCCGCGCGCATCGACGGCGGAGCGTCCGAGTATTTGAAAGTATGAGCGACGGTCCTTTCGATGGTGTCGCGGACGAAGGCCGGGAGCTGGTTCTCTCCGACCTGGGTCGCTCCCCCGACCTCGGCGGGGTTCAACGCGCGATCGCGGGTTGAAACGAGAGCGACCATGCCTCTCTGGCGGCCGACTCCGACGGCCGAGAGAAGCGGAAGCGACTCCGTGCCGGTCGTGCCGAGCGAGCGATCGTAGTCGACGGCGAGGCGAAGCTCGGAGGTGAGCTCGCGGTCGAGGAAGATGCGGAGGATGCGCCGCCTCTCACGGGCTTCGACTCTCCAGTCGGCGACCGCACCCGCCTCCGAGGTCACCTGGTTCACCTCGACGACCGGGGGAAGCTCGAGCTCGATGCGGCTCGTGCCCCCGTGCTGCACTTCGTAGACGACATGGGCACGGCCATAGAGAACGCCCTCCTCGGCGTGAAGGACGTGATAAATGGAGGCGTTCGCGCGAAGCTCACGGCGCGCGGCCTCGGGAATCGCTTCCGACCACGACAGCGTGACTTTTTCGGTGAGCGGAACGTGAACCGTGGCTTCGGTCGCGCTCCCGCGGGCACGGGTCACGACGCTCGCCGAGGGTTGTGCGGTGACGTCCTTTTTCCCGGGAAGCGTGAGCTCCACGCGTGAGACCGGAACCTGGGGAACGAGAAGATCGGTCGTGGGCGGACCGTTCTGCTGGACGATGGGAGTCTGGAAAGAAGCCACCACGGTGTGGGTCCCACGACCCCGGACGATCGTCGCGAACCGCCCTCCCTCGACGAGGATGGGCGCCTCTTTTCCGTCGACGGTGAGGCTCGTCAACGTCAGACTTCCGGGGAGAAGCGGGACCGTCGCCGTCTCGTCGGCGAAGAGCTCGACCCGGAGCTCGGCGCGCCAGACGACGGCGTCTTTGGAAACGTCCCCGCGATAGATCGCGCGGCTGAGGGTCGGGCCTTTGTCCGATGGCGCCCGCCAGGCGATCTGGACTCCGCTCGTCGAAGGGACGGTCGCCTGGACGCTCGTCTGTGAGCCTGACTGCGATACCCGTACGCCCGCCGCCGGAATCACGGTGACGTCGAGCCCCGTTCCTGGAAGAGTCGCCGTGAGCTGGATCGACGACGCCAGCGGAAGCGGAACGGCGAGAACGTGGCCGCGGGCGGTGGATGAGGCGTCGATTTGATAGGAGAGCTCCAGGCTGTACGTTCCCTTGACGTTCGTCCCGTAGCTGAGCCCTTGTCCCGTTGCGAAGAGCTGCACCGGGCTTCCCGAAACCGTCGCCCGCGTCACGGGAGTTCCTGGCGGAAGCACGGGGACGAGGACCCACTCGTTCTCGAAGACTTCTATCGGGAGCGTGACCGTGACTTCGGCAACGGCTCGGGACTCGACCGAGGCGACACTGACGCGGACCGCGGCGTTTCCGAGGGCGAAACCGAGCGGTGCGCGCCGCTGGGCGGGGGTGCGCGTCGTTTCGATGAGCTGGTTGTAGAGGTCCAGGGGAATCTGAACCTGGCCCGGGTGCTCCTGCGCAGCCGCTCGGAGTGAAATCAGGCTCAGAAGGCAGATCGCGAGTGTGCGTTTCATGGTCGATACCTCGTCTAGGAAGCGGTGTGCGAACGTTTGAGGGCGGAAGCGTAAAGTAGCGAGTCCCGCAGATAGCTCGCCGGGAGCTGAGGAAAGAACCTCAGGTATTCCTCGAGCATGGAACGATCCCGTTCCAGAGCGAAGGCCAGCGCCTCGTGAAGCGTCTGCGAGGCGGTTTCCGTATCTCCTCGTTCCACGGCTTCGGACGCAACCCGAAGAGCTTCCGCGACCCGGAACTCCAGGCGGTCCTTTTCGACGCTGATTTCGAGGGGACCGGAGAGGGCGTCGGAGCGGGGAAGGGCGAGGCCCGCGCGCGAGACGGTGTTCTCGAGCCGGACGAGGTCCTTGTAGCGCGCCGTCACCTCGGCGATGGGACCGGGGCCCTCCGCCACGACGTCGAGAAGGATGCTATGCGCGTCTCCGGCATAGAAGGCCGGGATGACGATCTGGATTCCATCCTCGTCCTTGCCACGATCGGCCTCGATCCCGAGGTTCTTCGCGAGGCGGAGATCGATGACCCGCTCGTCGGCGCGAACCCGCGCCGACTCGCGAGCGCTCAGGGGCTTTGAGCCCAAGACGTCGACGAGGCGGACTCCTTCGGCGAGCTGGATTCGCAGACGGACGGCCCGAGCGACGGTGCGGCTCGCCGAGGAAAGCTCGCGGTCGATGATACCAGGGCCCTCCGAGGCGCTATCGAGGACGTAGCGGCGACCCTGTCCGTCGAGGGCGAGCCGGTCGAGCTCCGCGGAGTCGAGCTCCGCGCCGACTCCAATGGCGCTCACGGAGACTCCGCCGACGGCGCTTGCCTGCGCCATGCGCGCCAAACCATCGAGCTCGCCGCCGAGCCTCCGACCGGTGACCACGAGAACGACGCTCGTGCCCAAAGGCTCCGTCGGGTCGTCGCCCGCGTGCACTTTCTCGAGCGCCAGGGCAAGAGCGTCGGAAACGCTTCCAGACGGCGCTCGCGAGTAGAGATCCTGGAGGGCGACGGTGAGAGGACCGTGACGAAACGTCTCGGGGGTGAGCACTTCGCCCGCTCCGGGGACGATCAGGCGGAAACGGTCGCCAAGCTCCGAAGCACTCTCGAGGGACGAAAGGAGCGTAGTCGTAGCGCTCGCGAAGTCCTGGGTGATGACTCGAGGGAGGTCCAACACCACCCCGATGTTCATCGGAGGCCGCCGACGGCCATGGTGATCCGAAGCCCGGATTCCAACCTGCACCAGGAGACGGTTCTTCTCGGTGATGCCCCGCCGATTCGAGTGGATGAAGAGAGAAAGAGCCCCGGTCGAGGTCGCATCGAGGGGAAGCGGCGCCGGCCGAGCGGCCTGGTGAAGGGCGGGATATGCCGTGCCGCGGAGACTGAGCTCGAGGCTTCGGAGCACGGGGTCTCCGGGCACATAGGTGTTCGCCCAGTAGCCTTTCGCCTCCTGAAAGCGGAGGCCCTCGAGTGGGCTACGAGCCTCGTCTCCGTCAGGCTCCTCGAGAATGAAGGGAACCTGGACCGGGAACACTCGCGAAGCGTCGGAGTCCGAGGGCACGTACTTCCACTCGCGAACGGCGTCGATCGCTGCCTGGTCGAGGAGAGGGACCGACCGCACGACGCGCACCGCGGTGACGTTTCCCTCTCGATCGACGGTGACCTCGAGGATGACCGTTCCCTGGATCCGAGCCACCCTGGCGATTTCCGGGTAGACGGGAGCGCGATGACGGAGCTTCGCGAGAAGTCGCTCGTCGCCGAGGCTCCCGGCGCCGATGCGGCCTCCGGCCGCGTCGAAGTCTTCCTTTTTCGCTTTTCCCGGCGCACGCTGCTCTTCCAGGTCTTTGAATTCGTCCGCGCGCTCGAGCTTGTCGGCCGGCGCCTGGCGCTTTTGGTCAGAAGTGCCGAGGGCGTCATAACCCAGGCTCTCCTGCGCTTGAGGCTCCTCTGCTCTCGGCGATGCCGGCCGTGTTGACTTCATCATCGCCGAAACCTCGCGGTCCTCCTCGAGCTCGTAGGGACGGGCTATCTCGCCCTCCGGTCGCAACACGGGAGCTCTGTAGAGAAGTCCAATCCGAAGCGCAAACAGGATGCTCGCCGCGGATGCCACGGCCATCGCCCAGACGCGCCAGCGGAAGCTCGGTCGGGGGTTCAGCTCCGGCCTCGCCAGGAGCTTCCCCACGAGCTCGTCCGAAGCGTCCCGGGATCGAAGCCCCGCGATCTCGCTCTCGAGGGCCGCGAGCTTCGAGAGAAACTCGGAGCACTCGGCGCACGTCGCGGCGTGCTCTCTCAGTTCTTCTGTCTCTGGAGCCCGCCCCAGAAGCGCGGCCTCTTCTCGTACTCGTTCGCAGATTTCGCTCATGATGTCGCTCTCGTGCGTCTTTCGTAGCCTTCCATCAACCGAAGACGCGCTCTCCGCAGCTGCGTCTTCACGGTGTTGACGGGGAGCCCGAGGATGGACGCGATCTCGTTCATAGGAAGGTTCTCGAGGGTCGCGAGGACCAGCACCTCTCGCTGCGAAAAGGGAAGCGCCTGGATCGCGCGCTCGAGCCAATCGGTCGTCTCCCGCGCCGAGGCCAGGGCCTCGCCGTCGGGAGCCTGGTCCTTCACGTCTTCGGGAGGCGGTCCGGCGAAGAAAAAGAGACGGCGCTTCTGCTTGCGAAAGTAGGTCCGCACCGCGTTCGCGACCACGGTGAAGAGCCAGGGATGGAGGGGGCGCGAAGCGTCGTAGGTCCGCGCCCGTTGATGCACCCGAACGAAGATCTCCTGGAAGAGATCGTCCCGGTCGGGCTCGGGAACGCCGCAATGGAAGAGGTAGCCGTAGACGGGCCGCCGGTACTGCTGCACCAGCTTGGGAAACGCTTCTCGGTCTCCGTTGCCGTGGGCGGCGAGAAGCGGCCCGCCATCATCGCGCGCGACCTCAGCCTCTGGCGCGGCCATTTCCATGGAAGCCAGACCTCTCATATCCCCTCATACCGTCGAACCCGGAGAAGGTTTCAGAGATTCTTCACACCCCCGAGCTCATAGGCCAAGCAGGCGCCCTTTAGTCCACCACGGAAAGCTGGGAAGACACGGTCGGGAATGGAAATAGCAACCTTTCATGTTCCAAGGATTACTCAGCCATACCCGACGGTCAAGTTGGCCAAGGATCTCTCATCCAGACGTCCACGCTCCGCCGGTGGGGCGTTACAATTCCCGGTCATGACTGCCATCGAAGGAAGCCACGTTCTGGTGACGGGTGCGGCGAGCGGCCTTGGCAGGCGTCTCGCTCTCGGGACGGCTCAGCGGAAAGGGACGCTCGTTCTCTGGGACCTCAACCGCGAGGGTCTCGAAAAGGTGGCGGGCGAGGTCGAAGCCCTTGGATCCTCGGCGCAGTTCGCGGTGGTCGATGTCTCGAAACGAGAAGACGTGTATGAAGCCGCGCGACACCTTCCAGACCCGATCGACGTCCTTATTAATAACGCGGGAGTGGTGAGCGGGAAGAGTCTTCTCGAGATTCCCGACGAGAAGATCGAGCGAAGCTTCGCCGTCAATACGCTCGCGCTCTTCTGGACGGTGAAGGCGTTTCTTCCGGGAATGATCGAGCGACGGCGGGGACATCTCGTGACCATCGCGTCCGCCGCCGGGCTCATCGGGGTTCCGAAGCTTACGGACTACGGCGCGAGCAAGTGGGCGGCCGTGGGCTTCGACGAGTCTCTCCGCATGGAGCTGCGGCGACTTTCGCCCGCGATCCGAACCACCGTCGTCTGTCCTTATTACTTCCGCACGGGACTCTTCGAGGGAGCCAAAAGCCGATTTCCCTGGCTTCTCCCCCTCCTCGAGGAAGAGACAGTGTCGGAGCGGATCCTCCGCGCCATCGAGCGCGACAAGAAGAAACTCGTGATGCCGGCGATGGTCGGCACGATCCCGTGGGTTCGACTTCTTCCCCTCTCCTGGTTCGACGCCATCGCGGAGTTTCTGGGCATAAGCGCTTCGATGGACGACTTCACGGGCCGGCAATGACGAGTTGACGTCGAATGGCCGCTCGGGCTAAAATTTAGCCGTGCAGTCAAATCTCAAGTCGGTCGGCCAGAGGCGCCCTAGTTTCATCGAAGAGAAGAGGCGCACTCAAATCGTCGATATCGCCATCGAAACCATTGCAACCCAAGGCTTTTCTCAGGCGTCTCTCGCCGAGATCGCGAAGAAAGCGGGTATAAGCAAGGGCGTCATCTCCTACCATTTCGACGGCAAGGAAGAGCTCGTCGAGGAGATCTTGCGGAGCCTCATGCGCAAGCCCGCGGACTTCGTCAAGGAGCGCGTCTCCCGCGCCGCGGCGGCGGCCGAGAAGCTCCGCGCCTACGTCGAAGCCAACTTCGATTTCATGAAGGCGAACCGCGTTGGCTACGTGGCTCTCGTGGATCTGTGGGGACAGCGGGACTCCGGACGCAACTCGCTCAACGCGGACGCCTACGAGCCCTCGCGCCATTACCTCGCGCACATCCTCGAAGAGGGGCAGAGGAGGGGTGAGATGCGCGCGTTTCCCGTGATGGCGACGGCTTCGCTCATCCAGGGAGCCATCGACGGCGTCATGCTGCAGTGGGTCCTCGACGAAAAGGCCGTCGACCTCGACGTAGCCCGAGACGAAGTCGTGAAGATGGTCCTCTGTCACGTGCAAGGAGACAAGAAATGAACGAGCCCATCATCGACACCTCGAAGATGTCCGAGGCGAAGCGCGCCGCGTTCGAGCTGACGGAGTCGTCGCGCGAGGGGCATTGGGAGTACCCGACGTTCGCGGGGGCGCTCTTCATGGGAGAGCTCCCCCTCCATCTCGTGCATCCCTATCCGGAGCACCCGGAGGACGTCGACGAGCGGGGGCGGCGCTTCCTCGTCGAGCTCGAGACCTTCCTGAGCGAGAGGGTGGACCCCGATCGCATCGACCGTGAAGGCGAGATTCCCGAGGACGTCATCGACGGCCTGCGCGCTCTCGGCGCGTTCGGGATCAAGATCCCTCGCGAGTACGGCGGCCTCGGGATGAAGCAGCAGGTGTATACCCGCGCCATGGTGCTCATCGGAAGCTATTGCGGGAGCCTCTCGGCGCTGGTTTCCGCCCATCAATCCATCGGGGTTCCGCAGCCTCTTCTCCTCTTCGGAACCGAGGAGCAGAAGAAGAAGTTTCTTCCTCGAGTGGCGGCGGGCGAAATCTCCGCCTTCGCCCTCACCGAGCGGGGAGTCGGCTCCGATCCCGCGCGAATGGAGACCCACGCGGAGCCCACGGAGGATGGAAACCATTTCATCCTCAACGGCGAAAAGATCTGGTGCACCAACGGGACACGGGCGGGGCTCATCGTGGTGATGGCGAAGACCCCTCCCAAGGTCGTGAACGGCCGAAGCCGCGACCAGGTGACGGCGTTCATCGTCGACACCTCGACTCCCGGGGTCGAAGTGGTGCACCGCTCGCGCTTCATGGGTCTCCGGGCGCTCTTCAATGGCGTTTTGCGCTTCACCAATGTGAAAGTGCCGCGCGAGAACATCATCGCCGCCGAGGGCAAGGGACTTCGGGTCGCGCTCACCACCCTCAACACCGGCCGCATCACCCTGCCCGCGACCTGCATCGGGCTCGGCAAGCGCTCGCTCGAGATGGCGAAGCGCTGGGCGAACGAGCGCGAGCAGTGGGGCGCTCCCATCGGAAAGCACGCGGCGGTCGCCGACAAGATCGCCCGCATCGCCTCCACCACCTTCGCCGTCGAGGCGATGACCTTTCTCACCTCGGCGCTCGTGGACCGGAAGAAGACCGACATCCGCGTCGAAGCGGCGATGGCCAAGATGTACGGGACCGAGGCGGCCTGGCACATCGTGGACGAAACCATGCAGATCCTCGGCGGCCGCGGTTATGAGACCGCGGACTCCCTCCGCGCCCGCGGCGAGAGACCGGTCTACATCGAGCGAGCGATGCGGGATGCGCGCATCAACCGGATCTTCGAAGGCTCGACGGAGATCATGCACCTCTTCATCGCCCGAGAGGCCATGGACCCGCACCTCAAGATCGCGGGCGAGGCGATGAACGCGGGACTCCCCTGGTCGCGGCGCCTCCGGAGCGCTTTCAAGGCCGGGCTCTTCTATGCGACCTGGTACCCGAAGACGTTTCTGCCCTCGATGGTCTCGACCGAAGGGATGGACCGGGAGCTTTCGAGCCACGTCCGCTACGCCGCCCGCGTCAGCAAGAAGCTCGCCCGGCGGATGTTCCACGCGATGGTGAAGCACGGCCCGAAGCTCGAGCGAGAGCAGATGCTCCTCGCAAGGTTCGTCGACGTCGGCACCGAGCTTTTCGCACAGGTGGCCTCGGCGACCCGAGCCCAGGCGCTCCTCAACGAAGGCCGCGACCGGAAGGACGTCCTCGCGCTCGTCGAGCACTTCTGCGCGAACTCGAGGCTGCGAATCGAGGAGGCTTTCCGCGGGGTCTCGAACAACACCGACCGCATGGGCTACAGGCTGGCACAATCGATTCTCGCGGACTCCTCCGTTTTCCTTCACGAGGGCATCGTGCATAAGGAGCACGAGGAAGCGGCGGCCGGCGCGATTGCCGCGGAGGAGCCGGTTCGCGAGCTGGCGCGAGCCCGCGCCTGAAAGCGCCGCCGGACTTGCGGCGAAGAGCGTCGTTCGATATCCTTGGTGCTCCCAAACGGGGCCCGTGCGCCTGTAGCTCAGATGGATAGAGCGTCTGCCTCCGGAGCAGAAGGTCAGAGGTTCGAATCCTCTCAGGCGTACCAGCCAGAAGTGGGCCGCTAGCTCAATTGGCAGAGCAACAGACTCTTAATCTGTAGGTTCTGAGTTCGATTCTCAGGCGGCTCACCACGTTAGCTCCTATCGATGCTCGACGTCAGCGGTGTAAGTGAGCGGTTTCGGTCTCCTCCGTTGGACGGCGGTCTCAAGAGGCTCAGGTTTTCTTGTACACGATCCAACGGCTGCCGTCGCGGAGGGCACTCTTCGTTGGATTGCCCTTGGTCCCGACGACAAGAGCATGTGCTGGGTTTTGGGGCTCTGGTGCGTAGGTGACGATTTGGTTCAGGCTTCGCGCCAATCCGGCGCGGAAAGCAACGAGAGAGTGTTCTGGGTATCTCTCCAGGCATTTCTCCGCTGTTGTATCCTTCGCAACATCAACGGAGAGCTGAAGGTCAGTAAAAGCACCTGAAGAGAGCCGAAATCCTCCCTCAGTCTTCGCATCGGCAACTATGTGAACGCGGTGAACTCGCCGCCAAAGATCGTCGTCATCCAAGATCGCGGGATCGTCGACAAAAACTTGTTCCGGCATACCCGGCTAGGGGCAAACGAAGCCTTACCGCTCGAGCCCGTCAATGAGCTTCTTGAGTACCCCCTGGTCCGCCGGTAGTTTACCGTCGCGTTGAGATGAACTCTTGACGTCCTGGTAGAAGAATGATGCAACGCCCGACGCTGGCACGCAGATCTCAAGGTCCGAGCTTAACGTGTGCCACTCTAACTGTAAGCCGCCATCGGGCAAGGGGACGACTTGCGGCGTACGTGTCCGCGGCGTCATCAACTGATGCAAAAGGGCACGGACTCTCGCTGAGACCTCAGGTGCTACTGGCTTGGAACCGTATGAGTCCCAATCTTCGGTCAGGCGCTCGAGCTCGCTTAGTCGTGCATTGACAACCTCCGGCCAGTCCGACTCGGCCGAGCGGTCAGCAGAGTCGTCTACGCCGCTGGAATCCGTCTCGCCGAGCCACACGGTTGAGCGATCGTTCTGCGCGAAATCGTCCATAAAGTCGACCGCTTCATCGTCGTTCGTCGACCTAAAGAAGAGCGTTATCGACAGGACCGGGAACACCGAAAACCGCAACTGCTCTCGAAGCCAGCTCGATGTTGGATCGATGCGATAGAATCGTCGACGGCCCAATACGGTACTATCCAGAATCGTGAAGCCGCCCGGGTAGCCGTACTTCATGGCAGCTTCGGGGGTTGCGCGGATTGATGTGCGCGTAGGCAAGCCGCGCCGCAGAAGGACGTCCTTCGCCCCGACGACGCGTTGAATCTTGTCAACATCGACTTCCGCGTGCTCTATGTCGTGGATATCGAGGGTGATTGTTCCAGGAGTTTCGCCCCATTCAAAGTGATTGCTGATAGACGTCTCAGCGGACGTAACCGCGCCGGTGTTCGACGACGACGACGACACACTGCCACAACCGATATCTGAGGTCAGTTCACGCACCCTGACGCCCCCAGATCTCATGCATCCGCTCTGTCGTCAATGCGGCAAAACGCTTGACGATCCAAGCCCGACCCAGATCAAGGAACGCCAGAATGCTTTCGGTGCTTTTGCTCGGTAGCATGCCGCGCGCAATCAACGTCATGACAAAGAGTGGCTTCAGATCCTTTTTTCTCTGTGCGGAGCTGACCGTTACATACAGGCGACCTACCGGGCTCACCTCTTCATTTCGGATGAGGTATCGAACTGCGAAGCCAAAGTCCTCCGGCTCGGGTTCGGGGCTCGGTCCAGGGAGAGAGCACGCTTGAAATACCTGGTGCGCCTCACCGTGATGCTGCCAACCCTCGCCCGCTACAATCTGGTTCACGTAAGTGATCTCGCACTGTCTGGGTATAGGAGCAGCAAACCCCTCTTCCGCAAGGAAACTCAAAAAGGTAGCGTAGTCTTCGCGGAACAAGTCCCGAAGTTTTTCGTATCTAGGATACCTGTCTCCGGGTCCACGCCAGTTTCGAATGAACCGATCTCTTTGCACCTGTACCAAATCGGACTCGTCATCGCTTACAAACCAGACGCGAACGGGTGGTGCGGTGCTATAAATCTGCACATTTATCGCCGCCGGTTTCTCTTCAAACTCAATCACCGATTCGATCGGCGGGTGCTCTTCTGCGCGGGGATATTTTGCTCTGAACCGCTCCCATAAGAGTCCCATGTGCACCAAGTGAAAGTTCTCAAGTGGATCAAATTGCACGCTGAGCGCTACCTCACTGACCGGGGGTTTGCGAAAATCTGGCAGGTCGGGTCTCATCGCACTCGCCCCTCACCAGGAGCGAAAGGTGCAGGCACCCATTTGCCCCTTGGTCATTGAGTTTCCTCCGCCTCTGGTGTTGATCCCACTTCTCCCTCCTAGTCGACAGGAGGCTTCGCCCATTAAATTTTCCTCGGGGATTTTGGCTGGGTGGCTGCCTCGAGAGAAACCCTAACGGGCCTGCCCGATACTACACTAATATCTGCTCGAGACTCAATGCCGAGCGCATGGTACGGTCGCCCCCCGTGTTGTGAACGGTGTTGGCACTCCGTCGGCGATTCGTCGGGAAAAATGGGGAAGCGAGGGAAGCGCTGGGCGGGTGCTAAACCGCGCTCACGCAGACGATTCGGTGTGTTTGTTGTTATTCTTCCTCGTCCGGGACTCTCAATCTGAAGGTCGAAGATTCGATTCCTTTGCGGCTCACCAACCGCTCATGCACGTCGTAACCGCCCGCGCGCCTCGTTCTCCGCGATGCGTGCCTTGACCAGCTTCCTCACCAGCGTCGCCGGAAGCGGCTTGTCGGCGGGAAAACGGATCGAGCCCTTGCCGACGGGGTAGCCCTCGAGCTCGGCGGCGTGGGTGCGCATCACTTCGGTGCTCATGACGAAGAAACTGCAGTGGTCGGGAAACGCGGCATAGGCGACGAGGCCGCCATGGTGTTTGAACGTCGGGACCTGGTAGCTGATCTCTTCGGTCGCCTTGGGTGCGGCGGCCTGGATCGTCTTCCGAAGCTTCAGGAGCGCGGCCCGGGCATCCGCGGGGACGGAGGCGAGGTAGTCATCGACACTTTCGGGTTTCTTTCTTGGAGCCTTCGGGGCGGACCTTCTCTTTTTGGCGACCATCGACTTTTCTCTCCTCTCTCCCGCCGAACCGTCCCCGGCGAGACTCCGACGAATCGTTTGAAGGCGCGGCTGAAGGCGGCCTCGGACTGGTAACCGAGCCGAGCCGCCATCTCCCCGACGCGAGCGCCCTCGTCCTCGAGCCACGTCCTCGCGACGTGCATGCGGAAGCGCGCGACGTACTGCATGACGGGCTCGCCCACGAGCTCGGTGAAGCGCGCGGCGAAAGCGGACCGGGACATCGCGGCCTCGGATGCGAGCGACGCCACCGTCCAGGGGCGCGAGGGCTCCCGGTGGATGAGCAGAAGGGCCCCGCCGATCTGGTCGTCCGAAAGCGCTCCGAGCCACCCGGTCTGCGCTTTCGGGTCTTCCTCGATCCACGAGCGGATCGCCTGGATGACCAGGATGTCGGAGAGCCGCGTCACCACCGCTTCGCCGCCCGGCCGGAGCTCTTTCGCCTCCGCGGCCATGAGGCGGAGGGTGCTTTCGATCCACTCCCTTCGCGGCGAGCTCGAGGCTTCGACGAGAATGACCCCGGGAAGGAGCGCCACGAGATGATGGGCCGCGGGATGGTCGAAGCGGACCACTCCGCACACCAGACTCGTGCGCCCGCCGCCGCCGCCGTGGCGGAGAATCGCGTAGCCTTCGTTCACGTGGTCGTGGGGCAGCGCCTCGATGCGGGTCGCGGGAATCCCCGGCTCGCTCGAAAGGGTATGTCCCTCTCCGTGCGAAACGAGAGCGAGGCCGCCTGCCTCGAGCCACCGATCCTCCATGCCCTCGACCGAGAGCCAGCAGCGGCCGGCCGTGACCGCGTGAAAGCTTAGACATCTCTCGAACGGCGGGAGTTCGAGCGCCCAGGGGGCGGTGAGCTCGGACCGGCAATAGAACACTCCGGCCATCCGAAGGAAATGGAGAGCCTCCCCGAGCGAATCGGCCCGCCGAACCAGATCCGTCATCGAGGCGAGTATCCACCGCTCTGGACGATTGAGCAAGAAAGAGCGACGAACGGACCTTGAGGATCGTGCCCGAATTCCGGATAGTGCACTCGAGCGAAGGAGGTCCAAGATGATCACAGTCATGGGAGCCAGCGGACACATTGGACGGAGAATTACCGAGCTTTTGCTCGATTCCGGTGAGAAAGTTCGCGCGCTTGCGCGGTCAAAGGAGAAGCTCGCGCCGCTCGAGAAGAAAGGCGCGGAGGTTCAAACGGGCGATGCGGCGGACGCCCGGTTCCTCGCGAGCGCTTTTCGAGGCACCGAGGGAGTCTTCACCCTGCTCCCCCCGGATTCCCGTTCCACCGACTACCGGGCCCTGCAGGATCGAATGGGGGAAGCGACGGCGAAGGCCATCCGCGAAAGCGGCGTCCGCCGCGTCGTCTTTCTCAGCAGCGTCGGCGCCGATCTTCCCGCCGGGACGGGCCCGATTGCGGGCCTCCACGTTCACGAGGAGCGCC
>Ga0184637_10001681_pt1 | contig 14637 bp, 15 predicted proteins | sample PLM3_127_b2_FD_133143 | JGI IMG/M metagenome (GOLD analysis project Ga0184637, IMG submission 133143) | Groundwater sediment microbial communities from an aquifer in East River, Colorado, USA - PLM3_127_b2 | ecosystem: Environmental > Terrestrial > Soil > Riparian zone | place: USA: East River...
CGCCTGCCGCCTATCGCATCGACGCATTGTCGCGCCTGGACCGAGAGGTGTTCGGCCCGATCCTGCATGTGATCCATTACGCCGCCGATCGCCTCGACGACGTGCTGGCGGCGGTGAACGCCACCGGCTACGGCCTGACGCTCGGCGTGCACAGCCGCATCGACGGCAAGGTTGCCTACATCACCGAGCGATTGAAGGTCGGCAACGCCTATGTCAACCGCAACATGATCGGCGCCGTGGTCGGCGTGCAGCCCTTCGGCGGCGAAGGCCTGTCCGGCACCGGCCCCAAGGCCGGCGGCCCGCGCTACCTGCATCGCTTCGCGACGGAGCGCACGCTCACCATCGACACCACCGCGGCCGGCGGCAATGCAAGTTTGCTCAGCCTGAACGAAGAGAGCGCAGCGTAGGCTCCCCGCGATGGCGGTCGGCCCCTATCCCGCACCTCGGCCGATCGACCGCAGCGCGACCATTGCGATCCTGACCCATGCGGATCAGGGCCTTGTTGCCGGCACGACGATGGCGCGCATCGCAGCGGAGCATTGGTCACCGGCGGGGCATCGCGTCCTCGTCCATCGTGGCCTTGGATCGCCGCCGCCAGCCGATCTCGCCATCCTGCATGTCGGCTTCACCGTGGTGCCTGAGCCTTATCTTTCGATCGCCGTGCGCTATCCACGCACCATCAATGCGGGCATCGGCAATACGCTCAAGCGGCGAGTCTGCACCGATCTGCTGCACCCGGACGACACCTATGACGGACCGGTCATCGTCAAGACCGATCTCAACCACGGTGGCAAGCCGGAATGGCGCCAGCGCGTACGCCGAGCCAACCTGCCGGCCAAGGCTTGGTTGAAGCTTCAGGAGTGTCTGCCGCCTCACTGGTTCGGCCGGTTGAACGGCAACAAATATCCGGTGCTGCCGCACAAGCGCGACGTGCCCGACTGGATTTGGCGATCTCCCGACCTCGTGGTGCAGCCGCTGCATGCGGAGCGCCGGGGTGAACTCTACGCGATGCATCAGTGGTATTTTCTCGGCGACCAGGATTGCGTGTCGACGTTTCTGGGACGCGAGCCAGTGGTCAAGCTCGCCAATGTCGTTGAACGGCTGCCGCTGCACGAGGATGTACCGGACGCGCTACGGGAACGCCGTGCGGAACTGAAGTTCGATTACGGCAAGTTCGATTTCGTTATCGTCGACGGCAAGCCTATCCTGCTCGACGCCAACAGCACGCCCAACGAAGGGACGGAGTTTCCCACTCCACCCCGCGTTGTGGCCATCTGCGGCGCACTGGCAGGCGGGTTGGATGGGTTCCTGAAACTGGACGCGTAGATTGACAGTTCGTCCGCACAAGCGCGGTATATCCCATTGGGATACACCAGGATGAAGACCCGTGGCAAAGTCGACCGTATTTACGACGAATAGAAGTCAGGCTGTGCGCTTGCCGAAACCTGTGGCGCTGCCGGCAAGTGTCCGACAAGTGGAGATCAAGAAGATTGGCCGCAGCCGGCTCATTAGCCCGGCTGGCCAGTCATGGGATGCGTTCTTTGATCGGCAGGATGCTTCGGAAGATTTCCTGCCCGAACGCAACCAGCCGAAGCCTGACAAGCGCGAACGCTTGCGATGCTGCGGAGCGTGAGTTCGAACGCGTTCAGGGCCTGAGGATCGAGAACTGGGCGTGAGCCCGCGACTTCAGCTCGTCCGTTTCGTCAGCCGCGTCACATGCCCCATCTTGCGCCCCGCGCGCGCCTCGGTCTTGCCGTAGAGGTGCAGCTTGACGCCGGGCTCGCTCAGGAGCTGGCGCCAGTTGTTGATTTCGTCGCCCAGCAGGTTCTTCATCACCGCGTCGGAATGGCGCTCCGGCGAGCCCAAGGGCAGACCGCAGACGGCGCGGATGAATTGCTCGAACTGGCTGGTGACGCAGGCGTCGATGGTCCAGTGGCCGGAATTATGCGGCCGCGGCGCCAGCTCGTTCACCAGCACGTCGCCGGCCTTGGTGACGAACATCTCCACTCCCAGCAGCCCGACCAGCTTGATCTCCTGGGCGATGTGGCGGGCGATTGCTTCGGCCTTGACCGAGATCTCCGGCGTGATGCGCGCCGGGGCGATGGTGGTGTCGAGGATGTGGTGGCGGTGCTGGTTCTCCACCGGCACGAACAGTTCCATGTAGCCGTCGATCCCGCGCGCGACCACCACGGAGATCTCGCGCTGGAACTCGACGAAGGCCTCCAGGATCGCCAGCTCGCCGCCCATGTTCTTCCACACCTGCACGAGGTCGGTTTCCGGGTCGATGCGCACCTGGCCCTTGCCGTCATAGCCGAAGCTGGCGGATTTCAGCACGCAAGGGCGCCCCAGCGCCTGCACCGCTTGCGGCAGGGCCTCCTTGTGTGCCACCTCGAGATAGCGCGTGGTCGGCACGTTGATGGAGGTGAGGAAGTTCTTTTCCCGCAAGCGCTGCTGGGTCAGGTGCAGCACGTGCGGCGCCGGGCGCGTGGGTTTGAGCGCCGCCAGCGCCTCGGCCGCCGCCGAGGGCACATTCTCGAACTCGAAGGTGACGACGTCGACCGAACCGGCGAAGATCTGCAGTGCGCCGATATCGTCATAGGCCGCCACCGTCGTCACCGCCGCCACATCGGATGCCGGCGCGCCCTGGTCCGGGCAATAGATGTGGCAGCGATAGCCGAGGCGCGCGGCCGCCAGGGCGGCCATGCGGCCAAGCTGGCCGCCGCCCAGAATGCCGATCGTGCCGCCCGGTGGAATGACCTGTCCCAGATCCGCGCTCATCGTCGCGTCCCACGCCCCAAAATTCATTCTAGTCCCGCGTCGGCGTCTCGGCGACCGCCTCGGTCTGCCGGCGCCGATACTCGTCCACCCTCCGGCTCAGCTCCGCATCCATCAGCGCCAGGATCGCCGATGCCAGCAGCCCGGCATTGGCGGCACCCGCCTTGCCGATCGCGAGCGTACCGACGGGGATGCCGGCCGGCATCTGCACGATGGAGAGTAGCGAATCCTGCCCCTTCAGCGCCTGCGATTCGACCGGCACGCCGAGGACGGGCAAAGGGGTGATCGCAGCGATCATCCCCGGCAGGTGCGCCGCACCCCCGGCGCCGGCGACGATCACTTTGAGGCCGCGATCCCGCGCGCCCTCGGCATAGGCCATCAGACGCTTCGGCGTGCGGTGGGCGGAGACGATGCGGACTTCGTGGGCAACGCCCAAAGTCTCAAGAACTTCAACGGCATGGCGCATGGTCGGCCAATCGGATTGGCTGCCCATGATCACGCCGACCAAAGGCGTCCGCTTGCGCTTGGCCATGCTCCCCGTCCCCGCCTTCCCCGAACCCGACCGAAAAAGAGGCGGCATTATAGGAGTCGGAGACCTAAGCGCAATGAACATTGCGCGAACAGATAACCAAAGGACGGCCCGGATTAATCCGGTTTTAACCAGGGCACCCTAGCATCGCAGGCCATATTCGCCTTTACTATCAGGGCGGTCGGTCAGGCTGTAAGGGGCTCCAGGAATCCGCACTGATGAGAATCCGCGATAATCTTCCGCCCGGGTCCACCGCGCGCGTCGCCAGCGCCAAGCCGGTCGCGCGCGCCCGCGGCACCGAAGCGACCAGTGCCGCCAGCGCGACCAACGCCACCGCCGTCGCGGCGCCTGCCGATCAGGCATCGTTCTTCGGTCTCAGCGAGACCGAACTCTCGCCCAATGTCCGCGCCGCCCTGCAGGCGCTGCTGGACGAGGTCGCCCGGCTGCGCCAGGAGCTCGACCTCACGCGCCGCCGCATCTCGCATCTGGAGCGGATGGCGGACGAGGATTCGATGCTGCCGATCGCCAATCGCCGCGCTTTCGTGCGCGAGCTGACGCGGCTGATCTCCTACTGCGAGCGCTACGGCACCAACGGCAGCGTTCTGTATTTCGATCTCAATGGGATGAAAGAGATCAACGACCGCTTCGGTCATCCGGCGGGCGACCAGGCGCTGCGCCATTTCGCCCAGCTTCTGGTCACCAACGTGCGCGATTCCGACGTGGTCGGCCGGCTGGGTGGCGACGAGTTCGGCGTGATCCTGGCCCAGGCGGACGAACCGCAGGCGCGGGACAAGGCCTCTTCGTTGCTGCAGGTCATCGCCACCCAGCCGCTGATCTGGCAGGACGAATCGCTGACCCTGTCCTGTTCGGTCGGCATCCATCAGTTTTCCGGCCGGCAGAACGCCGACGAGGCATTGAGTAAGGCCGACGCCGACATGTATGACGAAAAACGTCGTTATTACGCCGAATTGAGCAAGCAGCGGCAGGATTCCGGCAACTGATCGACAATCGTCGCGGGAATATGCGACAAATTGCGGCTGTCGGAATTCTATTGGAAGTGGAAATTTGGGCCGGTCGTTTCAGGTTCGGCCAAAAGCGTAGTCCGCCAAAAGCGTAGTCCGCATGTATTTGACATCGCCGCGGCATTTGCCGTCGATCACCGAGCTGCATGAATACTGGCTGAGCCGGCGCGCCGGCCGGGCCATGCCCAGCCGCGCCGACATCAATCCGGCGGACATTCCGCATCTGCTGCCGGCCATCGCCCTGGTCGATATCGAGCTTGCGCCGTTCCGCGTGCGTTATCGGGTCGTCGGCACCCGGCTGGTCCAGGATATGGGCCACGATTTCACCGGCTTCTATCTGGACGAGCTGCGCTTCGACAAGCCGGACGAGCTGCTGGCGCTGTATCGCCGCGCGACGCAGGAAAAGGCGCCGACCTTCCGCTCCGGCACCTGGCGCCGGCCCGACGGCATCGTCTGGGGGCTGGAAACCGCCATCCTGCCGCTGTCCGAGGATGGCCAGCAGGTGACCCAATGCCTGGCGATCGAGGATTTCCAGGACGCGCGCGACGCGGGGCATCTGGCGACGAGGTGAGGCGGCAGGCCGCCTGCCCAAGCTGATGCCTTAGGCGATGATATCCGGCAGCAGCTTGCTTTCCAGCTTGATGATCTGATCCTTGAGCAGCAGCTTGCGCTTTTTCAGGCGCTGGATCTGGAGCTGATTGAAGGGCGCGGTTTCGGCCATCCGCTGGATGACCTCGTCCAGATCACGGTGCTCGCTGCGCAGCTCTTCCAGCTTCACCCGCAACTCGCTCGTCCCGACAATAACCGTCACGCCGTTGCCTCCGTAAGGGACGCGCATACTACCGCAAGATGGGGTCCGCCGTCACGGAATTGAAGGGCAGGGCGCGGCCCGGACGACACCGGTGCGGCCATCTTGCGCCACCATCCCGCAGCCTCTAAACAGGTCCTCTAAACTGGTCTGAAATCTCCATTTTCCGGCCCTTCGGCCGGCGGACAGGCTTCCATGGCGGGCGGCTACGATCTGATCCTGGCGGGTGGCATGGTCGCGACCCCCAACGGCCTGGAGCGCTGCGATGTCGGAGTCGCCGGCGGCCGCATTGTCGCCATCGGCGATCTCGGCTCGACCTCCGCTGCCCAGCGCACGGACTGCACCGGCTTGACCGTCCTGCCCGGCGTGATCGACACCCAGGTGCATTTCCGCGAGCCCGGCCTGGATCACAAGGAAGACCTGGCGACCGGCTCCGCCGGCGCTGCCATGGGCGGCGTCACCGCCTTCTTCGAGATGCCCAACACCAACCCCAACACGCTCAACGAGGCGGCGCTGAACGACAAGCTCAAGCGGGCCAAGGGGCGCGCCTGGGTCGATCATGCCTTTTTCATCGGTGCCACGGATGAGAATGCCGATGAATTGACCGCGCTCGAACTGCTGCCGGGCTGCGCCGGGGTCAAGGTCTTCATGGGCTCCTCCACCGGCTCGCTGCTGGTGGCGGACGACGATCACCTGGAAGCGGTGTTGCGCCACGGCCGCCGCCGCGTCGCCATCCATGCCGAGGATGAGCCGCGCCTGCGCGAACGCCTGGCCTTGGTGAAGAACGGCGCCGACCCATCGATGCATCCGGTCTGGCGCGACGAGGAGACGGCGATCCGCGCCACCACGCGGCTGCTGCGCCTGGCGCGCCGCGCCGGGCGGCGCGTGCATGTGCTGCATGTCTCGACCGCGCAGGAAATGGAGATTCTGGCCCAGAACAAGGATCTCGCCACGGTCGAGGTCCTGGTCAATCACCTGACCCTGACCGCCCCCGATTGCTATCAGCGCCTCGGCACGTTCGCGCAGATGAACCCTCCCGTGCGCGACGCGCGGCATCGCGACGGCCTGTGGCAGGCCTTGCGGTCCGGCGTGGTGGATTGCATCGGCTCCGACCACGCCCCACATACCAGAGAAGAAAAGGCGCGGCCCTATCCGCAGAGCCCGTCGGGCATGCCGGGCGTGCAGACGCTGCTGCCGGTGATGCTGGATCACATGAACGCGGGCCGCTTAAGCCTGCAGCGCCTGATCGATTTGACCAGCGCCGGTCCGGCGCGCATCTACAACATCGCGGGCAAGGGGCGCATGGCGCTTGGTTACGATGCGGACTTTTCGGTGGTCGATCTGAACGCCAAACGCACGATCACCAACGATTGGATGAAGACCAAATGCGGCTGGACGCCCTTCGATGGGATGAACGTCACCGGCTGGCCCATCGCCACCATCGTGCGCGGCAACATCGTGATGCGCGATGATGAATTGCTCGGTGCGCCGCAGGGCGCGCCGGTGCGTTTCCAGGACACCCTGCAGCAAGAGGGCCAGTTTTAGGAGGCTTTGACATGACCGGAACAAGCATCATCGGCTGGTCGCATCTGCCCTTCGGCAAGCACGCCGACAAGGATGTCGAGAGCATGATGGTCGAAGCGGGTGCTGCCGCGCTGAAACACGCCGGTGTCGCGCCCGCCGACGTCGATGCGATCTTCGTCGGCCATTTCAACGCCGGCTTCTCAGGCCAGGATTTCCCCTCTTCGCTCAGCTTCGGCATCGATCCGGCGTTGCGCTTCAAGCCGGCGACGCGGGTGGAGAATGCCTGCGCCACCGGCTCCGCCGCCGTGCATCAGGGCATCACCGAGATCGCCGCCAAACAGGCCCGCATCGTGCTGGTGATCGGCGTCGAGCATATGACCGCCAACGACAATGCCGCCATCGGCCGCAATTTGCTGAAGGCGAGCTACGTCAAGGAGGAGGCCGACACGCCGGGCGGCTTCGCCGGCGTGTTCGGCCGCATCGCCGAGCTCTATTTCCAGCGTTACGGTGATCAGTCCGACGCGCTGGCCCGCATCGCCGCCAAGAACCACCGCAACGGCGTCGACAATCCCTATGCCCAGATGCGCAAGGATCTGGGCTACGAGTTCTGCCGCAACGTCTCCGACAAGAATCCGCTGGTCGCCGGTCCGCTGAAGCGCACCGATTGCTCGCTGGTGTCGGACGGCGCCGCAGCTTTGGTGCTGGCCGATCTCGATGTTGCGCTCTCGGCTGAGCGCGCGATCCTGATCCGCAGCGTCGCGCAAGCCAACGACTTCCTGCCCATGCGCGCGCGCGACATCGTCGGCTTCGAAGGCTGCGCGATGGCGTGGCGGCAGGCGCTGGGCAAGGCCAGGCTGACGCTCGACGATCTCAGCTTCGTCGAGACCCACGATTGTTTCACCATCGCCGAGCTCATCGAATATGAGGCGATGGGCCTGGCCAAGCCGGGCGAAGGTGCCCGCGCCATCGCCGAAGGCTGGACCGAAAAGGACGGCAAGCTGCCAATCAACCGCTCCGGCGGCCTGAAAGCCAAAGGCCACCCGATCGGCGCCACCGGCGTCTCCATGCACGTCCTGACCGCGATGCAGCTCGCCGGCGAAGCCGGCGCCATGCAAATCAAGAACGCCAAGCTCGGCGGCATCTTCAACATGGGCGGCGCGGCGGTGGCGAATTACGTGAGTATTCTGGAACCGCTGAGGTAGTCGAGCTTGATGGTGATAATACTCGTTCGTCACCCCGGCCTTGAGCCGGGGTCCATGGTTGGGCTTGGCGCCAGGAGATGGATGGGCCCCGGCTCAGGGCCGGGGTGACGGCAGGAGATGATGCAACAAGGTGCGTACTCGCGCCGATTCCGATAGCCACAGGAGTTCTTTTCACGATGTTCAAAGCCCTCCTTCTCACCGAAAAAGACGGCAAGGTCTCTTCCGAGATCACCGAACTCGACGAAGAGCGCCTGCCGGAGGGCGATGTCATCGTCCGGGTGCAGTATTCGACGCTCAACTACAAGGACGGGCTGGTCCTGAACGGGCTCGGGCGGCTGGTGCGCAACTATCCGCATATTCCGGGCGTCGATTTCGCCGGCGTGGTCGAAGCTTCGCAGCACGCTGCGTTTCAGCCGGGCGATGCCGTGCTCCTCACCGGCTGGCGCGTCGGCGAGGCGCATTGGGGCGGCTATGCGGAGAAGGCGCGAGTCAAGGGCGATTGGCTGGTGAAGCTGCCGGCCGATTTGACGGCGCGCCGCGCGATGGCGATCGGCACCGCCGGGTTCACCGCAATGCTCTGCGTCATGGCGCTGGAATCGCATGGGCTGAAGCCCGGCGCCGGCGACGTGCTGGTGACGGGTGCTGCGGGCGGGGTGGGCAGCGTCGCCACGGCGATCCTGGCCAAGCTCGGGCATCGCGTCGTCTGCTCCACCGGACGCGCCGAAACGCACGAGTATCTGAAAGGTCTGGGCGCCGCCGACATCATCGATCGCGCCACCATCGCGCAGCCATCGGGCAAGCCGCTGGAGAGCGAGCGCTGGGCCGGTTGCATCGATTCCGTCGGCGGCGCGACCTTGGCCTCGATCCTGCCGCAGATGAAATACCGCGCCAGCGTCGCCGCCTGCGGCCTGGCCGGCGGCACCAAGCTCGACACCACGGTCATCCCCTTCATCATCCGCGGGGTCAATCTGCTGGGCGTGGATTCGGTGATGTGCCCGATGGAGCAGCGCAAGGAAGCCTGGCAGCGCCTGGCGCGCGATCTGCCCGGCGACAAGCTCGATTCCATGATCGAGCCGGCGAAGCTGGAAGATCTCGGCCGTCTGTCCAAGCAGATCCTGGAAGGCAAGGTGCGCGGCCGCGTGGTGGTGGAGATTGGGGCGTAGGCTCGCGCGCTCACCGACAATCTCGCTCCGCCTTCGACACCAACTCTCCCGTCACCCCGGCCTCTTGCGCCGGGGTCCATCGTGGGGTTGCAAGGGCGGCGCAGAGCAAAACGCGCTGTTGACGACGCATCCCTTCAACCGTTCGTGCGACGGATGAATGGATCCCGGGGCAAGCCCGGGATGACGGACGGAGAGGCAGCACGATCGTGCAATCGGATCGCGAGATGCAAATTCGCGCGGTTGCGAGAAACGGCGCTTAGGCCGACTCGATCGATCCCGTAATGCGATAGAGCCGCTTCACCTCCGCCGCCGGCAGCTTGGCTTCCTGCTCGGGGTGCAGCTTGCTCACGAAGATGCCGTCATGGGTGCGGCGCAGGAACTGCCGCACCAGGCCGCGCCCGTCGTTGAATTCGACCGCGATGAAGCAGTTGGGCGTGATCGGCCGGTTCGGATTCACATAGAGCAATTCGCCGGCGAGATAGCGCGGCTGCATGGATTCGCCGTCGGCATAGAGCGCGAAGGCGTTGGCGACGCCGCGCAGATTGGCCGGGCGCTCGACGAATTCCTTCGCCTCGTCGGCCACGAACCAGAATCCGTCCCAGCCTTCGCGAAAGGCGCTGTTGACCGGCAGGTCGCGCTGCGCGTTGGCGGCGTTCAGATTGACGGGCCGCGGCGCGCTTGACGTGCTGCGCCCGCTGGCGCTTTGCCCGCCATCGATGCCGGCCAGCTGCAGCGCCTGGCCGCCCTGGACGCCCTGGCGCACGAACATGTCCTCCAGCGCGCGGGCCAGCTCGAAGGGCAGGTATTTACGCTTATAGCGATCCTCGTAATGCTGATAGCGGGTCAGGCTCCAGCCCAGCGCGTCGGACACCGCGCGCATGGTGAGACCCGCCTGTTCCCGCAATTCCTTGAGCCGCCGCGCGACTTCCGAGACTTCCGACATGCCGACCCGTTCCGCATCAAAACCGCAAAGACCGTAACGCACTTTACGTTATCCCTGGCCACGCTTCAACCGTCCCGAAGATGGCGTCGGTGTCCCATGCTCGCCCAATTCCCGCCACGTTCCGCAGCGACACAGGAACCACGCAGGCTGCACAGTGTTGGGCTGTGACAGCCAATCCGGTCGCGCGGGGTGGGAGACAGGTCATGGGCAACGTCTATGCGATCAGCGAAATCGTCGGGACCTCCAGCAACAGCATCGAGGACGCCATCCAGCAGGCCGTGAATATGGCCGGGCAATCGATCCGCAATCTGGACTGGTTCGAGGTCACTGACCTGCGCGGCCATATCAAGGACGGCCGCGTGGCGCACTATCAGGTCGCGGTCAAGATCGGTTTCCGTTACGAAGGGAAAGCCGGTTGACGCGGCTTCGCGCATCAGCAAACCAGCGCATAAACGAACCACGAGCACGAGGGGATTTCATGAAAATGGGAGTGTTGCCGCGATTGTCGGGGCGCGTCTTGGCGACCGCTGCGATATTTGCGCTGTCCAGCTTGGCAACCGCCCGCGCCGACGATACGGCGCGCTTCACCGTGTTCGAGGAAAACGATTCGATTTATTCCTCCAGCGACAAATACTATTCGCAGGGCCTGGGCTTTTCCTGGCTAACCGGCGACGTCGCGGTGGATGGCGGCGGCAACGCGCCGTTCGACCTGCTCACGGATTGGGGCCTGTTTGCGCCGGACGGCGCGTGGAGGTCCCGCCGCTACGAGATCCTGCTGGGCCAGCAGATTTTCACGCCCAAGGACACGAATCTGGACAATCCCGACCCTGACGATCGCCCCTATGCCGGCTGGTTCTATGGCGGCATCGGCTTGATCCAGGACACCGACCGGCGACGGCTCGATCATTTCGAATTGGTCGTGGGCATCGTCGGGCCGACGGCGTTCGGAGCGACGGTGCAGAACGACTGGCACCAATATATCGGCATCAACGAGGCCGAAGGCTGGGACCAACAGCTCCATGACGAACCCGGCCTGATGCTGACCTATGAGCGCAAGTGGCGCTTCCCGGCGGCGTTCGGCAACGGCATGGGCGTCGACTTCATTCCGGAAGCGGGCGCCACGATCGGCAACATCATGACCTATGGCCAGATCGGCGGCATGGTGCGGTTCGGCCGCAATTTGCAGGCCGATTACGGCCCGGCGCGGATGCGCCCCAGCCTGTCTGGCACGCCCTATTTCAACGGCGACGACATGGTCGGCGATTTCGGCTTCTATTTCTTCGCCGGCGCGCAGGGCCGCGCGGTGGCCCGCAACATTTTCCTCGACGGCAACACCTTCCAAGACAGCCGCGACGTCGACAGCGAGGCGCTGGTCGCCGATTTGATCGGCGGCGTCTCGCTGTTCTGGGGCGACGATGTGAAGCTGGATGTGTCCGCGATCCACCGCACCAAGGAGTTCGAAGGCCAGGACAAGCCCTCGGACTATGCCGGCATCAACCTGACCGTCGGATTCTAATGGGGGATTCTAGCGCGGCGAAACCAGCAGCCGGTGCTGCAGGGCCAAGCCGATCACCAGGCCCAACCGCTCGGGATCGAGATTGGGTCCGCAGGCTTCCGCCGCCAACGCCAGCGTCGTCTGATGCCGCGCGACGCCCAGGAACAAGGCCGCTTCCGGCTCGATCTCCTGCGCCACCAATGTCCGATGCGGCCGGCACGTCAGCAGCGTGTGCGGCCGCTGCGTCATGTCGATGGCGGCGAGATCGGGCTCCGCGGCCTGGTGTGCCTGCCACAGGGCCATGATCGGGTAGCGCACCGATAGCAACCGCACATGCTGGGCCAGCCGGATCGGCAGATCGGTCAGCCGTTCCGGCGGCACGCGGGCGATCTCCGCGTCGGTCAGCAGCTTCTCGACCGGCGCGTTGTAGGCGGCGATGCGGGCAAACTCGAAACCGGCCATTTCCGGGACGTAAGGCAGCTCCGCCATCTCCGGCAGCTCGGCCAGAAATTCCGCGAAGCCGTCGCCATATTCGAACAGGCACGGCCTGGCCGGCGGCGCCCGCAGGATGAAACCGCGCGCCGTCTGGGCGAAGAAGTCCTCGCCCAGCATCATGCGCGCGACCGGAAAGTTCGCCTTAAGCGCCTCGCCCAGGCTGGTCAGGAAATTGTTGCGATAGATCTGCAGCCGCTCCGCGGCATCGAAAGAATCCTCGACGACCGAGGCCGCCAGGGGGCGGGCATCGCCGCCCATGAGATAGTCGCGGTAAGCGCTCTGCAGTTCCGCCAGGTTCATGACCATGACCGCTTCATGCCCCTCCTGACCCACTTCATGCGAGAGACCTTACGCGCGCGCGGCGCGGCGCCTGGGCCAGTTTCGCGCCGGCCTTGGCCGATTCCGCCAGCAGGATGTCGAGGTCCGGCAGGCTGCTGTCCCATTCGATCAGCGTGGGCAGCGGGCCCAGCATCCCCAGTGTCTGGTCATAGAGCGTCCAGACGGACTCGGAGACCGGAGAGCCATGATCGTCGATGCGGATCGATCGGTTGCCGATCTCGCGCAGATGATGGCCCGACAGATGCACTTCGCCGATCGGCAGCGCCGCCACCGCGGCCAGATAGGCGAAGGGATCGAAGCCGTGATTTTCGCCTGAGACAAAGACATTGTTGACGTCGAGCAGCAGGCCGCAGCCGGTGCGCGCGCACAGTTCCGCCAGGAATTGCGGTTCGGCCCGATCCGACTGGCGGAAGCGCAAATAGGTCGATGGATTCTCCACCATCACCGGGCGGCCGATCGTGTCCTGGAACTGCTGGACATTGTCGGCGATGATCCCGAGCGCTTCCTCGTCATAGGGGATCGGCAGCAGATCGTTGAAATAGACGCCGCCGGTGACGCTCCAGGAAACGTGGTCCGAGACCGCCGCCGGCTCGATCCGCCGCACCAGCTCGGAAATGCGCCGCAGATGCTCCGTGTCCAGTCCGTCCTGCGACCCCAGAGAGAGGCCGACGCCATGCAGGCTGATCTGATACTCGGCGCGCAGGGCCTCGAGCATGTCCGGTGCCGCGCCGCCGCCGAGGAAATTCTCGGTGTGGACCTCCAGCCAGGCGACATGCGGGCGTTCGGCGGCCACCTGCGCATGATGCGGCGCGCGCAGGCCGATACCGGCCGCGATCGGCAAATGCGAGCAGGACGGAAGCCGTGAATCGTCCAGCATCTCAGCCGCCCTTGTAGAAGCCCGTCGCGGGGATCGGCGCCGGATGGTCGGTGCCGCCCCAGATGATCAACGGGCGCAGCCATGCGAGTTCCGCCGAATCATCATACGTGATCTCGCCGTCTTCCGACAGAGTCACGCCGAGCTTTCGCCAAATTTCGTCGAGCGTCATCGCGCTGCCCTTGGCGACGTGACGCTCCGCCAGCTTGCCGAGAACGTCCCGCCCAAGATTCATGTCACAGCTTTGCAACAGCCGAGCGGTCGGCCACTTCACCGTCGCATCGCCGCCTTCGGCCAGAACCTGGCGCAGGCAATCGCTGAAGCCGTATTTGCCTTCGCTCGCCTGCAACAACTCGATCTCCGCCGTCAGCACGAACAGCGCGCCGCCCCAATAGATGCCGCCACGACCGGCGTTGCGCAGACCAATGTCGGTCATGGCCGGCATGCCGCGCGGCATCTGCGATATCCATTCGCGCCAGACCGCGTCCTCGCTCTTCCAGCCGGCCCGGGCGCGCAGCACCGGCTCGTAGAAGGTGGCGATGCCTTCGTTCAGCCATGGCCCGGCATCGCGCATGAGCGGCGAACCCAGATGCAGGAACTCATGCACCAACACCCAATCGTCATAGAGATCGCGCTCGGTCGCCGTTTTGCCGATCAGCACGGTGACCACCGACCCGCCGAGCGACAGCACGCGGCCGAACGGCACGCCGCCGCGTGGGCTGGGGATCAGGATTGCCAGCCCGCTTTGCGCTGGCGATCGGCCCCAGAAGCGCCGGTTGCTTTCGGCCACGGCATCGACCCAGGCGGTCAGCAGATCGGGCGAGAGCGCGGTCGCTCCGACCGGCAGCGCCAGGGTCAGCTGCGGATCGCCGTCGAGTTTCGCCGCGACGACGGACCCCAGCAGCAGCGGCCCGACCTCGTTGATGCGCAGCAGCGGCACGGCATAGCGACCTTGGGCATCCGGGCGCAGCGCGGTGTGAAGCGAACCGCCGTCGGCGAAGCCGACTCGGAAACGCAGCATCACGGCGGCCTCGGTCTCCGGCAGCGGCAGCAGGAAGGCCGGCGTCACCAGCACGCCGTCGCCATAGGCCATGGCCGAGCCCATATCGTCTTCCTCGGCGGCGAAGGCGCCGAGCTCGTAGGTGAAATCGCCCTTGCCGTCGCGATAGGTCGCGGCATCCATCGACCAGTGGCGGCGGTCGCTGAGCGCGGCGAATTTCTCCACCTTCAGGACTGGATCGCAGGCGACCTTCACCGCCACCTTGCCGGCGAAGCGATCGAGGATGGTGACGTCGTAGTCGCAGACCGGATCGTCGGCGACGGCCGGCGACCCTCCCAGGCTCGCGGCGGCGAGCGCGCCGAGCGCGATCGCGCTTAGAGTCGCCCGACGCTCGGGCCGGCGCTCAGGCCGCGGAGCCCGGCGCGACATGCTCGATCTCCCGGATGACGCCCCATTCCAACCAGCCTC
>Ga0184637_10001682_pt1 | contig 14631 bp, 14 predicted proteins | sample PLM3_127_b2_FD_133143 | JGI IMG/M metagenome (GOLD analysis project Ga0184637, IMG submission 133143) | Groundwater sediment microbial communities from an aquifer in East River, Colorado, USA - PLM3_127_b2 | ecosystem: Environmental > Terrestrial > Soil > Riparian zone | place: USA: East River...
CTCATGGGCACGACGGAAGCGGCGGACGTCGTCGATCGTGGCGACGAACGCGGCCGCGGTCACCGGTCCCACGCTGGGGACGGTGCGCAGGCGCTGGACGCGCGCATCCTGGGCGGTGACCTCAGCGATGACCGCGTCGGAATACGCAAGTTGGTGAGTGAGGGGGCGTATGACGGCGAGCAGCGGAGCAATCTGGGACAGCAGGCGCCCTGGCAGCGGCAACGCGAGGACTCGGCGGGGGAAGTGCTCCGCGCTTCCGGTGGGCACGCGGTAGCCGTGTTGGCGGAGCAGGGCGCGGATGAGCGAGATGCACCGGGTGCGTGCGGACGAGGGTGTCCCGGACGAGCAGGCGGCCGCGGACATGGCGCTGGGGATCAGAGCGCCGGTGCGCGGGGCGGTAGGCGCCGAGGAGGCAGGCTTCGGCGAGGGCCCGAGCGTCGCGGCGATCGGTCTTGACCTTCCGCGTGCGGGTGGCGTACATGGGGGCGAAGTTGGGGTCCGCGACGATCACCTCGTGGCCCAACCCCTCCAGGCAGCGGGCCACCCATTCGCTCTCGGTGGAGGCCTCGAGCAGGATCCGCGCCCGGGGCCGATCCCCGAGCACGGCGGCGAAGCGCTCAGGCTCGCTGCGCACCCGGCGTTCGATCAGTTCGCCTCCCTCCGTGAGGATGCAGATCTGGCTTTCCTTCAAGTGGACGTCCATGCCAATATGGTCCATGGCTGGCCTCTCCTCTCTGCGGCGTTGACCGCGTGTGTGCTCTTGTGGGGCAGTGTACGCCACCACGTCGAGCGAGAGGCCAGCCGCTTCATCCTATCTAGCCTCACGATCTCCGCCGCGAAGTCCGGAGGCGGCGGGGGGCTCACCGCTGCGCGCGAGCGAACAGGGCAAACTGGAAGAAGTACCGATCAAGATCGGCGAGAGAGCTCCCGTACTCGCTCCCACCGAAAAATGCGTCGCAGAGGAGCTCTCGCGCCCGGACCAGCTCTTTCAACCGGCACCGCCACCGGGGATCCTCAATGGTAAGATCCAGAAGCTCCAGCGCCCGTTCCATCGCGCCTTCAAAAAGGGCCTCATCTCTCCCCTGCCATCGGAGGGTGCGACTCACCTCGCTGCCCACATTCCCCATCTGCTCCGCGAAGGGGAGGCGGCGCCATCTGTCGTCGGCTAACGCGCCGTGGTGAATGCGCATTTCGGGTTACGCTGACACCAGCTTCCCGACGATCTCCAAAATCTTTGTCCGAATCGCCGGATCTTCGACGCCCCGCGAACGGTTCCCCCGCGAGGGCCGCACATTGATCAGGGAATCAAATTCGATCCACTCTTCGGAGGATTTCCCCGGATAGAGGTTGATCCCCCAGAGATCCTCCTGCCGCGATCCCTGCTCCAGGAGGATCGCCTCTTCGTCTGCATGAAGCTCGCCGCCAATCACCATGACCCCCCGTGCCACGTCTACGACCGCTTTCACGAGATCGCCGAACTGATCTGAAGCAATGGCGATGAGCTCCGCTCGGACGATCTCGCCTGTGACGATCCGTAGAGTCATGCGGGCCGGCGTCGGATCACTTTGCTACTCTTGCGTTCGAGTCCGATGCTTGGGCTTGCGGCGGTAGGCCGTTTTCGGGATCTCGACCTTGGGCGGCTTGCGCGGCATCGGCTTCCGGATGCGGTGAATGAGCGGCTTCTTACGTCGCACTCGTGCCGCTCCAACTAACGTCGCCTCACTGCGTTCTCAGTCGTCGCCGATCCTCAACGTACAACCGCGTACGCCTCCGGTCGGCTCCTTCCTCGGGCCTTGTGATGCTCGTCATTTGGAGCGGCACCTCCGCCCGGGTTCGCGTTAGCCCGGACCCGTTGGTGGACCACTGCTGTCACGCCGCGGATAGACGATCTGCGCCGCAAAGTCTGGAGAGGCCAGGAGCTCACCGAGGCGGGCATGCTGAATCTTGCCGCTCGTGGTCTTGGGGATGGCGCCCTTTTTGGCTAATAGGACCTGGCCGGGGCGGAGGCCTTGGTGCTCGTGGATTCGGGCCACGATGGCCCGAAGGAGGTGCGACGCCGCCCCGCGAGGCATGGCCTCGTCTCGAACCTCGGCCACGACCACGAGACGCTGCGTCCCCAGGCGCTCGGAGTCCATCCCCACTGCCGCGGAGTAGCGTACCTCGGGAAATTGATCCACCAGTTCCTCGAAGTCTCGGGGCATGAGGTTTCTGCCGGCCACGACGATCAAGTTCTTCATCCGCCCCGTGACATACAGGTATCCCTCGGCGTCGAGGAATCCCAGGTCTCCGGTATGAAGCCAGCCGTCCTTCAGGACCTCTCGCGTGGCGTCGGGGTTTCGATAGTAGCCACGCATGACTCCCGGGCTCTTGACCAGGATCTCGCCTTCTTCTCCCGGCTCCCGGGCCCGTGCAATCCGCACCTCGATCCCCGGTAAGGGGCGACCGACGGAGATGAATCGCCCGGAGCCATCCAGTCGCAGCGGCAGACCCGGGGGCATGATGGAGACGGCGAGAGTGGCCTCAGCGAGCCCATAACAGGGACGGGTGATGTCTCTGAGACCGAAGCGCTCCTCAAATGACCGCACCGTGGAGAGGCGAATCGGTTCGGCTCCGGTAAAGGCCATAGTGAGGCTCGAAAGATCAAACGTCTCCGAGGGAGAAAGATGACGCACACAATTTCGATAACCGAAATCCGGCGCGGCCGTGACGGTGGCGCGGTGCTGCTCCATCGCCTCGAGCCAGGGGCGTGGGTCTCTGAGGTCCGGCGGGAGAAGGATCACCGTGACCCCCGCATACAGCGTCCCCATTCCCAGACCGACGAGCCCCATGTCATGGTAGAGCGGGAGCCAGCTCACGACGACCTCGTCTGACGTGGCCAGGGTGAAGTCCACGAAGGCTCGGATGTTTGCCAGAAGGTTTCCGTGGGTGAGGACGACGCCCTTCGGCTGTCCTGTGCTCCCGGACGTGTACTGGATCAAGCCTACGTCATCGGCAGTCAGGCGCCGGAGGGAGGGTGGCGAAGCCGAAGCCACGAAGTCGTACGGAGAGATGATGCGGCTGAGCGTCGGACAGCGGGCCTGCGCCTTTTGGACGTTCTCGCGGAACCAATCAACGGTAATGACGGCCTTGGCCTCCGAGTCGGCGAGGAGGGCGGCCATTTCTTCCACACCGAGGATGGGATAGAGAGGGACCGGTACCGCCCCCAGAGCCATGAGGCCATAGAAGCAGTCGTAAAACTCGAGCGAGGTCGGGAGGAGGAGCGCGACCTTGTCGTCGGCCTGAATCCCGACCCGGGCGAGCTGGGCCGCGGAGCGGAGGCTTCGCTCCCAGAGGGCTCGGTAGGTGACGATCTCGCCGTAAAGGGAGACGTAGGGCTTGTCCCCAAGCAGTTCTGCCTGGTGGGCCAAAACGTCAGGAATCGTCGCCGCCTGATCGGGCCGCCGCATCAACAGGATCCTGAAAAACGCCGTTCCGAGTACAGGCTGATCAAAAAGGTCCAGATGCAAGGCGGCGATTCGAGCGCCGGCTTTGCCGACGCAATCCTGGGGGAGGTTCGGAAGGGGGCCGTCGAGGCCCCCTCCGAGGAAAGCCTTCGCCGCAGATGGGCCTTTTTCATCAGCCTGTTAATACGCCCCACCGGGGAACGTGTCCACTCCCGCCTTCCCTCCCACCAGCCGATACATCTTGATTCCGCCCCACGGCTCCCCGAGAGTGCCATCGTGGATCGCCCAGCTCCGTCCTCGGATGGTTCGCGCGGCTCCGCGCATTCTGAACGGCGTCGACCCATCCAGCCGGCGGTCCAATCGCCCGCCCGGCTGAAATTCTTGATGAATCTCTTCCATCTTTTCACGCCCCAGGAGGTAGCCGAGGCCGTGGCGTTCGTAGAGGATTGCCGAGTGGTAGAAGAGCGGCTCGACGAGGTAGACGTCTTTCCCCAGGAGCCGAGAAAACTCCTCCACCGCCTGGAGCACCTTCCCGAGAAGTCTCCGTCCCTGCCGCACCTGGCCGGGGGCGAGGCCGGCAGCCATGGCTCGAATTTCCTCCGGAAGGTTGCGCGTGGCAGTGCCAAAGAGGGTATCGCGACCTTCCGCGTCCCAATCAATCGCGAAGCGCTCGCTCGCCGGGTCGCAGATTTGAACGAACGTCAGCTCCAAGACTCCGAAGAGCGTCATCTCGACCTCGAGGAGGAAGAGCGGGTCCCGGTCATCGCGCTGACGCCAGAGCTCCACTCGCGCCCACGGTTTCCCTTCCGGGGCCACGATCCGGATGGGCGCTCCGTCCCGAGGTCCATCGAGCGTCACCGGATTCAATCCGAGTTCCGTGAAAAGCAAGGGGGGGATGAGGCGGGCATAGAGGGGGTCTCGCAGGGACGCGGGCAATTCGTTCAGCTGCAGTAGGGAGGTGAGCCGCGGGACCTCCGTCGGATGGATACCTATTCCACGCCTCACGTTTCTTCGGTCCCGTCCAACTTACGAAGGAGTTGAAGCCCCCTCTCCAACTCTTCCGGTGTGTTTACATTCATGAAGCAGAGCTCCGGGTCCTGAAAACGCGCCACCTCTGCTTCGCTCAGCTCTACGACTTTCACCTCTGGGAAGAAGGCGGTGATCTTGAACCGTTGAGATCGGAGGAGGGTCTCCATGGGGGCGAGACAACGCTTGCTGTAAAGGGCATGGAGCGTCTGAAGCTCGCCGCAGGCATTCGGGATCACGACGTCGCCATCCCCGGCTCGCTCCACGATGGCGCGGATCAGGCCTGGGTGAAGGAACGGCATGTCGCAGGCCACGGCGAAGGCCGCGTCTCCCGACGCGGCGCGCAGGCCGGAGTAGATCCCTCCGAGAGAGCCGTGGTCCGGAAACACGTCATGGATCATGGGCAGGCCCAGGAACGCGTAGAGTTCCGGTGTATTCGTGACGATCAAGCTGTCAGGCAAAACTGATGTCACCCGCTCCGCGACCCTCTGAATGATGGTCTTTCCCCCGAGCGGAATGAGCGCTTTTGGCTCTCCCCTCATCCGCCGGCTTTTGCCGCCCGCAAGAATCACACCCGTCACAGCGCGAGGTCCAGAACCGCGACGGCCCCCGCTCTCAAGACGCGGGGTGGCTCCGTGGTGACATCGAGGATGGTAGAGGCGAGGCCGCCTATGGTGGGGCCGCCATCGAGGATGAGGTCAATCCGCCCGCCGAGCCCGGCACGGACCTCCTCGGCGGTCGTGGGAGGGTCTGCGCCGCTCAGGTTAGCGCTCGGGGCCGTGATGGGGATGCCGGCAGCGCGGACCAGGGCAAGCGCAAGAGGATGGCCCGGGACCCTGACACTCACGGTCCCGGTTCCACCCGTCACCGGCGGCGGAAGGTCATCGGCCGCGGGAAGGACGAGTGTGAGCGGACCCGGCCAATAGCGGGCCATCAACTCGCGGGCCCTTGGGGAAATTCCACGGCTCAGGCGTTCGGCCATCGCCACGGACTCGACGAGGATGATGAGTGGCTTCTCGGGTGGCCGCCCCTTGGCGGCGAAGACCCGTTCCACGGCCTCGGCGTCCAGGGCGTGGGCCCCAAGGCCGTAAAAGGTCTCTGTCGGGAAGGCCACGAGCCGCCCCTTCCAGAGGAGACTGATCGCCTCGTGAAGGACCGAGAGTTGGGGAGCGTGGGGGTCAACCGTCACTGTCCGGGTGATCACTTCGTTCGAGGGAGGCGACGCGAGCGTTCCTCGACCTCCTTTGCCATCCGTTGCCGGTATGCCGAAAGGCGCCGGCGCAGGGCGGCATCGCTGAGACTCAAGATCGCGGCCGCGAGGAGACCGGCGTTGCCTGCCCCGGCCTTCCCGATGGCCATGGTCGCGACCGGGACCCCCTTTGGCATCTGGGCCATCGAGAGGAGGGCGTCGAGACCGTTGAGTGGCGACGAGTTGATGGGGACCCCGATAATCGGCAGCGCGCACTCCGAGGCAAGAAAGCCAGGGAGCGCCGCGGCTCCCCCAGCCCCCGCTATGAGGACCCGAATCCCCCGCCCTTCCGCGGCCTGGGCGTATCGTCGTGTTCGCTCGGGGCTCCGATGGGCCGATGCCACGACCATCTCGTAGCGGATTCTGAGCTCCTTCAACACCTTCCCCGCCTCCTGAAGAACCTCGAGATCAGAATCACTCCCCATGACGATCCCCACTTGGACCCGGTTTGGCTTCGCCACTCAGTGTCCCTCCAACGCCCTGCGCCCAATATCACTCCGGTAGTGCATCCCCTCGAAGTGAATCTTCGAGACCGCCTCGTACGCCTGGGTGATCGCGCTCCCGATCGTTCTCCCGAGCGCGGTGACGCCGAGGACGCGGCCGCCGGCCGTCAGGAGCTGACCGTCTCTCATCGTCGTCCCGGCGTGGAAGACCACCACGCCCGGAATGGCCTGAGCCGCCTCAACCCCGCTGATGGGCTTGCCGGTGGCGTATTCTCCGGGGTAGCCACCCGAAGCCAGGACCACACAGACAGCCGCCTTTGGGCTAAAGCGAATGGACTTCGGAAGCGAATCTCCGGTGGCCGTGGCGTGCAGAAGTGGAAGCAGATCGTCTTCTATGCGAAGGAGGAGGGGCTGGGTCTCGGGATCACCGAATCGGGCATTGAACTCCAAGGCCTTCGGCCCGCTCGCCGTGAGCATCAGGCCGGCGTAGAGGACGCCGCGATAAGGGTGGCCAGCCTCGGCGAGCGCCCTGACTGTGGGGTTCACGATCTTCTCCATCACCTCATCTGCCAACGCTCCTGAAACTGATGGCGTCGGCGAGTAGGCTCCCATTCCACCGGTGTTGGGCCCGCGGTCACCGTCGAAGACCGCCTTGTGGTCTTGGGCGGCGTCGAGCGGAAGGATTTGACGGCCGTCCGTCAGGGCAAAAAACGACGCCTCCTCTCCCTCGAGGCACTCTTCGATCACCACGGTCTCCCCGGCCGCTCCGAAGATCTTCTTGATCATCAACTGGTCGATGGCCTCGAGCGCCGACGCCTCGTCGCGGCACACCGTCACCCCTTTCCCTGCGGCGAGCCCATCAGCCTTCACCACAAGAGGGGGACCGAGGGATCGGGCATGGCGCGTCGCGTCGGCAGGATTTGTAAAGCTTCGGGCGTGGGCCGTCGGGACCCCGTGCCGGGCCATGAGGTCCTTGGCGAATGCCTTGCTCGACTCGATGCGCGCCGCGTTGCGGCTGGGGCCGAAGCACGGGAGCTTCCGTTCCTCAAACGCGTCGGCGATCCCGAGAGCCAGAGGAACCTCGGGGCCCACGACCGTCAGACCTATCCGCTCCCGCTCAGCGAACGCCACAAGGTCAGAAATCGCTTCGGCGCTGATCGGCACACACTCCGCCACGGTGGCGATCCCCGGATTTCCCGGCGCCGCGTAGAGACGCGTGAGGGCCGGGCTCTGGCTCAGCTTCCACGCCAGGGCATGCTCCCGTCCCCCCGAGCCAACAATCAGAACGCGCATAGAGTAGCGAGTGCAGAACCAGGCCGGGGGTACCCCGAGCACAGCATTGGCGGGAGCGGCGGGGTCTCATCGGTTTGGCCCGGAAGCCCCGCTCGCTTCAATGGCATCGCCTAGGTCGCCGTAGCTGGCTCGGGCGTGGCTCCGCGCGACCCCCCATCCCCCTGAGGGGGTAATGTTTAGGACCCGACCAGAGGTCCGTGCTTTCGGGCCGGCGCGCTCCGCCCCGCCCTGCGCTGCGCACGGCGACACGGCTCGCCATGAGGCGCTCGCTGGGGCTACCCGGGCCAACCCTTGAGCGAAAAATGATTTGAAGCATTTAGTGCGTGAAGTGGCGGATGCCCGTGAAGACCATCGCGATCCCGTGCTGGTCCGCGGCGGCGATCACCTCGGGATCCCGGAGGGAGCCGCCTGGCTGGATGCAGGCCGTGGCCCCGGCCTCGGCAATCACGTCCAGCCCATCTCGGAACGGAAAGAACGCGTCAGAGGCGCACACCGTCCCCTTGGTCCAGAGGCCCAGACCCACGGCCCGCTGGACTGCCAGCTTCGCCGCATCCACCCGGCTCATCTGCCCGGCGCCCACCCCGATCAGTTGGTCGGATGTCGTGAGGACGATGGCGTTGGACTTGACGTGCTTGGCCACACGCCAGGCAAAGCGGAGCGCCTGGGTTTCACTCTCTGACGGAGCGCGCTTCGTGACCACCTTGAGATTCGTCAGGTCCAGATCCACCGAATCGGGCTCCTGCACGAGAATGCCACCCGACACCGAGCGGAAAGTTCGCTCCGGCGGAGGGTGGTCCAGCGAGACCTCCAGGACTCTCAACTTCTTCTTGGTCCGTTTGATCTCCTCGATGGCTTCGCGCGTGTAGCTTGGCGCGAAGAGAATTTCCAGAAGGATCCCGGAGAGGGTCTCGACCAACCGGAGATCTACGGGCCGATTGACCCCGACGATTCCGCCGTAGATGGAGACCGGGTCTGAGGCCTTGGCTTTGAGGAACGCCTCCAACACCGTGGCGCCGAGGCCAACACCGCAAGGGTTCGTATGTTTGATGACCACCGCCGCGGGCTCATCGAACTCCCGAAGGAGACCGAGCGCTGCGGTAAAGTCCAGGAGATTGTTGTAAGAAAGCTCCGGGCCCACGGGCAGCCGCCACGGGACCGGTTGGCCCACCAGGCGGTAGAATGCGGCCTGTTGGTGAGGATTCTCGCCGTAACGAAGCGTCTGGGCCTGCTCGGCCTCAAAACGCAGGACGGGTGGAAGGAGGGGCGCGTCGCCCGTGACCGACGCCCGAGAAACCATGGCGGGCGATCTGAGATACGACGCAATCGCGGCATCATACTGGGCGGTCCGCCGGAATGCCTCCTGGGCAAGCCGAAAGCGCGTCTCGCGGGAGATTGAGCCACCCGTGAGCGTCAGCTCCTCCTCAAGGGCTACGTATTGGGAGGGATCGACGGCCACCGCAACCGAACCCCAATTCTTGGCGGCCGACCGGATCATGGCCGGCCCGCCGATATCAATATTCTCGATGACCTCCTCAAGGGTGGCGCCGGCCCGCGCCGCCACCTCGGCGAACGGGTAAAGATTGATCACGACCAGGTCGATCGGGACAATCCCATGACGGGCCAGGGTCGCCATATGCTCCTCCCGGTCTCGCCTCGCAAGGATCCCCCCGTGAATCATTGGATGGAGGGTCTTGACCCGTCCGTCAAGCATCTCGGGGAATCCGGTCAGCTCGGAGACCTCCGTGATCGAGATCCCCGCCTCCCTGAGGAGTCTTGCGGTCCCGCCTGTCGAGACGATTTCAACGCCGAGGCGAGCCAGGGCATTTGCCAGCTCGTGAACCCCGGTCTTGTCGTGAACGCTGATGAGCGCTCGCTGAATCTTCACTTACGTCGCCTCGCGAATGAACACTCTACGCCCTTTGATCTCGAGCCGTCCCTCTGCAAAAAGTTGGATCGCCTGCGGGTAGAGCTTGTGCTCCTCGACCAGGATCCGGGCCGAGAGCGTCTCTTCGGTGTCGTCGTCGAAGGCAGGGACCGCGGCCTGGAGGACGATTGGCCCGGTGTCCACCCCTTCGTCCACAAAGTGGACGGTGCAGCCAGCCACCCGAACCCCGTGCTCGAGCGCCTGGCGCTGCGCATGGAGGCCGGCGAAAGCCGGGAGAAGCGCAGGGTGGATATTCATGACCCGCCCGGGAAACTCGGCGAGGAACGTTGGGGTCAGGAGCCGCATGAACCCAGCGAGGCAGACCAGCTCCACCTGGTGCACCTGGAGGATGTTGACGAGAGCGCTGTCGAATACATTTCGGTCGTCGCAGGCCTTGGGATCCACGAAGATCGCCTTGATGCCGTGGCGTCGAGCCCGGCCCAAGGCCTCGGCGTGAGCCCGATCGCTCAACACGACCTCGATCCTGGCGCTCAGGCGCCCGGCTTCGATGGCATCAATGATGGCCTGGAGATTCGAGCCTCGCCCTGAGGCCAGGACACCGAGGCGGAGCGACGTCTCAGGCATACTCGACCCCGTGCGCGCCCGCGATCACGTCGCCGATCTCCCACACGGACTCGCCCAACGCCGCCAAGCGCTCCCGGATCGTTCGGGCCTCGCCGGCCTCGACCGCCAGAATCATACCGATCCCCATATTAAAAGTGCGGAACATCTCGGCGTCCTCGACTCCTCCCTCCTTCTGGATCAGACGAAAGATTGGCGGAACCGGCCAGCTTCCAAGACGGACTCGGGCCCGGCAGCCTTTCGGGAGAATCCGAGGCAGGTTCTCGCTGATCCCGCCACCGGTAATGTGAGCCATTCCCTTGACACGATGTTCTTTCAAGAGCGCGAGAATCGGCTTGGCGTAGATCCGGGTGGGCGCAAGCATCTCCTCGGCAACACTCCGGCCGCAGGCCTCCAGGTGATCCGTCACCTTGAGACCCAATCGCTCGAACACAACTCGTCTCGCCAGTGAGTAGCCATTCGAGTGGAGCCCTGATGAGACAAGCCCCACGAGATGGTCCTCCGGCGTGATCGCCGATCCATCTATCACCCGACTCCGTTCGACCACCCCGACAGCGAAGCCGGCCAAATCATACTCGCCAGGCGCGTAGAAATCCGGCATTTCCGCGGTCTCTCCGCCGATCAGCGCGCAGCCAGCCTGGCGGCACCCCTCGGCGATCCCCCGGACAATGGTCTCGATCTTCTCAGGCACGACCCGCCCCGTGGCGAGGTAGTCGAGAAAAAAGAGAGGCTCTGCCCCGTGGACAAGCAGGTCATTCACTCCCATGGCCACAAGGTCAATCCCCACGCTGTCGTGGCGGTCGGCAAGGAACGCGAGCTTGAGCTTGGTCCCCACTCCATCGGTTGAGGCGACCAGCACCGGATCACGATACCCCTCGGGGACACGGACAAAGTTCGCAAATGACCCGATCTCTCCGAGGACTTCAGGGCGGAAGGTGGAGCGGGCGAGGCGAGCGATCCGGCGGACGGTTTCGTTCCCAGCAGCGATATTGACCCCTGACGCCTTATAGGTGAGAGGGTCCATGCGGGGTCGCGGTGTCGAACAGGGGGAGCTGGGGGGAGTCATCCTGGCGGAAGGGCACACGATAGCCTCCGGTAAAGCAGGCGTGGCAGAAACGGCTCGGCTCGTTTCCGCTGGCCTTGAGCATTCCCTCCAACGAGAGGTACTCCAGGCTGTCGGCCTGGATGAAGCGGCGGATCTCCTCCACCCTGTGAGTCGAGCCAATTAACTCTTTCCGAGTCGGGGTGTCAATCCCGTAGTAGCACGGCCACTGGATCGGGGGGGAGGAGATGCGGACATGGACCTCCCGGGCCCCCGCCTGGCGGATCATCCTGACGATCTTCCGGCTCGTGGTCCCGCGAACGATCGAGTCGTCGATGACGACGACGCGGCGATCCTCCAAACTCTCCCGCACTGGGTTGAGCTTCACCTTCACCCCGAAGTGACGAATCTGCTGGCGCGGCTCGATGAAGGTCCGCCCCACATAATGGTTGCGGATCAGACCGAGATCATAAGGGATCCCGGAGGCCTCAGAGAAGCCGAGGGCAGCCCCCACGCCGGAGTCGGGGACCGCGATCACGATGTCGGCGACCACCGGGTGCTCACGCGCCAACTGGCGGCCCAGCTCTTTCCGAACCTGGTGGACATTCCGCCCCCACAGGGTCGAGTCGGGGCGGGAGAAGTAGACATACTCGAATACGCACAAGGCCGGTGCCGTCTGTGGAAACGGCCGGAGCGATCGAACCCCCTGGGAGTCGATGAATACAATTTCCCCCGGCTCCACGTCACGGACGAACCGGGCCTCCAGGAGATCGAACGCGCACGTCTCCGATGCCAGGATCCACGCATCCCCCAACTGGCCGAGCGAGAGTGGGCGGAAGCCGTACGGGTCCCGGACCCCGATGAGCATCTCCGGGGTCGTAAGGACCAGGGTAAAGGCCCCGCGCAGTCGCCCCAGGGCCTGAGGCAGCGCCTCCTCGATGGTTTGCCCCTCGGCTCGGGCGAGGAGGTGGAGGATCACCTCGGAGTCTGACGTGGACTGAAAGATCGCTCCATCCCTCTCCAGCTCCGCCTTTAACTGTTCGGCGTTCACCAGGTTCCCGTTGTGGCCGAGGGCGATGGCCCCTTTGGCAAAGGTGGCAACGATTGGTTGGGCGTTCTTCAGCGATGAGGAGCCGGCAGTCGAGTAGCGGACATGGCCGATCGCGAGCGACCCTGGAAGGCGCCTGAGCCGCTCGCCCGTGAAGACATCGGCCACCCACCCCATGGCCTTCTCGACGTGCAGTTGTCCTCTGTCCGCCGCGCAGATCCCGGCTGACTCTTGACCTCGGTGCTGGAGGGCGTAGAGGCCCAGATAGGTAAGATTGGCTGCCTCGGGATGGTTCCAGATCCCGAAGACGCCGCACTCGTCCTTCAGCTTGTCGTCGCTACGCCATGAATCGCGAAAACCCATATCGCCACGCATCCCGAAGTTCCCCCACCGTGCAATCAATCACCCTGCCGCGCCCATTCACGTCGAGTCGAAAGCGGTCTCCTCCGATGCGCCCTAAGACCTGCCACGGGATCGGCCACTCCCTGAGGAGCCGTTGAAGTCTGAGAAGCCCCTCCTCACTTACCGAAAGCACAATTCGTGCCGGGGCCTCACCGAAGAGCAGGGTATCAAGGCGGCCCACCCCGGTGAGGTGGATTTCGACCCCCAGGGACTCAGGGCCCGTGACGCACATCTCGGCCAGGGCAACGGCCAACCCTCCCTCGGCGCAGTCGTGAGCCGCCCCAACGACACCCGCCTCGATGGCTGCCAGACAGGCGGACTGAACCGCGCGCTCACGCGAGAGGTCCAGAGCGTGGAGCCGCCCGGCCACCTTCTTCTGTGTCAGCTCCAAGTACTCGCTTCCACCCAATGATCCACCGGGATCTCCCAGGAGGACGAGAAGGTCTCCCTCCGCCTTGACCCACTGCGTGGTCGCCCAGGCAGCGTCTTCCAGAAGGCCGGCCATTCCGATCAGTGGGGTCGGATAGATCCCCGCCCCCGAGGTTTCATTGTAGAAGGAGACGTTTCCGCTCACCACAGGAATTTCAAAGGCCCGGCAGGCCGAGGCAATCCCGTCCACAGCCTGGGCGAACTGCCACATGACCTCCGGGCGCTCGGGGGAAGCAAAGTTGAGGCAGTCGGTGACGGCCAGCGGACGAGCGCCGGCGCAGGCCAGGTTTCGTGCCGCCTCCGCCACGGCTTGTGCCGAGCCGACAAACGGGTCCAGATAGCAGGCACGACCATTGCCGTCCGTCGTCACCGCGATAGCCTTGCTCGTTCCTTTGATTCGAAGGATGGCTGCGTCAGAACCGGGGCAGACCAGTGTGTTGAGCCCGACCATCTGATCATACTGGCGATAGACCCACTCTTTTGAGGCGATCGTAGGAGAGGCCAGGAGGTCGAGCAAGACCCGGCCGGGATCCGTCGGTTCGGGAAGAGACGCGGGATCAAATGACTGGAGGTCGTCGAGCCAGGCGGGGCGCTCGATCGACCGCTCGTAGATTGGGGCCTCGTCGGTCAGAGCCCGTACCGGGACCTCGGCCACGAGCCGGCCGTCCATGAAGGCGCGAAGAAGTCCATCCCCCGTCACCTTCCCAATCGGCATGGCGTCCAACTCCCATTTGGCGAAGATCTTCTCGACCTCTGCCTCGCGACCTTTCGCCACAACCAGGAGCATTCGCTCTTGGGACTCGGAGAGGAAGAGCTCGTACGGGGTCATGCCGGCCTCACGGGCAGGCACCCTCGATAGGTCCACCTCGATCCCGGTCCCGGCGCGGGACGGCATCTCTGCCGTGCAACAGGCGAGCCCCGCCGCGCCCATGTCCTGGAGCCCGACAACCGCCCCCGAGGCCAGGGCTTCAAGGCAGGCCTCGAGCAAGAGCTTCTCCGTGAACGGATCGCCCACCTGAACCGTCGGGCGTCGTTCCTCGGAACTCTGGTCGAAGGATTCTGAGGCCATCGTGGCGCCGTGGATCCCATCCCGCCCCGTCTTGGAGCCCACGTAGACCACACTATTCCCGATGCCTTCGGCCCTGGCCCGGAAGAGACGGTCTCGACTGACGACTCCGACACAGAGGACATTCACCAGAGGATTCTGTCGGTACTCCTCAGCGAAAACGATCTCGCCGCCAACCGTTGGGATCCCGATGCAATTCCCGTAGAAACTGATTCCGGAAACCACTCCCCCCAAAAGATACCGACTCTTGTCATCTGTCGGCGGGCCGAATCGGAGAGAGTCCAAAATGGCGATGGGGCGCGCGCCCATCGTGAAAATGTCCCTGAGGATTCCCCCCACCCCTGTCGCCGCGCCCTGGAACGGCTCGATAAAGGAGGGGTGGTTATGGCTCTCCACCTTCAGGACCAGGGCCAGCCCTTCGCCCAGGTCTACCACCCCGGCGTTCTCGCCAGGCCCCTGGAGAACCCGCGGCCCCTCAGTCGGCAGCCGGCGGAGATGGACACGGGACGATTTGTACGAGCAGTGCTCGGACCAGAGCGCGGAGAAGAGACCGAGTTCTGTGTAGGTGGGCTCGCGGCCGAGAAGCTCGACGATCCGATGGTACTCGCTGGCACTGAGCCCGTGGGTCAGGGCCAGGCCAACCGTGACCTTAGGCTCGAGGTGCCCGGGCATTCAGCGCGACTC
>Ga0184637_10001683_pt1 | contig 14620 bp, 26 predicted proteins | sample PLM3_127_b2_FD_133143 | JGI IMG/M metagenome (GOLD analysis project Ga0184637, IMG submission 133143) | Groundwater sediment microbial communities from an aquifer in East River, Colorado, USA - PLM3_127_b2 | ecosystem: Environmental > Terrestrial > Soil > Riparian zone | place: USA: East River...
CCCAGCATATCACCATCATCATCATCATCATCGGGATCCTGTTCCTGCTGCAGCTTATTTAACTCCAATCGCATGGCCTTAATTTCATCAATAAGCATTTTCACCCCAGGATCCCCGGCCCCATTCATAATTTGGCCGCCACCATTACCACCACCATATTGGTATTGATGTAATTGAAAATTTACGCTCCCATTGTATGGGGTTGCATTGGTAATGGATTTCTTCGCATCCTTATAAATGGCCAGGGTATAGATACCAGCCGATTCCCCTTGCTCAATCCATTGTAACCATTGCTGCAGTAACTGCATCCCTTCATCAATACTGCCCTCATCCTTATCATATGCAAACAGTAACTGTTTGGCATTCCATATAGCAAAATGGGGAGTATCCCAATTTTCATAGGCATCTAAAACATTTTGTACAGATCTTAATTGCACTGTACGCGCTGCTGTAGCCATACGAATTACGTTGTAGGTAAATAATCATAGCACACATTGAACACATAACTAAAAACGGTTGCAGTGGGTGCAGTATCAACCAGGGTGATATAAGATTTTGTCCAATCAATTTTATACATTTCTCTGAACATAGTCAGGTCAAAAACGCCAGGTGTATAATTAGCTGCATCGGGTATTATACGCACCAATGATGCAAGTGGCATCATGCTTATACCCTGAAACGTTCCGAATTGCAATGTAAGCGTAGCATTGGCAATATCAGCAGCAGTGGCAACTACGTTCGTATTAGTTAACGGGCTTTTTGTCAAGGCTGAATCACTGTAACATTCTATAGCTTCAACTATTACACGCTGATCACCACTTACAGTTTGCAATTGCTGTTGGGTTTCAAAAGCAAAGGTTTTACCCGCTTGTGCATTAGCAGGAATTTTTATTTCCGCTATAGTAGAGTATTTAATCCTGTACATCATTATGGTATTATAACCAGGGCGAGCACTACCCCGCCCTGGTCAGGTTAATATAGGAACAATTCAATATCTATGAAACAACTGTCGAATTCTGCGCTAATACTCCACGCATCATCAACACCAGCCGACTATTAGCATCCACAGTAGCCAGGGCAACCGGTAAAGAAATTTGTATCTGTATGCCCTGTGAACCAATGAGCAGTACATATGGCTCCATTGGATACCAACCATCATCAGCGCCACACACCTGGTTAGTTGGTGATCCTAATCCAAGTGCCCCGGTCTGTTGCGTTTGTGGTGCGTAGTAATGCCGCATCAAATCCCAGTTAACGGTTTTAATATCTTTATTAACTGTGATAGACATCATTCCAGAATTCCACAAGGTCAGCAGTGAATCACTTGCAGCAGCAGTGAATATAGCTGGGTTTTCATATGTTAACGGTTTCCAGGTTGTATCCGTTGTACCTGATGGTAAACCAACCCCAATGAATAATTCAGTAGGTACAAATGTATCCTGTTGGTTCAATCGTACCTCTGTATTAAACTGTGCTGCATTACCGTTATTTATATTATTGAGAACGGCAAAATTGTATTGGGTGTTGTTATTCAACAAAAGCTGCTCTACTCGTATAGTGGACTGGGTGAGCTTAAAAGCTGTAATCGGATCAAAAAACGGGTCTTTAACGTTTCCGTTTGGTAAGCGATTAAAAGCGTTGTAAAATATTTGCACGGCCCTTTCAAAGTTACCGCGCGCTGCAATGGAATTCATAGCTGGTTAATTTCAGTAAAAAAAATGGTTTAATGAAGGTGAAAGAAATTACCATCTATCCATTAATTACCACCGTACACACCCGCATACATGTTAGCACCTGTTCGACCTACTGCACCAGGTGCGGGAAATGATCTACCAGGTAAGCCAGGATTGCCAATTTTAGGCACCTGCCTGAATCCATTAATAGGGGTGGCGTTATTAAAGTTCCTGGCTGGCCCGATACCTGCAAGGATCCCAAAGCCTTTTGCAGCACTGGCACTGCCTGCAACCGATACACCAACGCCCAACCCCCTGACAAATGGGTGTTGCATTTTCCAGACTAACACGCCACCTATTGCAGTTTCAACCAGGGCAACCCATTTGTTCTGCAGGAAAGTAACTTTTTGATTTGCAAAGGTGGTACCAATGCCACCTACAATACCACCGATTACCATCATGAGGGCATCAGTAGCACTGGCACCCCGAACACGCTTGCCCGTTTTTTTGGTGCCAGTCTTTTTTTTGGTTTTGCGCTTTGCCATAGTGAGTGAGTTATTTATTTATTATAGAAATGAATGTAAAGCCTTATTTCAACCGATTGATTTTGCGCCTGGTTTCGGTGATCTTCTTACCAATTTTTTTCTTAATTGATTTTTTGGTTGCCTTTTCTTTTTTGATCATTTGTGTGGCCAGTTCGCTGTATAACTTATCCTTTGCCGTTTTGATATAATAACCCGATCCCCTGGGTGGACTTTTCGGCTTTCCTATAGTGGTTTTTCTTGTAACCGATACAGTTACTTTTTTAGGTGGTTTTACTGTGCGCTGTTTTCGCTTTGCAGCTTTTTTCTTTTTAGCCATATAGTAAATTGATTAAAGAAATTATACCCAATATTCACCATTACCAGTATTATAGGGATCATATTCAGGGTATGGATTGTACGGTACATCTGTACCGCCACCACTGTAATCGCTGCTGCTATCGCTCCCAAAAATTTTCCCCCACATATCGGCAATGCCTGACCAATCCAGCCCAGCAATAATATTGGTGATGGTAGTTGCAGCCGACTGCGTTTTTGCCCAATTTAAAAGCTGCTGTGTTTGTGTTTGCTGCGTTGGTTGGGTTGGTTGGGTTGGGTAATACGGCAAAGGTGTTGAGGTTTGCCGCCTGGTCAATAGATAGACAGCAGCCAGGCCGATGGCCCCGATTAACACAATTTGTCCTGTATTAGAATTAGCCATATTAAAAAAATTTAATCGTCTAACATTTCACTGGCTACCAATGCAACCAGGGCAATAATACCAACGGTTTCCAGGGGGTGCCCTTTTGCCCAGGTAAACGCCTGGCTGAAAATATCACCACCATCTGTACCCGTACCGGTGCCTGTACCGGTACCAGTGCCGGTACCTGGTAGCGTACCCGTCCCATCTGTTGGGGTGTCGGGTACAGTTGGCAGTGTAGTGATCGGAATCAATCCACCAGGGCGCAAATGAAAGCCGGTGCGTGGATCAAAAAAACTTACATAGTCGTTCACATCAGGAACAGGATCCCCGATAGCCATACCATTGACCACTTTCACACCCAGGAATTCACCGGTGTATAGTTCGCCCGGTTTAGTCGGATCGGGTATGGGTGCCACTAAGGGGTAGTCCTGGAATTTATTCATATCCCATTGCTGGGTATTGTATGTGGAACTGGGAAAGAATTGTTGTTTTAACATCACTGCCCTTTCCACTGCATTACGTGGAATATCCCACAACCAATCACCACCAGAGGCATAATAATCATCAACCCCTTTATCTAAAGCATCCAAAAAATTACTGTTTATGATACGTACACCAAACAGTATAGTTAACATCAACCTAGCTGGATAAAGCAGTTCATTACAGGGATGCGCGCCATGCGGTCTGCCCATTTCACTAATAGCCTGGATAATATTATGCTGATCATCCCATCCTATAAAGTCACCTATAGAAGAGTCATAATACCCCAATTCAACCAGCAATAACATCATCCCGGGTATTTGTTCCTGAAAGCGTTCAACCAATACCCTATCCTGATCATTGCAATCAGAACTACCAAACACATCGGAAAAAAAGGAAATAGCATTAGTGATAAGATCTGTAACCCCCTGGCCAGCCATTTTGAAAATAGTGTTCAGATCCATTTTTGCAAATGCTGCAACCTGCTGGGTAAAAACGGCAGTTGTACCGGTTCCGTCTGTACTGATCTTATCAAACAATCCCATATAAACGAAAAATGAAGGTGAAAGAAATTCTATGCCCTTTGCCGTTTCTTTTTCTTGCTCTTCTTAAAAAGATATATACCAGCAACCACAACCGCGCTACCAATCAATATAGTTTCAACCGGGTTCGTTTTTATAAATGTCATAATATCAAACCCGGTATTCAATCCAGTGCTATTATTGGTTGTAGTTAGTTGTGTAGTGGTGGCTGCTGTTGTAGTCGGTAACGAAATTGGTGGTTCACCTGTTATGGTTGGGTAGTCGGTAATTTGAGGGAAATTAATTGGCTCCAACCGGTTTAGTACTGTAGGATCAAATGTAGGTAATCCCGGATCTGCTGTGAGTGGTGTCTCATAGACAATCCCAGGATCATAATATACCATCGGCGTTTCCGGTTGTGATGGTTGGATCTGTTCAAACGGACTTACCCAGGGTGAATCAATTGGATTTAAGACAGGATCCAGATAAAAAGAATCAATCGGTGCAAAATCATCATCACCAGACGGACGGAATAAGCTAATGTATCCCATTGATTGTGCCTGGTAGTTGGGATTGATACTGCAGCCAGTAATACGGTTTAAACTCATTGCATTGGGCTTTTTATCTGTTATATAGAACGGGATCGCTTTCCTGTCGTTATACGATCTATTTGTAAAGGTTCCATCCTGGTTATCAATTGGTGCCGGATCTAACCAGATTTCATCACCACCAGGATTGATCACTACATAAACATGTTCTTTAGTACTGTTGAATAAATCATATGATGCAAAGCGATAACACCAGTCATAATTCGTATATCCTGCCCGGTTACATGCATCAATAACACCACCCATCCAACCGCTATAATGTTTGCAATCACTACCCCATGAATCAGCCAGCATCAAAATGGCAATAGGGCTGCGACTTGTTTGATCGGTTTCATCTTCTGCTTTGTACGGCAAATTGGACTTACAGAACTGAAACAAGGATCTTAGCGGATCTGCATCCATCAAAAAAAATTCTGGTATGCAATCATAATCGGGCTCAAACACCTTGTGACTTTCGAGCACTTCTTTCATTATGTCCTTTACTGACTGCTCACCAGGTACGATCACATCCCTGTCACCTTGTAACGGGGGTAATGCCTCAATGATATCTGTTAGCAGATTAACGGGCATTTACAACGCTTTATAAGTCAACGTTATGGGTACCGCCAAATCATCTACATTGATAGTTCCGTCAATTTTGGCGGTAACACCAGAAAAGTTATCTATGAAACTAAGAACTGTTGCAGGCATTGAAAGAGTATTCAACTGAACGGATATGCGGTAATTAGTAGCAGCATTCCCAGCTATTTGGGTGGCAGTGAAATTTGATGCATTCCCTATATACTGATCATTCAGGTACAGGTTACCCGACATGCTTTTTATAACAAAACTATTTGAGGTTGGATTTTGAATTTCAATATCAACGTTCACCTGGACGATCCATGCCGATTGAAAATCTGCCGTTATCCTTTTGAACACATAATTCAACCGGTTGGCAGTTCCTGCAGCCTGTAATTTTCCAAAGACAATTACACCTGCACCAACCAGGGCTATAGCAATCAGTGGGTTCATGATACCGGAGTTGACTAAGATCAATAAATATGTAAGACCTTTTTTAAAGTTGAACTAATTTTTTGACAAAAAAAAGTACCCCCCTTAAGGGGGGTACAGTTTCGGGGCTCTGTTACCGGGTGTTTTAACCCATTTTTTTCACGGATCCCATTGTTTTAATATCATTTCATTCCAGGATCTATGCTGACCGGTAACCGAAAACAAATAATCTAAATATGTAACGTTCAATCGTTTGCGTTTTTTTACTTCGGTTTGTTCCACCTGGTAGGATCTGCGAAATAAATAATTACCCTTATTATCGTAAAAATTGATGTGTGTTGCGGACGGGAATAAAGTTTTCATGTTGCGCACATATCCCCGGATAGATCCCGTTGCATTTTTGATATTACGATACGGGCCACGTCCTTTCACCTTGCCATTTTCCAGGTCAATGACAATGGCTTTTATCAATTTAGGATTCAACACCAAAAATCAATTTTGATTTTTCAATCTTCTGCTGATCTGTCAAGCTGGTATCTTTCAGCAGGTGTTCAATTTCCGGATAATGCTTTTTTAGTTCATCCAGGATCCCGATCAATGCCAGCGATAGTTCCATATTTTGAAAATCATGGTAACGCCTGGTTGTAACCAGTAATTGCACTGCAGTAATAGGATCCAGGGTAACCACAATAGACGGCTGCATTTTTACGGGTGTACTTTTTTTATCTCCCTGTTTTGCCAGGGATTCTGCTAGGCCCCATGCCAGGGAATCCCATTTGTTTTTTTGCGAACTCATAAATATGCTTTTATTTTGAAGGTGAAAGAAATTACCCACTGGGTATTTTAAAAGAAGGCTGCAGCAACACTGCAGCTTTTTTTTTGTCTAATCTTCTTCTGGCCACTTGCAACGACCTGTCCAACCTTTACCCAATGGTTTATTAGCTTGTGATTCAGGTATGCTATCCCGAAATTTGCGCCACGCTGGTAACAACTGTGTTTGTAGGATCCCGCGTGTGTAATTAAATACATCTTTCTGCTGCTCTCCTTCAACTGCATCCCTAAGCGCCCCGGCCCGATCATTGGCCAGATCCAGGGTTTGAATGATATCATTCACCAGGTCAATTAATTTTTTTTCGTTACTCATTGAATGGGGTTTGTTTGTTTAATGTTTCAACAAATTGCTGCTTTTTATCTTCTGGAATGCAATCAGCTACCACAGCCAACCAACCCATTATAATGGGTAAAAATGCATCCCGGTTTGTATTGACAAAATCAAACGCTGGTTTAAAATTGCGTTGCAGGTTTTCAATTTCTGGTTCTTCATCAATTACAGCAACCAGGTTAACAATATATTTTACAGTTGGTATTCCACCCACACCCAGGGTACCACTTGCGCGCCCTTCCGGTAACGCAAACAATTGTTGAACCTTACATTGTTGGTTACTGTACTTTTCATTCATTTCTTTTTTAAGTGCTGTTAACGCATCCTGCAGGGTGTCACCGGTTGCAAGTAAAAATTCTGTGTACTTCATTTTTCGTTTTTTAAATTTTACCCTGAATGCTGCATAAGCAACCAGGTTGAAATTATTAAATACATAGATCAACCGTTTTTCATAGTTATCTGAAAAATTAACAATGTAGCCACCAGATCCATAATTGATAGAGTAATCCATATCAATTCAGTATTATGGTTTGCAAGTAATCATCCAATTGTGTTTGTTCGGAGGTTCGTAAAATTTCCGGTGGACTGGTATCACCGGTTATATAAATGAGGCTCCACCAGTCCTGCACTACTTCACGCAACTGGCCTGCCTGTCTTAGTTCATCGAATACATCCATATGCCAGCGCTCCATTGGGAGTGCGAAGTAGTTAGCGCCTGCCAAATTGTTGCTGCAGTCCCATACTTTGCCATCGGCTTTCAGTTCATCACCGGTGTATTCATCTATAAATTTTTTACGTTCCTCTTCTGGGATCTCACCTGCCTTTATAAGACTGTTTACGATTTCGGTTGCATGTAACCGCTTTGCGTCAACTGCTTTGCCTAACTCTTTCACCAGGTAGCTGCCTAAATTCCTTTTATTGTTGACGGCGTGAATGTCTGTAGAGTTGGGATTGAAATGCCCGTGCTCCCTGGCATAATCATCCAGTAGCCCGGCTTTCCGTTGCAATGAATTCCATGTTTTGCGGATCTCATTATAATCAATAAAGTCGGGCAGTGTGATATGATAATGCACCTGGCCGCGTTTCTGGAATTCCAGTTTCCAGACATATGTTTTAACGCCTTTTGTATCCCTTAGCCAACCCAGGAATGGTTTTAGCAAATAATCATACCCGAACCTGGTTGATATATTCTTCTTGTCTGATACTGTTAATGTTATGAAAGAAATGTGATGGTATTGGTATTGCTGGCTAATGTGGTTGAATATCCACTTTGGTTTGGATGCCTGGGCCATCAGGGTGACAGCTTTGCTAATGCGCTTGCGACTGCCTGCAGTCATCCCTCCACCATACTGGGATTTCTGTGCAGCTTGCATGCGCCATCTGTAGGCTAACTTATTTGCGTATTTTCGGCTTTGTAGCGGCTCGTAATACACACAATAAGAATCACCCCGTATTTGTAATATGGGAATCGAGTTGGATAAAATTGGATCAGATCTTTAATGGGTTGATAGTACAAATCTCTGATTCATGCCCCCCTGTAGCAACCAGGGGGGTTTTTTATTTTATCCAACTGTATCACCTGTAGGATGAACGATCTCTATTTTCAAATTTGATTCATCCAGGGTGCGGATCTCTGCCACCAGGGATGCCATATACCGCGAAACGAAAAAAGTTGGCCCCTGGATATCTTCTGTCATATCAAATAAAACGGATGCATTGAAACCAGTCGTTGTTCTGGTAACAGTTCCACCATATTGTTTTGGTAACTGATCCAAACGCCAGGCAATAAAATCCCTGTGATTTCCCTTTGTATTGATATCGACGGTTAGCTTTAAAGCGCCTGTAGGCGCACTTTTTTTCCTGGTGACGGGTGTCACTGCAGCAGTTTCATCAGGAACAATTTTTTCTGTTTTCAACTCGTTTGTTTTTTTGGCTGTCTTGCCCATAAGTGTTTGATTTAAAAGGTTTAAAAAAATTTTTATGAATACCCCAATAATTGCATTACTACCTCTTGCAGATCTTCTGCCTCTTGCCCTTTATGGCCACCATCACGCAAACAATCCCGGATGGCACCTTCCGTAATTTGTTTATCGGTTGCCCTGGCTACCCTGGCTTTCTTAGCAGTCAGCATCTTTCTGTGTTCGCGCCCGGCTTTGCCTTTCAGCCCTTCCCCAATTTGCATCTGCCATTGTACCCAGGTATCTATATTGCCCGTTGGAATTGTTTTAGGGATTTCCGGTGGCAGTTCAACCATTTTGTTCATCTGTTCATCACTGAACAGGCACAATTGATCCAACGGTTTTTTTTCCTTGCGTTTTCTTTTCATGCTACGCTTTTTTTGTTTCTGGCCTGCTCTGCAGGAATCGTTCAATGGCATTAACCAGATCTGCTTCTGCAGCTTGTGGGATCTCAAAGATCACCAGGACATTTCCTGCAGCTTCCGATTCTGCAGCCCTGATTTGCCACGTTTGCGCCCAGGATAAAAGCGCCTGCGCTCTCTTATCCGTTGGCAATGTTTCACCAACCATTTCAACGGGTGAATATTCAATTAGCCGAATGTCTGCAGTGCTAATGGCACCGGCCCAATGTTTTACGCTCATGGTAACAATTTTGGATCTATTGCGGTAATGGTATCAGTAAAGATGGATACCGTTTTAGGATCTCCCAGGGTAGGAAATTCAGTTTTGATCTTTGCCAGTTCGTCTGCAGTAAGCGGACGGCTTTTTTCGGTATCCAGGTTATGTACTGCTGTACAATCTGCATAGTTTTTTATTTGGTACATGCTACACGTTTTAACTATTCATCATCAATGGTATCTGAACTTACGACACTGTAAGAATCAGAATACATGGGTAATGTCATTTGCTTGCGGATCTGTGCGCGCACTTTACAGATGGCATCTTCTTCATCTTCTGCTTTCACCGTCCTGGTACCGCTGTAGGTTGCCGCCTGGTATCTCACTGTGTAAGTATTCATAACAATTGCCTTATAGCTTCCTGTAGTAATAACACAATTTCATGGTTAGTTCGCTCTTCTGTAACACACAGAACAATTTGACCATTAACATGATCATGCCCGGCACCTATCAATAGCATTGGTGTGGCATGTGATTCAACCATTCTTTTTTCCCAGGATCCCAATCTTTCATGGGTGATTTTTTTAACGTTTACTGGCATAATGGAAGTTTTAGATTTGTTTATTGATTATCAATCACTTGCAAAGCATTTCCCCCGTAATAATCGCTATGACTAGCCAATTGGTGCAACCCGCGAATTCAGCATTCTGCAGTTGGCTAGTCCTTTCGATTATTACGGGGGAAATGCTTTGCAAGTAGCGTGTAACGCTACAGGATGCCCATTTTTGAACGATCTGCAAGCGTGTGAGGAAAATACAGGTGGTAATCAAAGAAGGCAAAATAAAGGCTATAAAAAGCAAGCCACCCCAGGGAACTGGGATGGCTTTATAATCATTAACCCCGGCTACCCGGGCCAGGATCACTAACGTAATTGCTACAGCAATTATTACAATAACCAATATAACCAGACTGCGTATAACAGTCTTATGGCGCTGTATTTTCAATTCAATTGATCGTGATGGTGAGATATATTGATGCATAAGAAAGGGTTTTAAAAACGGGCCAGGATCAGGACTGAACCCGGCCACGAACTTAACCCAACACGTTGTTACGCATTGGTGCCATCAACTTATTGACTACCCCGTGACAGCTTCAGGATATATTCTGAAAACTATTGACAATTTGCCAGGATACTGGATGCGCGAATCAAGCCAGGCAATATGCTGGCAGGAATGCTGCAGGTAGATAAACTATTACTAATTGAATCGGGGAAAATAGCGTTGTCCAGAATCGGACATGTAGTGTGTAGATTCATTCTATTGTGTTTTTTGGTAAATCGAAAGTATAGACAATTATTGAAATATGCAAATGACCAGGTAGGATTTTAACAAAAATGGGCTCCCATCCACCGACGAAAGCCCTACCAAAAAACTTAGAATACCCCAAAATTAGATAAATAGTTCATAAGTGCAAACATTTAATTATTGTGCAAGTGTTCAAATAAGCATAACAATCAGGCATCCCATAGATCTATTTCTTTATCCCTGCGCTCTACCAGGTTCTGGTTAACAACCCCACCAGCGTAAACGTACTTAGTCCACTTTGTACGCAATGCGTTATCATCCCCACTATTGATCACAGGCACCAGGTTTAGCGCATTACCAATGCCCAAATTATAGCTGAACGATAGGAGTGCTACCCACTGATTAACATTTAACGTCCTGGTGATCTTGTTTGCCAGGGTAGCATAGTCACCAAATAAATGAGCAATCATATCTGTAAACGCCTGTTCCCTGGTGATAGTTCCTGTTGCACCAGGTGCAGCAGTTCCATACCCCCAACTGTAGCGGCTCACATCCCAGTAAGGATGCGGATCAAATGATTCTACACCAGGGATGAATGATGCCAGTTTATTTAACAAACGAGTTTTAAAACTGGCTGACATGGCAATAAGCAGCAAAGCAGCACCACCGATGGCAATATGTATGGGCTTAATTTTCATCTGCCTTTTTCATTTCACTATAAAGATTATCAGCAGCCGTTGAAACTTCATTAAATCCCTCTTTTGCCATCATGGTACCAACTTCTTTATCAACTGCAGCCTGCCGGACACATTCAACCATTCGTGTTAAATAAAGGATCTGTCCTGGTGTTGCCTTCTTATCTACTTGCTCCTGGATCTTCAACGCCAACCGGCCAAATGCAGATAAATTAGGATCGCTCACCCACATATTAGCAGCATACCCCACAGCGCCCAACTCTAAAAATTCATCATCTGCTAAATCTAAAATGATTCGAGGCATAACGGCAATTATTAAAATATCACTAACGGTTTTTGTTGACCAGGTGAACGCCAGGCCTGGCAGATCTGCCGGCGTGCCGGCGGACGGCTATTTTCAATAAAATGCAGGCCCAATCAACGTTTTACAATTTTGTGCTCATACCCATTAAAAGACACAATAAATTATTTCGGTTAACCAGGATCCTGCATTTCGGTTACAGCAAACGTCCCTCAAACCAGGCACCTGCCAGCAATGTGGCTGCTGCCGCATCTGTCACCAACTGCGCAAACTGTACAGTAATATTACCTGCAGTAGCGCCATTGGTGATTGATAAATCAAATGTTATAAAGTGATCGGTTGCATTGGCAAGCGCATTACTAAACGCTGCAGATGCAGCAATGATATCACTTTGTACAACGGTTGCACTATTACCATTTGTAATATTATAACCTAGTAAATAAGTAACACCACCTGCAGGTACAGTCACCTGCACTTTGGCGCCCGATGCAGCACCTGCCAACGTGAACGGCAAAAACGCCTTACCAATAAAGGACTGGTTTGCAGCAATGGCAATAACCAGATCTGTATTGGCTAACACGTCCGTAACTTTTGGGAATGCTGCAGCCTGTTTAGCACAATTGTAATTACCAATAGGCATAGATTATAATTGAAAGGTTAAAAGATCTTGTTAAACCAATGTCACAGCAGATACAGAGAACTGCGCTCCAGCCGGATTAATAGCGGCTGCAGAATAATTATTAAAACGAACGGTTACAACATTAGCAGCACTTACCCAGGCTGTGTAACTGGAATTGGCAGCAATTGCAGCAACCTGAACGCCTAACATCACCATATCACCAACCACAGCACCAGGCAAAGCAATTGTTAAATCACTTGATGTTTGTGCAAGCGTATTAGGAAAATTCAAAACTGCTGCAGCACCACCCACACCCATTTTACCGGATACTTGCAAGACTTGACCGGTATCACTATCACCATCAATACCATGCGAGATCCTAACATTACCCGATTTAAAAATACCCATCCCCCCATTGCCGCCTATACCGCCCATATCAAAAATCATGGCACCGCCTGCAAAGCGACTAGCAAACATTTCAAATAAAATGGCAGTTGGGCCAGCTTCTGTAAAGCGGATCATTGCTTCAGGTTGCCCGGCTGCAGCATCATTACCATCAATCTGTAACAGCGCCTGGCCAATGGTAACCTTACTGGTGCCGTCTTTGAATTCAATGATATGACCATTCAACGGGATCTGTCTATCATTCAACAAATTTGCAGGGTTACCAGATGCGCCAACCGCTTGCCCTAAAACATAATCAGTTTCAACACTTAAACCGTTGTTAGCGTCCCCGGATCCTGTCGGTGATACGGTTTGTACACCATTGTAAAAAACTCCCTGGGATACATTGTACATATAAATAATTTAATCTACTGCGTAACACTTTTGAATAAACATGCAAAAGAATTCAGTTGTACCTGATCCTGGTGCATTCTGTGCGGAATTGATTTGTACCAACCCTTTATAGATTTCACCAAAGTTTCCAGTTGCTCCCACACTTGCACCTGTCAATTCAGGATGGCCGATGGGGTAACCTTTCAATAAGATACCGTTAACAGTTACCCAAATATCACCCATATTAATAACCGTCCAACTGTTGCAGTACGGATCCAGGGTAATTGATTTGGTTGCTGTAATGTCCTGGTGATTCAAACTATAACCCAAAAACCCGATTTCCTGTGATGTTAAATATTTAGGATATGCCATAAAAGATAAATTATTGGGGTGTCACTCCTGCTACGTGATAAACATAGTCAGTAAATTTTTTTACAACTTCCCACCATTCCATAGCACCAGCATTGGTTTTAGTGATACCTACCTTATTGTAGTAAGCGGAATAATCATGTGCTGTTCCGCTTTCATACCATGCAGGGTTAAATACCACGGTATCCCAATTGAATGTAGCAACGATCAAAGCATCTGCAAATTTTTCCTGATACCAACGATAAAAGGTTAGTCCATTCTTTTTAACGAACGTACCCAGAAAATAACGAGCATCTGCAGACGTCATGCCTACCAACCAGGTTAACTGATATGGCAGATCGCCCCAATTGTAACCGTAATTATGTAGGGTATCATTTCGAAGCGCAACTGCTACACCATCAATTACAGACTGTGTATATTGATGATTATCGCTTGAATTCCAAACACCTAATTGTTGTTGTTGGTTTTGCGCTTGATCATCCGATTGCTGTTGCTGTTGTTCACGCTTATCAGGTAATAGATTAAGCGCAACCAGGATCGGTTTGACCACCAAAAAAAAGATGGCAATTGGAATTCCAATTTTCAGTGCTATGTCAACCCATTGATTCTGCGATAGCGTTGGTATTGCAAACCCTGAAACTTTCTTTTCTTTTTTGGCAGTAGCAAACAATAAAAGCAATCCACCACCCAGCAATAAATACATTACCCACTCATTTTGCTGATTGCTCCCAGGGGTAACATATACCACCGGCAAATTACTGGCCTGATCCAATCCAATCTGTGCGCTTTGCAAATACACATCATCATCAACCAGGACGGGCATATAACCAGTAGATGAAACATACAAATATTTACTGTTATCCAGTTTGGTACTATCCAATAAGAAAAGCCCATATTCATCTGCAGCAACACCACCCAGGAAAGTTTTGCCGTCCGTATCAGTGATTGTTACAGATGCATAAGGGATACCCTTACCTGTACCGTTATCATATACTTGCCCGGTTACTAACATAGGACAATTTGAAGGTGAAAGAAATTGTTACAATTTCATGTTCATTAATGCGGACGTATAGAATTTAAAATTGGTTGGTTTCTTTTCTGCCAGCTTACTAAGCTGCTCTAATATAGCAGGCAAATTAGGAACAGACTTTTGCAGTCTTGCCAGGGCATCGGCTATACGCTTTTGATTATCATCATCGGTGGCAGTAGGGACAGTGGCACCGGCTATCCTGGAAACATTACCATTACCTGGCGGTGGTATTGATTGCATGTGTGTTGGTTTGGAGGTTGGTTTAATATTAGGGAACAGTGAACCAATAAGC